>ERZ650309.984-NODE-984-length-13556-cov-10.134138_pt1 | contig 13556 bp, 7 predicted proteins | sample MGYA00376245_ERZ650309 | MGnify/ENA primary metagenome ERZ650309 (study PRJEB26733, sample SAMN07839294) | wastewater metagenome | biome: urban; feature: wastewater treatment plant; material: waste water | place: USA: North Carolina | collected 2016-04-26 ...
CCCCACCCTTCCCTGCACGGATGACACCCTTTTTGCCGTCCGACAGCGCGAAGGTCTGTGAGACCTCCTTTGCCTTGGCTTTGCCCTTCGGCTGAACCCGCTCCGTCAACGCGCGGAACACCTCCGCGGCAGCCGGCTTCGGCGACCGGCCGGCGAGCAAACGGGCAGCCGACAGCACTGCGTCCGGATCCTGCTGGTAGGCCTTGTCCAGCGCGACGGCCCAACGGAATTGAATGTCGACCGGGCTGCGGAACGCGCCGACGATCTCCTGCGGCAACTCGGCCACACGAAGCGCCTTGGCCACGTTGCTGTGGTCGAGGCCGATCTGTTCGGCCAGCCGACGGGCACTGGGAAACAAGCCCTCGTTCAACGCCTTGTGGTAGCTGACGCCCTGCTCCCAGGCCGACAGGTTCGACCGCCCGCGGTTCTCCCGCTGCATCTGGATGTAGAGCGCCTGGTCGTCGACGTTCTCGTCGACGACTGCGCGCACAGGCAAACCCAGTTCGAGGCATGCACGCGTCCGACGCGAACCGTAGACCAGTTCGAACCGAGGCCCGTCCGCCTGCTCCGCTGCGGCACCCCGAGCGGGTCGCACCTTGATCGGCTGCACGTTGCCGCCGGCACTCTCAATCTCTTGCTTCAGTTCGATGAAGGCCTGACTCGAAAACGAATCCGCGTGGCGGTCGGCCCAGCGCGTCAACACGATCTGGCGCGGGTCGATCAATTGCTCGCCGACCTGCAACTTGAGCTTCTCGATCTCGGCATTGAGCTTCGAGACCGCTTCCGTGTCGGCGGCTGCGCCAGACAGCATACGGGACAGCATCCCCACCCCGGTGCGAGGCACGGCTGGCTTGGCATCGGCCTGCGGCTCCGCAGCTACAGCGGGCGCTTCGACATGGTCCGGAATCTTGAAGGCGATTCCCTGCCCCTTCTTTTGCGTGGCCACCTCAACCTCCCACCTGGCGCTGCCAGAACGTTTCCATCTGCTGCTCGATCAGGTCCACAAACCGATCGTAGGCCTCGAAGGCGCTCTTGAAGGTGCGCGTCGAAGCGTTGTCGCGCGTCGCGTCGTAGACGGTCCCGAACTCCTTGCTCGCGGTCCGGACGGCCTCGACGTCAGGAATTTCGACCGGCAGCACGCGCTCGGCGTAGGCGGCCTGGATCCACTCGCGGATGATCGCCGTCGATTGCCCGGTGTTGTCCTTGGGCGCGGCGTACTTCACCTTGGACAGCAGGATGTTGATGAACGCGAAGTCCTTGCCGGCGCCCCGTCCGGCGAAGTCGTCGGCCAGATCCTTGAACAGATCCCAGAACTGCGCACTCGACGCGAAGTCCAGGTTGCTCGGTGGCAGCGGCATGATGATGCCGTCGCTGGCCATGAGGGCGTTGACCGTCAGGAACGACAGCGACGGCGGCGTGTCGCAGATGATCACGTCGTACTTCGACCGGATGGGGTCGAGCCCGTAGTCGAGCGTGCGCCAGAACTGGAAAGCGGCTTCCTTCAACTGTCGCGTCGGAAGGATGAACTCGGCCGAGAAGAGGGGAGAGCAGGACGGCACCAGATCCACGCCGTCCCAGTAGGTCGGGCGGATCGCATAGCTCACGTCCGACACGTCGCCACTGAACAGCGGCAGCAGCGTCTGGGTAACGTCGACCTCGGCGTCCGGCAGGAAGCCGAACAGGGTCGTCATGCTGCCCTGCGGGTCGACGTCCACCACCAACACCTTGTGGCCACGCATGCTCAGCCCCTGGGCGAGGGTGGTTGCTGTGGTCGTCTTCGAACTTCCGCCCTTGAAGTGCGCCGTCGAGATCGTGATGGCCTCGCCGCCTTCGGGCCGCAAATGGTCAGCCCGGTAGTGCCGGGCCCACTGCCGCATCTCCGAGAGCGTGAACTCGCGACGCGCGCCCGTCGACGTCAGCCGCCCGGTCGGCAGGTCGCCAGGATTGCGCACGCGATAGTCGTACTGGGAACGCTCGATCTTCAAGCGCTCGATCAGTTGGGTCGCTGAGAACGTCGGCGGCAGCTTGCGGGCATCCGGCGCTAGCATCACACCGCGAGCCTGCGCCACGATGGACGTTGCCCGCTCGGCCTGCTCGGTGATGGCCTTCAGCGAGATTGGGTGGGTCGCCAGGGGCCCCTGTGTGGTCGGATCCATGCGTTCCTTGCAGTGCGCTATGACAATGAACGCAATTCTACGTGAGACAGTGCTTTTTCAAGACATCGATGAATTCCACGTCTATCGCAGACAAGCTAGTGCTCGGACTGCGAAGAACCTGGATTTCAGGACGTTTTGAAGACTTCCTCCAAGGTCAGTCGTCGATCAGTTTTAGAAGTTCAATAGTTCAAGACTTTCTCTGCCAGAAAGTCATTTGAAATCAACAAGTTAGCCGGCTCTCTGTCCGGACTCCCGGCGCCAGTCGTCCGGACAAGGCTGCGGAAGCGTCCGTGAACCTGGTTGAAGGCGTCCGGGAAGTCCTGGGGATAACTTTCCCGCCTGTGGATAACTTGGCGTCCGGGTTTTCAGGCCCTGTTTCGACCCCAGCCAACGTTCTCGAGAGGTCAGCCGCCGCGCCCAAGAGCCGCCCGAAGTGTCCGGGTTTTCCGGCCCGTAGTCGCTCGGAAGCTGATCAGTTCTGATCGCTCATCGAGTTGCAGGTGTCGCGTCCGAAAGACGCTGGTCAACCCGGACACTTGCCCGAGGTTGGCGCCCTAGAATGGACGCATGGGCAGTGTGGCAATCGTGAGGCAGATGGATGTGGTGCAGGGCATGCTGCACAAGTCCGTCATCGCCCTGGCGATCGTGCCGACCAACCGATCGCTGACGGTCACTGGACGCAAAGCGTACTCGGTCATGCTGCATCTTGCCCAGATGCAGGCAGCGGCCGGAACAGAGGGTGCAGACGGCGGCTTCGCTGCGCCGTTGAATTCCATCCTTCGCGGCTTCGGTGCGACCAACAGCATCTCCAGCGATGCGAAGAAGTACATCGACCAGATGGTGTCGACGAAGGTGGAGTGGAGGCCACTGTCGAAGTCCGAGCAGCAGTTGCCGCTGACCTTCGGTATCGACGGCAAGGAGGAGGGCGCCTCGCCGGCTCAGATCACCGACGAGTTGCGCATCTTCAACCTGCTCGCCGAGGTCCGTGTCTACAAGCGTGCAGGCGAGAACTGGGTGACCTGGTACTACCCGCCGTCCATCCGGGAAGAACTGGTGAGCCCCTCCCGCTGGGCCCAGGTCGACTTCGCAGTGCTGCGCCAGCTGACCACCTACTGCGCGGTGGCGCTCTACGAGATCTGCGCCCGCTACCGCGACAGCCCCGCGGGCGTCACCAGCCGGCAGCACTGGTCCTGGTGGGCCGAGTCACTGCGAAGCTCGCCGACCTCCAAGGTCCGCGCATGGCGCAAGTTCAAGAACGAGTTTGTTGCGCCCGCCATCAAGGAGATCAACGACCTCGGCGACATCGAGATCGAGTTGATCGAGTTCAGGCGCGGCCGTGAAGTCGAGTTCGTTCAGTTCGCGGTCAAGAAGAGCGCACGGCGTCCCGAGAGGATCGCGCCGGTGCCGCCCGACGTGACGAACATCCTGAGAGGCGGCAAGCTGAGCATCCGCGACACGGTGATCGAGGAACTCGAGCGCGCCTACGGCGTTGTCGCCGTGACCGAAGGACTCGAACGCTACGAGCGCTTCCTGAGCGGAGCGGACCGCCCGCGCATCGGCAACGCCGGCGCCTACCTGCGCACGATCATCGCGAACAAGGCGCGCGAAGAGGCGCCGGCAGGGCAGGGCGCCGAACCAGAGAAGACGGCGCACGTGGTCGTCGAGAGCAGGGCGGCATCGGCGATGCCCGCTTCGCGTCGCGATGTCGAAGACGCTGAGCGCCACCGGCGCTTCAGCCTGATCCGCGACCAGTTCGCCAAGCTGGACGCCGAGGAGCAGTTGGAGTGGGTGCGGCGCGTGCGTGACGAGGCGGACGCAAACACGGCACCCAGCCCGAGCATCATGAAGCGCCTTGCGCGCGGTGAGTGGCAGTCACCGCTGGTCCAGGTGATGGTGATCCAGCACTACGCGAAGAGCGAGCTGGGTGAGGACTGGGCGACGCTGCCGTTGACGGAGTTCGAGAGCCTCATGGCCATCGACGCCGGCAGCGAACGCGACGTGGGCTGAACTCGCCGCAACTGCCCGGGCAAAAAAATGCCCCACTGCATGTGCAGTGGGGCAGGGCGCGCAGTGACTAGGCTGCAATTTGCTCCGGGACATCCTCGACAGCGTTGCTGCCGACTTCGTCCTTTCCGAGATCCAACTCGGCTTCGAGCTCACGTTGCCTCGCGATCAGCGCGGCCAAGCGATCCTCGTGCTCGAAGGGCCGCTGCAGCTCAGCCGCAAGGCCTTCGAGTTTCGAGCGCATCCTCGCGAGCCGCTGGGCGCAGTCATCGCGGTGCGGCGCAATCTCGCGGATCGTCTCGATCAAGCCGGCGTGGAGTGCCGGTCCGGTCTGGCAAGGTCTGCACTCGTGTGAGCTCGCGCCCCGCACGAACAGGTGCACCTCGTCCTCTGCGCGTCCGATGAACACGCACAGTTCGAAAGCCCCGACGGTGCCGATGACCTCGTCCCGCGCGGACCGCGAGATCGATGCCCTCGCGCTGCGCACGGTCGCCCTGAGCACCTCGCCGATCTCTTCACGACCGCGGTGGGTGCGTCCGTGGACGTTGACCACCAGGTCCGTTCCGAGAACGGCGTGCGCCCGTTCGGCATCTGCCACGAGGGCCGCGAGCAACCGCTCGTTGCTCTCGATGCGCATCGGCAAGCCGGCCACCTCGGATTCGTTCGCGTAGCGTTGGTTGCGCCACACGGACAGCAGCGAGGCGTACTTCGCGATCTCCGCGTCGACACCAGCCTTCTCGATGATCTTCGGATTGCCCGACGCCAGCGCCTTCACTTCGGCGTAGGTCAGCGTTGCGAGCTCGACGTCCTCGACAGACCGGATGCCCTTGTCCCCGCTCATCACCTGCGCGATGAACTTGGCCTTGGTGAGCACCGTCTGCCAGCTGTACGCGTCGAAGCTGCCTTCGGTGACGTAGCGGATGATCTCCACCTCCGCGCATTCGTTGCCCTGGCGAAGGATCCGGCCCTCGCGCTGCTCCACATCACACGGACGCCATGGGCAGTCGAGTTCGTGCAGGGCCACGAGGCGCCGCTGCACGTTCGTGCCGACGCCCATCTTCGGGGTCGAACCGAGCAGCACACGAACCTTGCCCTCGCGCACCTGGCGGAACAGGCGTGCCTTCTGCGAGTCGGTCTCGGCATCGTGGATGAAAGCGATCTGCTCGGCCGGTAGGCCCAGCTCGATCAACTCTTCGCGCAGCGCCTGGTAGACGCTGAACGCCATGCCACTCTTGGGAGTGGACAGGTCGCAGAAGACCAGCTGCGCCCTCTTGAGGCTCGCAGTCTCCTGCCAGATGTTGTGCACCTCTCGGGCGCACTGCGCCACCTTCCCGCCGGGGTCGGCTGGTTGGCGGCTGTTGATCAGTCGCATGTCCAGCGCGGCCAGGCGGCCTTCGCTGGCGATCATGAGCATGTTGTCCTCGCGCGGGTCCACCCGCGCGGTCTTCAAGCGCTCGGCGCGCTTCACGAGCGATCGCACGAAGGCGCGCAGTGGCTCGCTAGGCTTGCACGTCACCGTTCTGGGCTTGTCGCCCTTCAGGATCGGCACCGGCAGCTTCAGCATCTCGCGCGTGCGGATGTCCGACACGTCGCAGAACACCGTCATCAGGTCCGGCACGTTGATGAAGCGCGCGAACCGGGTGTTGAGCCGATAGCCGCTGCCGTCAGGTGCAATCTCCAGCGCCGTGACCGTCTCCCCGAAGGTGGCGGCCCAGGCGTCGAATTGCTCCAGCCCCAGCGAGCGCAGCGTGTTGGGCTGCAGGAATCGCTGGAACGTGTGAACCTCGGCCATGCTGTTGGCCACCGGGGTCGCCGTGGCCAACACCACGCCACGGTGCTCGCCTCGGTAGAGGCTCATCGTGTGGCGCGTCTTCAGGTACAGGTCGAACGCGCGCTGCGAGTTGCTCAGCGGCAGGCCTGCGATGCGTGCCATCTTGGTGTGGCGGAACAGATTCTTGGCCGAGTGGGCCTCGTCGTACGCAAGCCAGTCGACCCCCAGTGCTTCCCAGCAGAGAAAGTCGTCCTTGCGATCCTGGTTCTCCAGGCGTTCGAGCCGGATCTTCCAGGTCTTCTTCATGCGCTCGAGCTGCTTGACGATCCGGTTGGACCGGCTGTCCGCGCTGCACATGCGCACCGCCATCTCGATCTCGCGGATGGTGTCCTTGATGAAGTCGCCGGTGAAGCCGGCGGACATGGGCAGCAGCTCGAAGGTGGAGTGCGTCATCACGATCGCATCCCAGTCGCCGGTGGCCACCCGCGCCACGAACTCCCGCCGGCGGTCGCCGGCGAGGTCCTCCTTCGTCGCCATGAGCACGGCGGCGGAGGGATAGAGCCGCACCAGCTCTGCGGCGTACTGCTCGAGGCAGTGGTTCGGCACGATGTGGGCCGGCTTGTTGGCCAGGCCCAGGCGGCGCAGTTCCATGCTCGCGGCCACCATGATGGCCGTCTTGCCGGCGCCCACCGCGTGAAACAGCCCGGTGTTGCCGGACTGCACGACGCGCCAGATCGCGTTGCGTTGGCTCGCGTGGAGCTCGAAGCACTGCGAAAAGCCCGGCAGCTTCAGATGCGAGCCGTCGAACTCCCTCTGGCGGATGCAGTTGAACAGGTCGTTGTAGATCCTGCACAGCCGCTCGCGCCGCGGAGCGTCCTCGTAGGCCCATGCCGCGAAGCGGTCCCGGATCAAGCCGAGCTTCTCCCGCGCCGCGAGCGTCTCTTCCTTGTTGACGATGTAGGCACCGTCCTTCTCGGGGTGCGGGTCGCGCACCGTGGGTGTCTGCACGTTCAGCGCATGCTGCACGAGGTCGATCGCGTGCATGCGCCGCGTGCCGTACTCCTGGATGCACGCGACGCTTTGTCGGGCCGCCCAGTCGTTGAAGGTCACCGACCAGGTGCCGGCCACCGCCAGGTAGCGCACGGCGGTGTCCTGCAGGCCGAGCACCTCCTTGATGAAGGCCTCGACCACGTCGGCCGGCACCCAGACCGCACCCAGTCGCAGCGCGATGTCGCCTGGCGGCAGATCCTCGGGGATCACCTTCTCCAGTGCCGCCACGTTCGCCCTGTAGGCGTCGCCAGCGGCGAGGGCCACGGTCAGCTTGCGCTTCACGTTGCCGGAGAGGTACTCGTCGGCCGGCTCGTGCCGGTCGCCCTCGGGATTCAGGTAGATCATGCCGCGCGCGGACAAGTCCGCCACGGCGTCTTCGGGCGTGGCCCGCAGCAGCCGGGCCATGTAGTCGGGATCGACCCGGCCCTTCCACTGCATCGACAGGGCGAGTGCCTCGTCGGGATGCTCGGCGACCGTGGCCTCGCGGACGGGCGAGACCGTTCGCTTCGAGAAGATCGCGGCCTTGGTGGCCACTTCTTCCTCTTCGTCGTAGTGCTCCAGGGACAGGAGCAGCGGATAGTCCGGGTCTCGCCGGAAGGCGAGGGCGTTCGCACGGGAGGACAGGTAGCCGTGCTTGCCCACGAACCGGTCGTAGCTCTGGTTCAGACGTCGTCTCAGTTCGATCAGCGCCTGATCCGTCGTGGCGCCCAGCTGTGCGCTGAGCAACGCGCGAGCCCGATCGCGGATGTCCACCATGCCGGCGATCCGTTGCCGGACCGTGGCGTTGAGGCGGTCGTGCAGGTCCACGACGTGATCGCCCTCAACGATGCCGATGCGGCCTTCGCTGACCACGAGCGAACCCGGCCGCGTGCCAGCGGGTGCCGGCACGATGTCCCGGGGTGTTCTGGCGGGGGCCTTGGGTTGCACGCTGTACGCGCCCTTGGGCACCAGGGCCTGGGCGCCGAGCAGCGCGGATTCGAGGTCTCCATCGAGCATGGCCGTCGGCACGGCCTGGAAGCCGTTGCTGACCCGGTCGATGCGACCCAGCACATGCTCCGGATGGCGCACGAACCAACGGTTGATCCGCAGGTACTGCTCGTGGCAGCCTTCCCGGAGCATCGTCTTGGGAACGTAGTCCAGGTCGAGCCACTCGGCTGCGGCCGCCGCCTCTCCCGGCGCGCGCTTTCTGAGCACGACCAGGTCAGCCTGCACGCTGGTCGATGCGATGCGCTCGAACGTGCCCGAGGGCAGTCGGAACGCGGTGACCAGGTCGGCTTCGGAAGCCACGTGTGCGCGCATGCCGGCATCGCTCTCGTCCAGGAAGTAGGTCGAGGTGATGAAGCACACCAGGCCGCCAGGGCGGAGCACATCGAGCGCCCGGCCGACGAACCAGTTGTGGATGCTGGCTCGGCTGTAAGGCCGGTTGCGGTTGTCCAGCACGCCGTAGCGGCCGAACGGGACGTTGGACAGGATGAGGTCGTAGGTTCCGTCGGCCAAGGTCGCGGCCTCGAAGCCGCCGATGCGCACATCGACACCACATGCCCCGTAGAGGCTGCGAAGAATGCGGCCAGAGATGCGGTCCAGCTCGATTGCCGTGACGCGGCTGCGCTGGGCAATGTCGGCCGGCATGCAGCCCAGGAAGTGCCCGACGCCTCCGCTCGGTTCGAGAATGTTGCCGCCCTGGAAGCCCAGGCGGCGCAGGGCCGCCCAGATCCAGTGGATGACCAGCGGATCGGTGTAGTGGCTGTTGTTGACCGATGCCCGCGCCGAGTCGTGGTCGTCGGCCGAGAGCAACTGGCGCAGGCGACCGGCGCGCTCGACCCAGGCTGGATCTCTGCCCTCGTCGTTGAAGCTCGCCGGGATGCCGCCCCAGCCGGTGTAGCGCAGCAGTGCGCGGCGTTCGCTGGCGCTCGCCGGCCTGGCTTCGCTCTCGATCGAGCGGAGCGCGTTGATGGCCGAAACGTTGGCCTCGAACTTGGTGGCCTGGCCTTCGATGTGGGCGAGGGCTTCGTCGTCCCATGTCGGCCACTCGACCAACTGCGCGGTGTGGGCCGCGGCGGACATGGCGGGGCGCCATGCCTTGGGGACCTGCACTTCCACGACCGCTTGAACATCGACCGCAGCGGCAGGGGCCTCCGCAGCTTCAGCGAACAGGTCGGGGTATGCGGCAGCTTCGTCGTCGAAGCCCGGCAAGGAAAGGGTGTAGCCACCCTGGCTGGATGGGGACATGTGATCTCCGTGATGTGGAGAGAGCACACGCCCCCCTGGGGAGCGTGAGCTCCCGGTGGGAGGGGGTCCGCGGGCCGCTGAGGCGGCATGCGGTCGTGCGTCGACCAGCCGGACTGCCTGAAAGGCAGTAGGCCGATGCGAACGGATCTGGGGTTCGGTGCGGACGCCTGTCAGGCGGGCACCGGAAGGACTCACCGCCTGAAGAGGCGGCGGCGGGGCAGGGCCCAGCGCGGATCTACGTGCGGGTCACGACCGCTAACGCCGGCTGTGCCGGAACGCCTCAGAGGGCGGCTGTGGCCGGAAGCCACGAAGCGAATCGAGTATGGAACAAGGGGGCTGGATGGGAAAGACACCCCATCGCGCTGGCGCATGTTCATCGGGCATGAACCGGCCATAGGCAGCCGCGCCGCATAGAGGCAAGGGAAGCGGGGGATGCCGCAACCCTCTCGGTGCCTGCGCCAGCCCGAGTGCTGCCTCCCCGGTGTCGCCGTTTGCTACGATTGCCACGTTTGCTTTATTGTTCCTGCTTGCCTAAAATCGGCTGATGGGCACCAATGTCAGCACCCCTGTCCTCCTGCGCCGGATCGCGCAGCTCGAAGCGGCCGTAGGACGGCTCAGCGAAGACCTGGGTAGTCTTCGGTCGGTGGTTAGCCGCCACGCGCTGCAGCCGTCGAAGGCCGGTGGCGCGCGACCGCGCGCCGCGCGTTCCCAACTGCCCGCTGGGACGCCGTCTCAGTCCGCCACGTCCGGTGGGCTTGCCGGTGCCACCGCACGAGGCGAAGCGGCCCGGGTGCAATGGGTCAAGGACGGCCTCGTGGTGCCCGGTGAGCAACTCGCTCAGGCCTGGGGTCTCACACGGCAGGCCTTGGCGCCCGCTGCAGACCGGGGCGAGGTCTTCGCGGTGAAGATCGGCAACCGGCTGTACTACCCGCAAGCTTTCCTGGCGCTGGACCGCGAGGTTGTGGCCGCTGTATGCCGCGCCCTCGGCGACCTCGGTGCCAGCGAGAAGCTGATGTTCTGGTTGCGCGAGCACGGGGCGTTGGGAGGGAAGGGCGTCGCTGCGGCCCTGGACGCCGGAGTCGCGGTGTCCAAGGTGGAACGGTTGGCCACGGCCTGGGCGCGCGAGCGGGGAGCCGCGCGTGTCGCTGCGGCTGCCTGAGCCCGGGACATTCGAGGATCTGCTTCGGCCCGTCAGGGTCGAGGTCGCCTCGCTGGTGCGACTGAGCCGGTACCCGAGCACCGAGCCGTACTGGTCGTCTGGCGTGTACCGCTTCGATGACCCGGACCCAGGCCGCGCCGGCGAGTTCGGCACTTGCTATACAGCCAACTCGATCGAGGTCGCCTTCGCGGAGAGCGTGATCCACGAATCGGGACGCTTCGTCGACGGCGCCTACGAGGTGCCCTCCGCCGAACTGACGGAGCGATCGGTGGTGCGCTTCGCGTGTGGGCACCGCAAGACGCTGGTCCTGGCGGACCTGACCGGCGCGGCGCTCAAGGCCCTCGGCCTGAACAACGACATCAGCGCGTTGGCCGACTACTCGGTGAGCCAGGCATGGGCGCAGGCCATCCATGACGCCGACCCGCGATGGCAGGGCATTCGGTACGTGTCCCGCCAGATGAACAAGGGCTTCGCCTACGCGATCTTCGAGCGGAGCGGGTTGAAGAAGCTTCGGTCGGAGAAGCTAAAGGTTGCACAGCTGGACGCCCTGTGCGATCTGTTCAATGTCACCGCTGTGTGACCGTGCCCGATCTGTCGGTCAGGTGTAGTCGAGCGTCTCTCACCAGCGGTGAGAGAAATGCTTTCCCTGGAGGCCTGAAGCGTCGGCCCGGAGCAGACTGGTTGCTGTCGCTCGACGCCGCCATCCTGAGCGTCGGCGCCCGCCCTAAGCCGACCTTGCCAACATTGGCTGAAGACCGAGGTCGGTCACTCGTGACGTAGGTCTGAGTGGCGGCGACGACGAAGACCGGTCGGAAGCTCACTTCACAGCACTGTGCGCGTGTCTAGCCGCGTCTCTCCCACCGCCTTGCTGCGCCTACCCGCTCCAGGGTGACCGAGCGGAAACCCGTAGCGGCGGGGCGGCCAGCCCTGAGTACGGGACAATAGCCCCATCATGGCCAACGGCGATCAACTCAAAGCATTGCTGCGCTCCTTCGCGGAGGGCGATGATCGCCATTTTTACTCCGTCGCCATGCAACTAGCAGCGCACGAGGCCAAGCAGGGCCACGGCAAACTGGCGGAGGAACTGCGAGAGCTGATCGATTCCGCGAAGTCGCGCCGGCATGCGCCTGGGGGGGACGGCCCCATTCCGATCGCTCGGCCGAAAGGCGAACTCGCGTCGTTGTTGAGCGTCTCTTACCCATCCAGACGCCTGTCGGACATGGTGCTTGGCAAGCCGCTGCTCGAAGGCCTGCAGCAGGTCCTGAAGGAACAGCGGCACCTGAGCAAGCTGCGCGGCCATGGCCTTCACCCTCGGCGCAAGCTGCTGCTCGTCGGCCCGTCAGGCACCGGCAAGACGATGACCGCCGCCGCCCTCGCGGGCGAGCTGGGCATCCCGCTTTTCGTGGTCCGCCTGGATGCGCTGATCACCAAATTCATGGGCGAGACGGCGGCCAAGTTGCGTCAGGTCTTCGACGCCGTGGCATCAACTCGCGGGGTGTATTTCTTCGACGAGTTCGACGCGATCGGCAGCCAGCGCGGCATGGCCAACGACGTTGGCGAGATCCGCCGCATCCTCAACAGCTTCCTGCTGATGATCGAGCAGGACGACTCCAGCAGCGTGATCGTCGCGGCGACGAATCACCCGGACATCCTGGACGAAGCGCTGTTCCGGCGCTTCGACGACGTGGTGGAGTACCACGTGCCGTCCGCGGAGGATATCAAGGCGCTGTTGCGCATGCGCCTGGCCAACTACTTGAAGTCCCCGAAAGCCGTCGACGACCTGGCCCAGGAGGCGTCGGGTTTGAGCCATGCCGAGATTGCCCGGGCCGTCGGCGACGCGGTCAAGGAAGCGGTGATGCACGATCAGGAGAGCGTGCCGGCCGAAGCTGTGAAGAGCCTCCTGCAACAGCGTCAGGCCGTGCGGCGCCGCACGCCGGGCGGCAAGGAATAGGCGCGCACCAGCTGCATGGCCAACGGGGATCAACAACACCGTCCGCACCTCTTTCCTCAGGACACACGAACCACCGAGGGATACACCGCGCGGGCGGCCGGCGGCGGCGGCAGGGTCGTCGTTCCAGCGCAGAATCGGCAGCAGCACGCCGGTGTGCTTCGCGCTCAGATCGCGCAAGTCGCCGCAGTCCAGCAGCAGCGCGTCGCTGCGCGTGGACAGCACCTCGGCGTTGGGCGGCAGCCGCAGCGTGAAGCGCAGGCCCTTGGCGCGCGCGACGGCGCCCTCCTCCTCGGCAATGCGCGCCAGCAGCGGCGCCAGCGGCACCGTGCGCCAGTCGGGCTGCACCATGCCCGCGTCCAGCCGCGACACGTCGAGCAGCGCGTTGAACAGCTTGCTCATCGCGTCCACCGTGCGGCCCGCGTGGCGCACCAGCCGGCGCGACTCGTCGTCCAGCGGCCGCGCCGTGAGCGCGCCGAGGAACAGGCTCAGCGCATGCACCGGCTGGCGCAGGTCGTGGCTGGCGGCCGCCAGGAAGCGGCTCTTGGCCAGGCTGGCCTCGTCGGCACGGTCCTTCTGCGCGCGCAGGTCCACGGCCAGCGCCGACAGCACGTCGTGCTGGCGCAGTGCATTGCGCTGCGCGGCATGCACGCTGGCGGCAAAGCGCATCGAGGTCAGCCCGTAGACCAGCGAGGCCGCGGCGATCACCCCGTGCAGCGTACCGCCCTGCCAGAGCGACATCGCGCTGACCGCCAGCACATTGGGCACCAGGAAGTTGTTGAAGGCGCGCAGGTCGGCGGTCAGCGAATGCACCGCGCCGGCGGTCATGCCGATCAGCATGCAGATCATCAGCAGCTGCAGCTCCAGCCGGTCCGGCGGCCACAGCAGCGGCAGCGCCAGCGCCCACAGCAGGCCGCTGGCCAGCGACGACATGCGCGCCGCCCGCAGCCGGTACGGCGCGCTGCGCGCACTGGCCGGCCGCCGGCGCACCTTCCACCAGGCCCAGGCCGAAAAGGCGCTGTGCAGCCACTGCAGCAGCAGCCAGCCCAGCAGCGGCAGCGTGGCCACCGCGCCGGCCAGGCCGACCGCGGTGAGCGTGGCGATCAGCGCATTGCCGCAGGCGATGCCCAGCAGGTTGCGCTGCAGCAGCGTGACCAGCGCGGCCTGCACCTGGCCGTCGGCGCCGGGCCAGATCGGAAGAGCACACGTCTGAACTCCAGTCACTTAGGCATATCTCGT
>ERZ650309.986-NODE-986-length-13548-cov-6.048692_pt1 | contig 13548 bp, 6 predicted proteins | sample MGYA00376245_ERZ650309 | MGnify/ENA primary metagenome ERZ650309 (study PRJEB26733, sample SAMN07839294) | wastewater metagenome | biome: urban; feature: wastewater treatment plant; material: waste water | place: USA: North Carolina | collected 2016-04-26 ...
CGCTGCTCGACGCGCTGGCGCGAGTACCCGGTCTGACCTTGGCCGACGCCAGCAGGCCGGACCCATCGCCGCAAAAACCGTGATCCCACATCGGCGAATTCGTTGACACTGGTGTCAAAAATTAACTAGCGTCTCTACCCGGCGCGACATATCCGCCGTAAATCCGCGAATACGCCGTACGCCGGAGGTTGCCATGTCTGCAGGTCATCGTTCTCAAACCCCTTCAGCACGGCGTTCCCGCAGCGCCAAGAAGCATCGACGGCCGTACGGCTGGTTGGGCGCCGGAGCCGTGGCCCTCGGGCTGGGCACCGCATTTGCCGCCGGAACCGGCGTTGCGCTGGCCGCACCAGCCGATCAGTCGCCGAACACGCCGACACACTCGGCGCCCGCCAAGCCCCGGAAGCACGCCTCCACCAAAGCGGAAAACAAGCCCAAACCGATCGACAGGCCGGCACCGGCCGCGGCATCACCCACAGCAGCGAGCAAGCCCACACCGGCGAGCAAGCCCACGCCGACTCCACCATCGTCGGCGCCCAAACCATCGGCGGCCGCCACACCCGCGACCCCAGAATTACAGACCTCCGTCACTGCGACGCGCATCGCCACACACGTCATAGCTGCCACGACGCCGACATCGGTTGCCACCGCAGTCCCCACCACGACAAACCCGACCACTGCACTCACCCTGCTGGCCTTGGTGTCACCGGTGGTGGTATCCCCCACCCGGCGGAGCACCGCACCGGTTGCCGCAACCACCACGACATCCGACGTACCCAAAGCCGGAAAACCATCGGTCGGCACACCCAACACGACAACCGGCGTGGTCACCGGAAAACTCAATATCACTGACCCACAGAGACTTTCACTCGCCTATGCCGTCACCACGGCGCCTACCGGTGGCGACGTCACCGTGTCGCCGACCGGTACATTCACCTACACCCCCACCACTGCCGCCCGCCAGGACGCCGGCACCCGACTGACCAAGACCACCGACAGCTTCACCGTCACCGCCACCAATACCGCCGGCAACTCGGTCCCCGAAACGGTGACAGTCACGATCTCGCCCATCCTCGACAAGCCGGTCGCGGGCATCCCGACGACCACTACCGTCGACGGGGCAACCGGAGCGGTCACCGGTACCTTGGGCGCCACCGATCCACAGAGTCTCGCGTTGAGCTACACGTCGACCAAACCCACCAAGGGTTCCGTAACCGTCGACAGCACAGGCACATTCGTCTACACACCCACGACCGCGGCACGTAAAGCTGCGGGCACCACGCTCAAGCCCGTGACCGATACCTTCACCGTCACGATCAAAAATGCTGTCAGCTCCACAACTGAAAAAGTCACCGTCACAGTCGATCCGATCCCGGACGTCCCGGTCGCAGGCGTTCCGACTGCAGGCAAGGCCACTGCCTCCGGCGTCGTCACCGGCAACCTCGCCATCACCGATCCGGCCAAACTCAAACTCACCTATGCCCTCACCGCGACCGCAGCCGACGGTTCGGTGAAAATCGCCACTAACGGTACGTACACCTACACCCCGACACTCGCCGGCCGCATCGCTGCCGCCAACAGCGCCACCCCACTGACCGACACGTTCACCGTCAGTGCCACCAACACGGTCGGACAGACCACCACGCAAACCGTCACGGTCACCGTGGCCCGGCTGATCGACGTCCCCAAAGCTGGGACGCCGACCGTCGGCAAGCCGAATTCCACCACCGGGATCGTCACCGGCACAGTCAAATTCACCGACCCCGCCACACTTGCCCTCACCTACACGGTCAGCTCGGGTCCGGCCGGCGGCACGGTTTCGGTCAACACGGCCGGGGTGTTCGCGTACACCCCTACCACCGACGCACGCAATGCCGCGGGCACCACCCTGAAGACAACCACCGACACCTTCACCATCACCGCGACCAACCCCATCAACAAGACGGCCACCCAAACAGTCACCGTCACCGTCTCGCCCATCCTCGACAAGCCCGTCGCAGGATCACCGACATCCAGCACACCGAATGCCACCACCGGCGTGGTCACCGGAGAGCTCAACGCCACCGACCCCCAGGGCCTGCCCCTGGCCTACAGCGTCACCACCAAAGCCGCGAAGGGCACGGTAACTGTCACCAGCACAGGAACATTCACCTACAAACCGACCGCCGCGGCACTGAAGGCCGCGCGCACCTCTGTCACCCCGGTGACCGACACCTTCACCGTCACGGTGAAGAACGCTGTGAGTTCCACAACCGAAAAAGTCACGGTCACTGTCGGCGTCAACCCCAACTCCCCGGTAGCCGGCTCGCCATTCGTCAGCACCGCTGATCCGACCACCGGGGTGGTAACCGGTACTCTCAATTTCACCGATCCCGGCGGCAAGACGCTCACCTATGCCGTGAGCAACAACCCCACCCAAGGCTCGGTAGTGGTCGGCACCACCGGACGATTCACCTACACCCCAACGGCATTGGCGCTATCTCACTCGACTGGATCAAGTACCGACACGTTCACGGTCACTGCCACGAACTCCAGCGGCATTGCGGCGACCGAGACGGTCACCGTGCCAGTCGGGACCAACTCCAGCGCACCTGCAACCGGATCAGTCCTCAACGCGATCGGTATCGCGGGATCGCCGGGGCTGATGGTCGCGGCTCCCAACGCCAACGCCGTGTACGTTCTCAACCTCCAGACCGTGGGTTCCAAGACCAAATACACCCTGTCGACGATCGACACCAGGCCCAGCTCAAGCACCTTCAACACCGTCGTGTCGACCCTGGACGTCAGTTCGGTGGGCACCATCACCGGGATGGCTATCAACGCCACCGGCACCCAGGTCTACGTCGTCGGCACCAGCATCGGATTCCTTTCGGTGAGTTCGAAATTGGGAATTGTCAGCACCGCAAGCAACACGATCACCAAAACGGTCAGTCTCGGTAGCAGTTTCGTCGGGAGCCCGGTCGTCGCGGGCAACAATCTCTACATCGTGGGACAGACGTTGGGTTGGCTCAACATCAGCATCGCCAATGACGTGGTCAAGGTGTTCAATACCACCACCAACACCGTCACCTCGACCATCACGATCCCGACACCGAGCGGGAACACCGCTTCCAGCGTGCTGGCGACCGCCGTAAGTCCCGATGGCAGCACCCTTTACGTGGGCGCAGCAGCGATCGATTCGTCAACGGCAGCCGTGTCCGAGACCGTGTCGATGATCGACACCGCGACCAACACCATTACCGGTAGCTTCTCCGTCGCCAGTGGCGCGTCCGGCAATATCTCGAACCTGCCAACGAATTTCGTGGCCGACACCAGCCACCTCTACACCGTTGCACGCGACAGTGCCGGCAAAACCTCAGTCTTGGTGTTCAACACCGACGGCAGTCGCGCCCTCACCGTCGCCGTGCCCAACAACCCGACGCCGATAGGAATGGCCCTCAGCCCTGATAGCAAGACGTTGTATGTTGCCACCACCATGGGCCGCACCAACCAAGTGCTGATGATCGACACTGCAACCGGCGCCATCACCAACACCATTGCCGATACCACTGCAGCCTTTGACTCCGCAGGCAGTTCAGAAGCGGTATCGGGTCTTGTCGTAGCCCCGGACGGCACGCTGTACCTCGCCAATGCCGGCGACGTTCCCAATGGCAGCAGCACCATCCAGATCGGCAACGTCACGGCGATCAATACCGGTTCCACCACGATCACTGCCGGCAAGGGCGGATCTTTCGACGTGCCTGTTGCCGACACCAACGTCGTCGGCGCGGCCAACCCCACCACAGGTGTGGTCACCGGCACGGCCAAGTTCATCGACCCGGCAAACCAGAAGCTCATCTACACGGTGACCACCAAGCCCGGGCACGGGACGGTAATCGTCGACAGCACCGGCAGTTTCACCTACACACCTGCCGCCAACGCCATCAACGGCAGTACTGAAACCTTCACGGTCACTGCCAAAAATCCTGCCGGCAACTCCGCCACTCAAACCATCACCATCCAGGTGACCGCCCCCGTCGTCTGAGCGACAGCGCGGAACCAGCCAAACCTGTCGGAGCCACCAGGCAATATGGACGTGTGAAACCCCTCGACAGGTTCAGTGTGCTGACCCGTGAGTGGTTCACCTCTGCCTTCAGCGCGCCGACCCCCGCCCAGGAGCAGGCCTGGCAGGCCATCGCCGACGGCAACAACACCCTGGTCATCGCACCGACCGGGTCGGGTAAGACGCTCGCGGCATTCTTGTGGGCCATTGATCGGCTAACCGCACCCCAACAGCCCAAGGGCACCAAAGTCCTCTACATCTCTCCGCTGAAGGCCCTCGCGGTCGACGTCGAACGCAACCTCTCGACCCCGCTCACCGGCATCCGCCGCGTGGCAGAGCGCCTCGGCGTCGAGGCCCCCGAGATCACCGTCGGCGTTCGGTCCGGAGACACGACGACCGCCCAGCGTCGCCAGCTGATCGCCAAACCGCCGGACATCCTGATCACCACGCCGGAATCACTGTTCCTGATGTTGACCTCGGCCGCCCGCGAAACACTCAGTGGCGTAACCACAGTCATCATCGACGAAGTACACGCCGTCGCCGCCACCAAACGTGGCTCGCACCTTGCCCTTTCCCTGGAGCGCCTCGACCAGCTGCTGGACCGGCCTGCCCAACGCATCGGCCTGTCCGCGACCGTCAAGCCACCTGAGGAAGTCGCCCGTTTCCTGTCGGGGGCCGCACCGACCACCATCGTGAAGCCGCCGGCTGCAAAGACATTCGACCTCACCGTCGAAGTCCCCGTCCCGGACATGGCCAACCTCGACGGCGGCACCATCTGGCCTGACGTCGAGGAACGCATCGTCGACCTCATCGAGTCGCACCGCTCGTCGCTGGTCTTCGCCAACTCCCGGCGCCTCGCCGAACGACTGACCGCCCGGCTCAACGAGATCCATGCCGCCCGCACCGACGTCGACCTCCCTCAGGAACACAACCCTCAGGTCGGCGGAGGCGCTCCCGCCCAGCTCATGGGGAGCGGGCAAACCTTCGGCGCCCCAACGCTATTAGCCAAAGCCCACCATGGATCCGTCAGCAAGGAGGCCCGCGCCCGGGTCGAGGACGAGCTCAAGACCGGGGTCCTCAAAGCGGTGGTCGCCACATCCAGTCTGGAACTCGGAATCGACATGGGTGCAGTCGATCTGGTGATCCAGGTCGAGGCTCCGCCCTCGGTGGCGAGCGGGTTGCAACGCATCGGCCGCGCCGGCCACCAGGTCGGCGAGATCTCCGAAGGCGTGCTCCTGCCGAAACACCGCACCGACCTGATCGACTGCGCCGTCAGCGTCCAGCGCATGCGGGCCGGCGAGATCGAAACCCTTGTGGTGCCGGCCAATCCACTGGACGTGCTGGCCCAGCACACCGTGGCAGCAGCTGCACTGGAACCGCTCGACGCCGACCGTTGGTTCGATGCCGTTCGTCGCAGCGCTCCCTTCGCCACCTTGCCGCGCAGCGCATTCGAAGCCACCCTCGATCTCCTGGCCGGGAAGTACCCGTCGACCGAGTTCGCCGAACTCAAACCCCGACTGGTCTACGACCGCGACGCCGGAACCCTGACCGCCCGGCCCGGTGCGCAACGCCTGGCCGTGACCTCCGGCGGCGCCATCCCCGACCGCGGAATGTTCACCGTCTATCTGGCCACGGGCGACGAAAAACCCTCACGCGTAGGCGAACTCGATGAGGAGATGGTCTACGAGTCCCGGCCCGGCGACGTGATATCACTGGGCGCGACCAGCTGGCGCATCACCGAGATCACCCACGACCGCGTCCTGGTGCTGCCCGCACCCGGCCAACCCGCTCGGCTCCCATTCTGGCGCGGCGACGCGGTAGGACGGCCCGCCGAGCTCGGTGCCGCGATCGGCGCATTCACCGGTCTGCTTGCCGGCCTTTCCCGCCCCGACTTCGACGACTATTGCCAGACAATAGGTTTCAATCACTATGCCACCGACAACCTGTGGCAGCTGCTCGACGAACAACGGCAAGCCACGGCCACCGTACCCACCGACACGACATTGCTGGTGGAGCGGTTCCGCGATGAACTCGGCGACTGGCGCATCGTCCTGCACTCCCCGTACGGGTTGCGGGTACACGGACCTCTCGCGCTGGCCGTGGGAAGGCGCGTCATGGAGCGCTTCGGCATCGACGAGAAGCCGACCGCCTCTGACGACGGCATCGTGCTGCGACTGCCTGATACCGGCGAAAATCCGCCCGGTGCTGAGCTTTTCGTCTTCGACCCCGACGAGATCGAACCCATCGTCACCGCTGAAGTCGGCGGATCGGCTCTGTTCGCGTCCCGCTTCCGCGAATGCTCGGCGCGCGCTCTACTGCTGCCGCGGCGACATCCCGGCAAGCGTTCTCCACTGTGGCACCAGCGACAACGTGCCGCCCAACTGCTCGACATCGCCCGCAAATACCCGGATTTTCCCATCGTGTTGGAGACCGTCCGGGAATGCCTCCAAGACGTCTACGATGTCCCGACGCTCACCGACCTGATGCGCAAGATCGCTCAGCGCCGCATCCGAATGCTCGACGTGCAGACCACCACCCCGTCACCGTTCGCCGCGTCGCTCATGTTCGGCTACGTGGGTGCCTTCATGTACGAGGGCGACAGTCCACTGGCAGAACGACGCGCGGCCGCGCTGTCGTTGGACCCGACGCTGCTGGCCGAACTGCTCGGCCGGGTCGAACTGCGCGAACTACTCGATCCCGACGTCATCACCGCCACCACCCGTGCGCTCCAGCACCTCACCGAAGAGCGCGCCGCCCGCGACGCCGAGGGTATCGCCGACCTCCTGCGACTCCTCGGGCCGCTGACCACCGAAGAGCTACAACAACGTTCGACCGCTGCCGACGTCGGCGCATGGTGCCAAGCCCTGCACGCCGCCCGACGCGCGATGCCGGTGACGTTCGCCGGCCGGCAGTGGTGGGCAGCGGTCGAAGACATGGGCCTGCTTCGCGACGGACTGGGCGTCGCCATCCCCGTCGGCGTATCGGCGAGTTTCACTGCCGCAGTTGCTGATCCGCTGGGTGAACTGCTGGGCCGCTTCGCCCGCACCAACGGGCCGTTCACCACCACCGAGGTGGCCGGCCGGTTCGGCTTGGGACACCGCGTCACTGCTGACGCATTGAGCCGAATGGCCTTGGACAACAAACTGATTCGCGGCGAGTTCCTCGATATTCCGGACAGCGTCGAGGCGCAGTGGTGTGACGCTACCGTCCTGAAGATCCTTCGCCGCCGATCTCTGGCCGCCCTGCGGGCTCAGATCGAGCCGGTGAGCACCGCCGCGTACGCCCGGTTCCTGCCGGCCTGGCAGCAGTTCGGTGAGGCGCGTGGCATCGACGGCCTGGTTTCGGTTGCCGATCAGCTCGCCGGCATCGCCATCCCGGCGTCCGCAGTGGAACCGCTGGTGTTCGGCCAGCGGGTGACGGACTACCAACCGGCCATGCTCGACGAGCTGCTCGCCTCCGGCGAAGTCACCTGGTCCGGCGCCGGACCGATCGGCGAGACCGACGGCTGGGTGATATTCCACCGGGCCGATACCGCTGCGCTGTCGCTGGCGCCAGGAACCGAGATCGAATTCACCGACACACATCGCGAATTGCTCGACACCCTCGGATCCGGCGGCGCCTACTTCTTCCGCCAGCTTGCGTCCGAGGACAATGCCGATGCCAAAGCTGCTCTCTGGGAACTGATCTGGGCCGGCTGGGTAACCGGCGACACTTTCGCTCCGGTGCGGGCGATGTTGAGCGGTGGCCGCAAATCCGGTGGCGCCCATCGGCAACGGCAACGGCCACCCCGGCTCAGCCGCTACAGCGTGGCACGGCCGGCGGTCCGGTCCGACCCGACCGTCGCGGGACGCTGGTCCGCACTACCGCCTGCCGAACCGGAATCCACTGTGCGCGCGCATTTTCAGGCTGAACTACTCCTGGGCAGGTACGGCGTCGTCACCCGGGGCGCTGCGGACAATCTGCCGGGCGGATTTGCCATGTTGTACAAAGTGCTCACAGCGTTCGAGGAATCCGGCCGTTGCCAACGTGGATATTTCGTCGAATCCCTTGGTGGAGCACAATTTGCGGTCGCTTCGACCATCGATCGGCTACGCACGTTCCAGGACACCATCGATCCGCACAATCCCGACTGCGCAGCACTGGTGCTCGCCGCGACCGATCCCGCAAACCCATTTGGCGTCACGCTGCCGTGGCCCGAGATCCCCGGCAACACGCACCGCCCTGGACGCAAGGCGGGAGCGCTGGTGGTGTTGGTGGACGGCGAGTTGGTGTGGTTCGCCGAGCGTGGCGGCAGGACGCTCCTGTCTTTCGGCGCCGAGCCGGAGATCCAACGCGCTGCGGCAGGGGCTTTGACCGACCTTGTCGGTGCGGGTCGGCTGCAGGGGTTGCTCATCGAGAAGATCAACGGGGTATCAGTCCTGGATCCCACTGCCGCCGCTTCCCCCGAGCATTCGGCGCTCACCGATGCCGGGTTCTCCCGTACCCCGCGGGGTTTACGCCTGCGCTAGCCCGACGCTACGTAGGAGCCTGCGACTCACAGCATCGAGTCGATCAGTCCTAGCGATGACGCACGGCGATGGGACAGCATGGTGACAACACGAAAGGTAGCCAGGCATGACATCGCTTCTCGCTGACCTCGGCATGACCCTCCCCGTCATCGCTGCGCCCATGGCCGGCGGCCCCACCACGTCGGCCATGGTCGTGGCAGCACACCGCGCGGGCGGACTCGGATTTCTGGCAGCCGGATACAAGACCCCCGAAGCCGTCGAGACTGAACTGCAGACCGTGCGGACCGCACAGATTCCGTTCGGCATCAACCTGTTTGCGCCCAATCCTGTCCCGATCACAGCGGCCCGCTACCGGCAATATGCCGCCACCATGCAGCGCGAAGCCGACCGATTCGGTATCTCGCTGCCACCGGACCCCATCGATAACGACGACCACTTCGAAGCCAAGATCGAACTGCTGCTCGCGAACCCCGTGCCCATCGTCAGCTTCACATTCGGCATCCCGGACGCGGCGATAGTCCGCGCGCTCCAGAAGGCCGGATCAACTGTGGTTCAGACCGTGACGTCGCGGACTGAAGCACAACAAGCCAGCGCGGCAGGCGTCAATGCCCTTGCCGCACAAGCGGCTACCGCCGGCGGACACTCCGCCACACTCACGCCCGCGAACATGCCCGACGCGCTGCCGATCGATGAACTGGTCCGCGCCATCACCACCGCCGTACCGCTGCCGGTGATTGCCGCCGGCGGCTTGGCCACCGCGTCTGACGTCGCGGGTGTCCTACAGTCGGGAGCCGTCGCCGCCGCAGTCGGCACCGTGCTGCTGCTCGCCGACGAGAGTGGCGCGTCGGCCACCCATCAAGCCGCGCTGGAAGATCCAGCACGCACCGAAACACAGATCACCCACGCATTCACCGGACGCCCGGCACGCGGGCTGCGCAACCGGTTCATCGACAGTTACGAGGCCTCGGCACCGTTGGGTTATCCGGCGATCCACTTCCTCACCAGCCCGCTGCGCAAAGCCGCAGCGGCCGCCGGCGAGCCCGAGCTCGTCCACCTGTGGGCCGGTACCGGCCATGAGCACGCGCGTCGTGCCCCCACCGAGCAGATCCTGACTGAACTCGCTCCGTAAACGCCGTCATAGAGTGAAGTCATGGCCTTGCACACCCCATTGACGGAACTGTTCGGCATCGAGCACCCGATCGTCCTGGCCCCGATGGGCGACGTTTCGGGCGGCCGGCTGGCAGCAGCCGTGTCCGAGGGCGGCGGACTGGGCTTGATCGGCGGCGGCCGCGGTGACCTGACGATGCTGGCCCGCGAATGTGCCGAGGCTGAAGAATCCACCCAAAAACCTTGGGGCATAGGGCTACTGAGTTGGGCCGTGGATCACGAGATCGTCGACTGGGTCATCGCTCAGAACCCGGCAGCCATCATGCTGTCGTTCGGCGACCCGACACCGTTCGCCGAAGCCATCCACGACGCGCGCATCCCGCTGATGTCCCAGGTCCACACCCTCGACGAGGCGCGGCAAGCACTGAAGGCCGGCGCCGCGGTCTTGGTGGCGCAAGGCAGAGAAGCCGGTGGTCACCACGGCGGCCGTTCGACGCTGCCGTTCGTGCCCGCCGTGGTCGACCTGGCCCACGGCACCCCTGTCCTGGCCGCCGGTGGCATCGCCGACGGCCGCGGCCTCGCCGCGGCTCTGACGCTCGGTGCGGCCGGCGCGATGATAGGCACACGGTTCGAGGCCACGCATGAATCCCTGCTCAGCGCAGCAGAATCCAAGGTGATGCTCGAATCCGGCGCCGAAGACACGACGACGGGCCGTGCCATCGACATCGCGGCAAGGCCTCCCGAAACCCGTTGGCCTGCAATGTATCCAGCTCGCACACTGCGCAGTGCCTTCACCGACCGGTGGCAGGAGCACGACGAAGAACTGAAGGCCGACGAGGCCGCGCAGGATGATTTCCGGGAAAGAACTGCACATCAGGACATGGACTACCTACCCATCTGGGCCGGTGAAGCCCTGGACCTGATCGACGAACTGGAGCTTGCCGCCCCCTTGGTCGGCAGGATCGCCCATGCTGCCGAACAAGCGCTGACCAGGGCTACCGCCTACATCCGCTGATGCCCGAAGGCGACACCGTCTGGCACACGGCGCAGATCCTCAACGAGGCGCTGCAGGGAAAAACGTTGACGCGATGCGATATTCGCGTCCCGAAGTTCGCCACCGCGGACCTCAGCGGGCAACGCGTCGTCGAGGTGATCAGCCGCGGCAAGCATCTGTTCATCCGGACGCCCGAATTCAGCATCCACTCCCACCTCAAGATGGAGGGCAGGTGGCAGGTCAACACCCGGCCCCGCAGACCCGACCACAAGACCAGAATCATCTTGGAAACCGCGGATATTCAAGCGGTGGGCACCGCACTCGGCACTCTGGAAATTCTCAAGAGGGACCACGATCAGGAACCCGTCGCTCACCTCGGCCCCGACCTCCTCGGCCCTGACTGGGACGCGCACAGAGCCGCCGAGAACCTCACCGCGGACCCCGAAAGACCGCTCCACGAAGCCCTTCTGGACCAACGCAATCTGGCCGGCGTCGGCAACGTCTACGCCAATGAACTGTGCTTCATCGTCGGCCGTCATCCGAGAAGCCCGGTAGAGACAGTGAAAGACCCGCTGCGCCTTGCGCAGCGGGCCCGAGAGATGTTGTGGCTGAACAGAAACAGATGGAACAGGACTACAACGGGCGATACCCGACCCGGCCGTCAACTCTGGGTGTACGGCCGGGCCGGGCAGGCATGTCGCAGGTGCGGGACGGTGATCGAATCAGCCGACCGCGACCGGCTCCAGAACCTCAGGAACCTCGCTGACCGGATCACCTTCTGGTGCCCGCTTTGTCAGCCATGAGTCCGGCAGTGCCAGGCGGCAGATCTTCTTGATCACCGAGAAGAACTGCTTGTGGATCGGGCCGGTGTTGTAGGGCAGGTCGTACTTCTCGCACAGTGCCTTGACCTCCGGCGAGATCTCCGCGTAGCGGTGCGCCGGGATGTCGGGGAACAGGTGGTGTTCGATCTGGAACGACAGGTTGCCGCTGAAGATGTGGAACCACTTGCCGCCGGACAGGTTTGCCGACCCGAGCAACTGGCGGTAGTACCACTGGCCGCGGGTCTCGCTCTTGGTCTCCTCGATGGTGAACTCGTGAGTGCCCTCGGGGAAGTGACCGCAGAAGATGATCACGTAGGACCACACGTTGCGCATCAGGTTGGCAGTCATGTTGCCCGCGAACACGAACGGCAGGAACGGGCCAGCCAGCAGCGGGAACGCCACGTAGTCCTTCAGGGTCTGCCGACGGACCTTGGCCCACATCTCGCGGAGCGTGTCCTTCTTGTCCTGCAGCTTGATCTCGCCGGAGCGGATGCGCTCGGTCTCCAGCTCGTGCAGCGCAACGCCGTACTGGAAGAACACCATCAACAGGAACGCGTAGACCGGGTTACCGAGGTAGTACGGGCTCCACTTCTGGTCCTCGCTCATGCGCAGCACGCCGTAGCCGATGTCACGGTCCATGTCGACGATGTTGGTGTAGGTGTGGTGCATGTAGTTGTGCGAGTGCCGCCACTGGTTGGACGGGCAGGCCGAATCCCATTCGAAATTCTGGCCGCGCAGCGCCGGGTCGCCCATCCAGTCGTACTGGCCGTGCATGACGTTGTGGCCGATCTCCATGTTGTCCAAGATCTTCGACAGGCCCAGCATCACCGTGCCGACGGGCCAGGCCGGCGGCAGGAACAGCAGCGCACGGCCACCGACCTCCAGCTTGCGCTGCAGGGCGATGATCTTGCGGATGTAATCGGCATCGCGTTCGCCGAGGTCGGCGAGGTGACGTTCGCGGATGGCGTCGAGCGTACGGCCGAAGTCGTCGAACTGCTCGGGGGTCAGGGTGGCGGGACGTTGAGCCATGATCGTGTCCTTAAGTAGGTGGAGTAATCAGAGATCGATCTCGACGTCGCCGCACGGAGCGGTCACGCAGATTTCGATGTTTTCGTCGGGGGCGGTCGAGACGGCGCCGGTGATCAGGTTCTTCACGGGGCCGCTGATCTTCTTGCGGGTGCAGGTGTGGCAGATGCCCATCCGGCAGCCGTTGGTCGGGTTGAGGCCGGCAGCTTCCGCCTGCTCCAGGATCGAGCGGCCGTCATCGACGGTCTCGACCTTGCTCTCGGTGAAGGCAACTGTCCCGCCGGAGACCTCGGTCGGGGCTGCAATGACCGGGGGCACGAAGCTCTCGGATTGCGCGCCGGGCAGCAAGTTCTTGACTTCCGAGACCAGCGCGGGCGGGCCACAGACGAACACTGCTTCCGGGTTGGGCATGGCAGCGGCCAAGTGGTCCGCGCTGAAGTGACCATGCAGGTCGCCCCGGTTGGATCGGGTGTAGCTGTGCAGCACCTTCACACCCGGGGTGGCCGCCAGCTCGGTGGCGTACGCGGCCTCTTCGGGGTTGCGGGCGTAGTGGAGGAAGGCGACGTCACCGTCGAAGTTCTCCTCGCGCAGGGTGCGCAGCATGGACAACACCGGGGTGATGCCGCTGCCGCCGGAGACCAGCAGGATGCGTCGCGGGCGAACCGCTGGGAGGACGAAGTCGCCGCCGACCGAGTCGAGGTGGACGACCATGCCGGGGCGGGCATTGCGGAACAGGTGCTCGGAGACCAGGCCGCCGTCGTGCAGACCGATGGTCAGCTCGATGACCGGGCTGCCTTCGGCGTTGGCCGGCGAGTAGCACCGGGTGCGGCGACGGCCGTCGATCTCGACGGTGAGGTTGATGTGCTGGCCGGCCCGAAAACCGGCCCAGGCGTCATTGGGCTGCAGCGTCAGGGTGACGCTGCGGGGCGTCTGCTTGCGGACCGCGACCACCTTCGCGCGGGCATCGTTGACAGTCCAGGTGCGGTTGTAGACCTCGGTGTACCGGTCCACGCCGTGCGGGCCGGTGAGGATTCCAACCAGGGCGGAGCGCCG
>ERZ650309.988-NODE-988-length-13543-cov-4.842675_pt1 | contig 13543 bp, 8 predicted proteins | sample MGYA00376245_ERZ650309 | MGnify/ENA primary metagenome ERZ650309 (study PRJEB26733, sample SAMN07839294) | wastewater metagenome | biome: urban; feature: wastewater treatment plant; material: waste water | place: USA: North Carolina | collected 2016-04-26 ...
GGAGCTCGTCGGAGCTGAAAAGCTTCTTCAAGCCTTCGGTCCACACCTTCTGCTTCGGCGGATGGTCGTCATCGTTCACGCCGAAGTAGTAGTTCCGCCGCATCTTGCGGTCGGCGATGGACCAGCCTTGGATGGTTTTGATCCACTGCTTCTTCGATGCCTCAATCGTCGCGACCACCGCCTGCTTGCCGAGTGCCTCGAGCTGCTTCTTGCGTTCGTCATCGAGGTTCAAACCGCTCACGAGGCTGTCCACTTCGCGGCCAATGAGCTCCTCCATCTGCGCCTGGGCCTGCTGCTCGCTCGGTTTGAGCGAATCGACGAGTTCCGCCTCCTCCTTCGTCTTTTGCTCGGCCACGACCGACTGCCATTGCTTCACCGGTTCCGCGCCGAGCAGGCCCGTCACAACCTCCGCCCACTTCTTTTCCAGCTCGGCACTCTTCGGCCGCACGAAGCGCGTGGCAAAGCTGTTGCCCTGGCCCATCGCCACGAGGCGCTGCTCCTCGGGCAGCGACGAGAGCAAATCGAGGCCCGCAGCCCGCTCGGAGGCCACATGCTCATCCACCAGCTTCTTCGCCTTGTGAATCGCCGGCGCGCTGCGGCGCTGCATGCCGACCTGAACGATTTGTTTGGTGGCGCGAACGGCTTTGACCATCTTCGCGCCTTGTTCGATGGAATATGCGAACGGCTTTTCGGTGTAAGCGTCTTTGCCTGCCGCGACGGCGTCAATCAGCACGTTGTGATGCCAATGATCCGGCGTGGCATTCAAAATGGCGACAACGTCTTTATCCTCCAGCAACTGGCGATAATCCATCGTGGTTTTAGCGCCAGAGCGGGAAAGTTTCAGCGCGGCGTTGATGTTGGGTTCGTACACGTCCGCAATGTGAATGAATTCGACTTGATCCGGGAATTTGTTGAACGATCCCAGGACGCTGCGTCCACGTCCGCCGGAGCCGATAATGCCCATTTGAATGCGGTCGTTTGCGCCCAGCACGCGGGAATAGGAAGCAGCCGTCAGCACGCTGGCTCCCGCAACAGTCGCGCTTGCATCCGTAATGAACCGACGGCGATTGAGATTCTCTGCCATAGTTCTTCCTCCGGGTTTTTATAGTTATAGTTGATGAAGAGAAGGGGTAAAACTTGCGCGCACCACTTAGCGTTTGCGCGAACGGATAGTACTGCCGCTGGACGAATGCGGCAAGGCTTCACTGGCCGACTTGGATTCGCCAAACACGATTGTTGGTTTGTTCGCAGGTGATTGGAATGTCCAGAAACTTTTTGATGATTTCGATGTTGGTCGTTGTGTGACGCGAAGGCGGCAGCGTCGTGAACGAACCTCCGCCTGCCATTGCCATCGGCAACAATAGTTGGTCGGCAAGATATTCGCCGACTGCCGCTTCGCTGGCCAGATACCGCCGAGCCGCCAGCGCGGCTTGATCGGCAACGGCTTCGGCGGCAACTGTGCGTTCGCCAAAACCCGTAAACACTTCTGTGATCTGTTCGCATTCGATTTCCAGCGAGACAAAATTGCCTGCCGCGATTGCGTTCGTCGGAGTTTCGACCGCGTGCCATTTCTTTGGCCACGAAAGCTTCCGTTGCACGATGCTCAATTCGCGTTCGGCGATGTTGCGCGGCAAATGGCACAACACGACTTTGGCCAGCCGCCGCGTGATGTCGCCGCGTTCCAGCAAATCCATATGAGCCAGTTTGCTGTTGCCTTGAATCGTGACTTCCAGCTTGCCTCCGCCCGCCGGGTAAAAACCGTAATTGATCAGCTTGGCTTCGACGTTCGCGCCCATTCGTTTCAGCAGTGGCAGAAAAGTTGTTTCCAGAAATTCGAACGTCGGAGCGTAGGGATTGTGCGTTCCGCCTTCCAGCGTCAACTGGCTGCGACCGTCGGCGATGATCAGCGCAGGCAACACCGTTTGCAGCACCAACGTTGTGCTGCCCGCCGTGCCGATGGCGAAGTGATATTGGCCCGGCGTGATTTTGTTTGGCGTAAACGTCAGTTGTGTTGAGCCAATCGTCGCGCCCGTCGTTTCTGCCTTGCCAATTTGCGCTGCCGCATTGACCGAAGTCAGATGTTGCCGCAGCAAACCCGGATTGCGTCGCCCGGCGCGAATCTTTTCGATGCGAAACGGTTTTCCCGTAATCAGCGACAGAGCCAGCGACGTGCGCAGAATTTGGCCGCCACCTTCCCCGAATGAACCATCAATCGTAATTATCGCCATCGCTGCTCCTCCAAAACTGCTTCGTACATCACTCCATAATTTCGCAGCATTCGTTCCAGAGTGAATTCGCGCTCAACTTTTTGGCGAGCTGCTTCGCCCAAAATGTTCGCCAATTGCCGGTTGGCCAAAAACATTTCCAGCTTGTCTTCCATTGCCGCAGCGTGACGAATCGGAACTAGAAAACCTGTCTTGCCATCTTCAACCAGTTCCGGCAATGCGCCGACGTTGGTGGCGACGACTGGCAAGCGAGCCGCCATCGCTTCCAACACAGTCAGCGGCATTCCTTCTGATACCGAAGACAGCGCGAATACGTCCATCGCCCGCAACATACGCGGCACATCCCGCCGCATTCCGGCAAAGATCACCGCTCGATTCAAATTCAACACGCTGACCAATTCTTCCAGCTTGGCTCGCTGATCACCGTCACCTACGATCAAAAGTTTAAGCTTTGGGTCCAATCTTGGCAGCGCAACTGCGGCAAAAGCTCTCAGCAATGTCGTGGTGTCTTTGGTTAAATCCAGCCGCGCGACAGTGCCGAAAACGAAATCATCCGGCGCAATGCTAAATTCTTCGCGAACGCCGCTGGCGTCGGCTTCGTTAATTCGCCGCACGTCAATTCCGTTGGAGATGACGTTCATGCGTTCGGTTGGGAAACCTGTCTGGCCACAGTAAAAGTTGCGCACTTCGCCGGAAATGGCAAACACCGAATCGGCCAGGTGATACACGCCACGCCGAGCCATTCGCCGCAGCCAGGGTTGCTGTCGCAGGCCGGAGTAATTGCGTCCGTGTTCGCTGTGAATCAGCTTGACGCCCGGAACCATCAGTTTCGCTAGCGATGTATCAACGCCTGACCAGCTTTGCGAATGGACAATGTCCGGCCGTTCGCGGCGGATGACAGCAGCCAGTTTTAGCGGCATCAACCGATCTGCTTTGTCACTTTTGCCGAGGTCAAAACAGCGCACACGGTCGCGCAATTGATCCGCCGCTTCTCCGCGTCGAGAAATGCAGCAAATGGCTTGCTCAAATTTCGCTGCATCCAACCCGTTGGCAACATCAATCACCACGCGTTCCATGCCGCCGATGCCCAGCGAATCAATCACGTGCAGAATTTTGATTTTGCGTTCAGTCATTCTTTGGTGGCTGGCGGGTGTGGCCTGTTATCGGTTTGCCAGCCAAGCCGTCAGTTGCGGCGCAATTTTTATCGCTGTTTGTAACGCCGCCAATTTCGGCTGGCGATAAAATTGCCGAGCCTCTGCCAGATATTGTTCAGCTTCGGCAAAATTATGTTTGCTCAGGGCATCTTTGAACCGCGCATAACTTAATTGCGCTCGCCATTCCGGCATTCGATCTTCAATCCATCGCCGCTGATCGTCGGTCAATTCACCACGCAACAGCTTTTCATAAACTGAAACAACGCATCTCAGAATTTTGATGCCTGTGTTTGAAAGCGAATCGTGTCGCCAACGATAAAGGGCCAAGACTTCAGTCGTGAATTGGAACCGATACCCGTGGCGCAACATTCGCAGCCATAGCTCGAAATCTTCCGCGCCCTGACCTTCCAGAGCTTCATCGTAACCGCCCACGTCATCAATCACTTCGCGGCGAAAGACCAGCAAGCCGAAAATATAACACTCACGTTTCAACACGCGGTCAAAGCTGACAGGTTGGGCAACCGGAAAAACATCCTGATGCAATTTGCCGTCGTGTTTCGGCCAACCGAAATAGCGCGCATTCGGATACGCGACGCTCACGTCGGGATCGGCTTCCAGCATTCCAACCAGTACTTCCAGAAAGTTGGGCAACAGCAAATCATCACTGTCCAGCAAGGCGATGTATCGCCCGCGCGCAGCTTTCAACCCGGCGTTGCGCGCAGCCATCACTCCGCGGTTGGGTTGTTTGATGTACACGATCCGGTCATGGAATTCACTGATGACTTCATCCGTATTGTCCGTCGAGCCGTCGTTAATGACGATAATTTCAAAGTCGCGGTATGTTTGCGCGAACGCTGAACCGAGCGTTTCCGCCAGGAAGGGCGCGGAATTATAAGCCGGGATGATGACGCTAACAGCAGGATCGGTTGGCATAACTTACAAGTTTGTCGCTTGAATCAGAGAAGTTACAAAGACGGGGAAGATAATGGATTCGCGGCCCGAAGAAAACCACTTATCCGTTGACAGAACTGAAACCAAGGGATATTTGTTAAATTGGTTATGTTCAAACGAATGCTGACAAGTTTGGTTGCGCTGGTGCTGATGGCGAATGCCGTTGCGGCGTTCACATTTGCCATCAGCGGACAGGAAGAATGCACGGATGCCTGTTGTGCCGTCGCACATTGTGAGGCCGCATCTCAAATGCTTCCGACTGTGCCGTGTTGCGCAATCAACTCTCAACAAGATTCTGAACCTAATCCGCTGCAAAGCCTTCCGATTGAGATTCAGAAACAGGAACTAAAAACGTCTTCTGTAGCCTGGCAATCTCAAACGGCTTCTTCTTGTTTGCTTCAGACAAGATTTCCTTCCTCACCGACCCGACATTTGGCCGGCTCCTCCTCTCGTTATCTGGAAAACAGCACCTTTCTGATCTAAGGCCGTAGTGTGTCTGCTCGCCAATTCGGCGATCCATCCACAAATTCAATATTCAATCTTTATTTGGCAAGCTTGGGGTTCAAGGTTCAACTTCCCATGTACTCCGCCAAGCTGAAGTATGAAATCTGCATCTTTTGGGAGAAGACCGTTATGAAGCCAAAATTTTTCATTGCATCAATCCTGATGTTCGCCCTGACCTTATTTGCCGCTTGTTCTAAATCCGCTTCGCCCGGCCAGGAAAAAGCCATTAAATCTGCCAAAGCCGGGGAATTGACCGCCACGCTTTCCAGCGCCACCGGCGGGCTTAAAAAAGGGGACAACGAGTTGATGCTGACTTTCACCGATGCCACTGGTCAGCCGGTGGATGTTGGCGCGGCATCGCTCAACATTCACATGGCGGCGATGGGGACAATGGCCGAGATGAATAACAAAGCTGCACTGACCACAACTGAAACGCCGGGCAAGTATCGCGCGCAGGTCAACATTGAAATGGGCGGAACCTGGGAAGCGCAGATCAAATACCAGGGCGCACGCGGCACTGGGCAAACCAGTATGTCTGTGCAAGCAAAATAATGGTTGTCGGTGGCCGGTTGCCGGTTGTCGGTTGCAAAGCAATCTGACAACCAAACGCCGATCACCGACCACCGGCCACCAACCACCATGATTAACTACATCATTGAATTCTCGTTGCGGAATCGCGTCATCATTCTGGCCGTGTACTTATTGTTGGCGGGCTGGGGATACTGGGCGCTGATGCACACGCCAATTGATGCGATTCCGGATCTTTCCGACAACCAGGTGATTGTGTTCACCGACTGGACAGGTCGTAGTCCGCAGGAAGTCGAAGATCAAATCACGTATCCGCTTTCCACCAATCTGCAAGGATTGCCCGGCGTGCGTTCGGTGCGCGGACAATCGGCGTTCGGCTTTTCGATGATCAATATCATCTTCGAAGACAACGTCGAGCTTTACTGGGCGCGAACGCGCGTGGTGGAGCGATTGAATCTGGTTGCACGGCAATTGCCCGAAGGCGTCGCGCCCACGCTTGGCCCGGATGCTTCCGGTGTCGGGCAAATCTTCTGGTACACGGTTGAAGGCGAAGGGCAAAGCCTGCGCGATCTGCGCACGCTGCAAGATTGGTTCATCCGTTATCAACTCAACTCCGTGCCCGGCGTGGCCGAAGTCGCTTCGGTGGGCGGTCAGGTGCAGCAATACCAGATTGATGTTGACCCCAATCGGCTGCGCGCGTACTCAATTCCATTTTCGGCCTTGGTCGAATCCGTCCAACGCAGCAACACCAACGTCGGCGGAAACGTTATTGAACAGAGCGGGCAATGGTCCATGGTGCGCGGCGTAGGGTTAATTGAATCCGTGGCCGATGTTGAAAACATCGTCATCGGTTCGCCAGGCGGAACGCCGATTTACATTCGCAACTTGGCGAAGGTGCAAATTGGCGACGCGTTCCGCGTTGGCGCGCTGGATCGCGACGGGCACGAATCCGTTGGCGGCGTGGTCATCGCGCGGTACGGCGTCAACACGCTGGAAGTGATTGACGCCGTCAAACAGAAGATCGAATCGCTGAAAACCGGGTTGCCGCCGGGCGTTCGCATCACGCCGTTTTACGACAGGACAGAACTCATCCATCGCGCCACCGAAACGCTCAAGCGTGCATTGATCGAAGAAATTCTGCTGGTGACGTTGATGCACATCATTTTTCTGTTCCACTTCCGCTCGATCCTGATCGTCACCATCCCGTTGCCGCTGGCTGTGCTCGTGTCGTTTCTGTTTATGAAATACCTAGGCATCAGTTCCAACCTGATGTCGCTTTCGGGAATTGCCATTGCCATCGGTGTGCTGGTGGATGCGGGAATTGTCGTCACCGAAAACGCCTTTCGATGGATGGAAAAGAATGGCGTTGATCCACGCGACAGGCTTCGCGTGTGGATGGGCGTGTTGGAATCCACCAAGTTGGTTGGCAGGCCGATTTTCTTTTCGATGGCGATCATCATTCTGGCGTTTGTGCCGGTGTTTGCGCTGACAGGGCGCGAAGGGAAACTGTTTCATCCGCTGGCGTTCACCAAAACCTTTGCGATGATCGGCGCAACCATCATCGCAGTGACGCTGGTTCCGGTGCTTTGCAGCTTTCTGTTGGGCGGCAAGTTCCATTCGGAAAGCGACAATCGGTTGATGCGCGTGTTGCATTTCTTTTACCGGCCGATTTTGCGGCTGGCGCTTGGGCACAAAGCCGTCACTTTGTTTGCGGCGGCGGCGCTGTTCAGCGGCGCGATTTTCCTGGCAACCAAAATTGGCAGCGAGTTCATGCCGGAACTCAACGAAGGCGACGTGATGTTCATGCCCATCACAGACCCTGCGATTTCGATTGATGAAGCCTTGCGTGTGATGCGCATGCAGGACGAAACGATCAAGTCTTTCCCTGAAGTCGCCTGGGTCGCGGGCAAAGCCGGTCGCGCGGAAACTTCGACCGATCCCGCGCCGGTCAACATGAACGAAACCATCGTCCACTTGAAACCGCCCAGCGAATGGCGCGCGGGAATGACGCGCGAAAAACTGGTTGCCCAGATGGACGAGAAACTTTCGATGCCCGGCGTCCAAAACATCTGGACGCAACCGATCATCAATCGCATCGAAATGCTGTCAACCGGCATTCGCACTGAACTCGGTTTGAAGATTTTCGGCAGCGATTTGAAAGAACTTGAACGTCTGTCGCGCGAAGCCGCCGAAACGCTGGGCGCAGTTCCCGGCGCGGGCAATGTGTCGCCCGAACCGCTGACCGGTCAGCCGTACATTGACATCAACATTAATCGCCAGGCCGCTGCGCGTTTCGGCATTGAAGTCGAAGCCATACAGCGTGTGATTGACGCTGGCATCGGCGAAACCAATCTGACCGTCACCATCGAAGGCCGCCGACGCTTTCCCGTCCGTGTTCGATATGCGCCGGAATATCGCCGCAGTCCGGATGCGCTGGGGCAATTGATCGTGCCTGCTCCCAACGGCGCGCAGATTCCGCTGGCACAACTTGCAAACATTCGTTCGGTCAACGGCGCTTCGATGATTCCCAGCGAAAACGGATTGTTGCGCGGCACGGTGCTAATGAATGTGCGAGGGCGCGACGTGGGGAGTTTTGTCGAAGAAGCCAAGCGCACGCTGGTTGAACGCGTCAAACTTCCACCCGGCTATTACTACGAATGGAGCGGCCAATACGAAAACCAGCTTCGCGCGCGCCAGCGTTTGCAGATGGTCGTGCCGGTTGTGCTGCTGGTCATCTTCGTGCTGCTCTATTTCACCTATCACTCTTTCATCGAAGCGGCGCACGTGTTGCTGGCGGTGCCGTTTGCACTGACCGGCGGCGTGTATCTGCTGTATGCGCTCGGTTACAACTTTTCGGTCGCGGTGTGGGTTGGATTCATCGCTCTGTTCGGAACCGCAGTGCAAACCGGCATGGTGATGGTGATTTACCTGAACGAAGCTGTCGAACGCAAAAAGCTCGAAGTCGCCAAATCTGGTGGGACATTGACGCGAGATGACTTGAAGCAGGCCGTGATGGAAGGCGCCGTGTTGCGATTGCGTCCGAAAGTCATGACTGTCAGCACAGTCGTTGCCGGATTGCTGCCGATTATGTGGAGCACCAGTTCCGGCGCAGAAGTGATGAAACCGCTGGCGACTCCTGTGCTGGGCGGAATGGTGTCGTCCTTGCTGCACGTGTTGGTCGTCACGCCGGTGATTTTTTACTGGCTGCACGAGCGTCGAGTCAGTACCGAGAGCGGTGGCGACCAGGTGCTTGCTGAAAAGGAGTCGTTATGATGAAGCGAAATTTGCTTAACACGCTGCTGTCGGCTTTGTTGCTAGGAATCGTCGCCGTCGCGGCCCAGGCGCAAACCCCAAACGATGATCTGGTTAAGCTTGCGCTGGAACGCAACGGCGAGTTACAGGCCGCGCGGCAGATGATTGCCGAAGTGCGTGGGCGTTTGCGGCAAGCCGGATTGAAAGCCAATCCGATGCTGGAAACCAGCGGCACGCAATCTGTCAATTCGCCAGACAACTATCTGATGCTGGGAATGGAACTGCCGCTGGAACTGAAAGGCCGCCGCCGTGCGCGTGTGGATGTCGCCGCCAAAGAAATCGAAGTGCGCGAAGCCGAAGTCAAAGATTTCGAGCGCAAGCTGGCTTCAGACGTGCGGATGAAATTTTCCACGATGATTGCTGCGCGACGGAATTTGGGGCTGACAGATGATCTGCTGAAGCTGACGCGCGACTTGCTGCGTGTGGTCAATGCGCGCGTGCAGGAGGGGAAAAGCGCGCCACTGGAAGCGAATCTGCTGACTGTCGAATTGAGCCGGATTGAAGCAATGCGAATCGGCGCGGACAGTCAGGTTGAAGTCGCGTTGTTGGATTTGAAGAAAACCATTGGCGTGAATCCAGACGAACCGTTGCCGTTGCCCGGCGATTTTGTGACGGAGCGACAACTGCCCGCGCGCAGCGAATTGGTTCTGCTGGCGTTAAAAAGCCGGCCTGACCTGGTCGCCGCACGCGCCGCTGAAATGTTGGCCTCCGCGCAGTTGGAACAAGCCCGCACCGAAGGCCGCGTTGACGCCAGCATCTTCACGAATTACCAGCGCATGAATCTGGGTTACGACGTGAACGGGTTCAACGAAGCAGGCGCGTTGGCTCCTGTCACTGGTGTGTTTCACATGCTGACTTTCGGCGTACGCTTGCAACTTCCGACGCGGAACAAGAACCAGGGCAACATCGAAGCCGCCGCTGCGGCTGTCGAAACCGCTCGGTTGCGGCGCGAATTTGCCGAAACGGTTGCGCGCAATGAAGTCGCGTCGGCTTCCATACGGTTTGAACGCGCAGGCAGCGCCATCGCGGTTTACCGCGAAAACGTGTTGAAACAGGCGCAAAAAAACCTGGACGTGATTCGCATGGCTTACGAGTTCGGCCAGAAAACGGTGCTGGATTACATTTCGGAACAACGCCGATTTGTCGAACTCGAAACCGGTTTTACCTCGCTGCTCAAGGAAGCCTTCGATGCGCTGATTGAAATTGAACGCGCTGTCGCGTCGCCCACCGATTTGAAAGGGAAATGACCATGGAAACTCAAACAAACAACAACCCCTCCTCTGTTCCCCAACGCCGCCGCTGGTTGATCGCGGTTGTGGCCTTGGTGGTCGTTGCTGCTGCCGTAACTGTCCTTCTGATGCGCAACGCGAAGCCCGGTTCAATTGCAGGGCGTCCCGTTCCTGAACCGTCCGGCGAAATCGCGGCTCCAACTTCGACAAACTTTACGATGCAGCCGGGCGATGTGTTGCTGGAATTGCCTGCGGAAAAATTGGCCAACGCGCATCTGAAAATCGAAACAGCAAGCGTTTCACCGGGAGCAGCAATAGTTGGCGAAGGGTTGCGCACGGCAGGCACGGTTGAACCGAACGCGTATAAACAAGTTCCCGTGCTGCCGATCACTGGCGGCATTGTGCGCGATGTGAATGCACAGCTCGGCGACAAGGTCGCGCGCGGACAGAAGCTGGTGGTGATTTTCAGCACAGAATTGTCCGAAGCCCAGGCCAGTTACCTGAAAATGCAGGCGGAGATCGAACGGCATCATCACCATTACCAGCGCGTGGAAAAGCTGGTCGAAATTGGCGCAGCCAGCCGCGAAGAGTTTGAACAGGCCAACGCCGATTACAAAACCGAGCAGGCAAATCTTTCCGCAATGCGACAACGCCTGTTGCTGTTAGGAATGACAGCGACACAGATCGAAGAGATGAACAAAGCCGGTCAGGTTTCATCGCTGGTGATCATCGAATCGCCTTCGGCAGGCACGGTGCTCAGCCGTACGGTCAACGTCGGCGAGGTCGTCATGACCGGCAAAGAGCTGTTTCGTATTGCCGACCTATCCAGCGTTTGGGTGATCGGCCAGATTTACGAAAAAGATTTTGCGACGGTTAGGATTGGTTCGCCTGCCGTGATCACGACAGCCGCTTACCCCGGCAAGACATTCAACGGTCGCGTTTCGTACATTGATCCGCGTGTTGAACCGCAAACTCGCACGGCCCAGGTTCGCGTGGAAGTCGGCAATCCGGGCGAAATGCTGCGCTTGGGCATGTTTGTGGATTTGAGCTTCGGTGGCACTGCGCCGTCTGCCGGTCAACAAGCGGCTTCGGCTGTGCCGCGCTCAGCGGTGCAATTCATCGGAGACAAACAGGTTGTATTCATCGCGGCTGATAAACCAGGCACGTTTGCGCAGCGCCGCGTTACAACGGGCACTGAAGCAAACGGGTTGGTCACGATTGTCAGCGGAGTTTTGCCGGGCGATCAGGTTGTATCTGAAGGGAGTTTTTTGTTGCGCGCCGAAAGCCTCAAACGCGATCCTGCGCAACTGACCGCGACTGAAAAATCCGCCCCGACAAACGATCCCATGAACGACACAATGGCTTTGCCGTCAGGGAGCCAGTCCAAAATTCAAATTGTCCGCATCGTGTTGTCTGAAAAAGGCTACGATCCGCCCAGCATCAAACTGCGTCGGGATGTGCTTGCACGATTGATCTTCACGCGCAAAGTCGAAGCGACGTGCGGCACTGAAATCGAGTTTCCGGATTTGGGCATTCGTCGCCAGTTGCCGTTGAATCAGCCGGTCGCTATTGAATTCACGCCGCAAAAATCTGGCGAATTCACCTTTACTTGCGGAATGGATATGTTGAAAGGAAAGTTGATTGTTCGCTGAGACATCACTCGGCTTCGATCAGCAACACGCCGCGCAAGCTTGGCCAGTGACTAGCCAGCCGATGCCACGCGGTTTCGATTCGCGCCACAATGGGCACGTGCGAATAAGCGTCGGGATGTTCCAACTGTTCGACGCGGTAATGAGCGAATCCGGCTTGGCGCAATAGAGATTCAACACTGCTGGGACGATTGAATCGAAAATGCGTGGGATAGACTTCGGATCGGGTGCGGGTTTCGACACGCGAAATAATGCCCGGATGCCAGCGATTAGGGACAGCACGCGCCGCCAGCGAGACAATGTCCAGCCAGTTCGGCGTTAACACAATCATTCGCCCGCCGGGTTTCAGCACGCGGCGAAGTTCTGCCAGTAATTCCAATGGAGTTTCGACATGTTCAAACACCATGTTGGCGGTCACCAGATCAAAACTGTTGTCGGCAAACGGCAATCCGGCTGAACCGGTTTGCAGCCGCCCGTGGCAAGAACGGTTATCGCACAGCGCAGCAAAGTCAGGATCAATGCCCACCAGCAATGCCGCGCGAGATTTCAAATCGGCTTCAATTTCCGCTTGGCCGTTCAACCATTTCGGTACAAGTTGCCGCCCGCAACCCACATCCAGCCAGCACATGTTCGATGACAATTGTTGTTCGATCCGCTCAAAATACGTTTGCTGTGGATGCGGTGCGCGGCGATTTTCGTTGTGATTGGCTTCATCGGGCAAAAAGACTTTGCTGAATCGAAAACGGTCGTAAGCGGTAAACCAGCGGTCGGCGACAGCGCTTTGACGAACGCGCCGAACAGCCGAAAACCCAAACTGACGCAACGCCGCCGATTCAGTCAGACGAAACCCGCAACTGCGAAGCGCTTGCCAAACCTGACGCTCACTTTTCAGCACGTGCATTGGACGGTCGTCGTCGTCGCCGGTTCGGCAGTTGAACACCAACACGCCGCCCGCGCGAATGGTTTTGCGAAGCTGGCGCAATTCGTTGGCAGGGCGGGGAAGATGCTCGAACACGTCCACGGCCGTCACGAAATCAAATTGTTCGTCCGGCAATTCCCGTTGATTCAAATCAATCAGGCCGGCTTTGATGCCGCGCCGCTGCAATCGCCAGCGCGCAAAGTCCAGCATTGCGGGCGAAATGTCCGCCAGCGTGACGTTGAATCCGTGAATCCCAAACAGAATCGCATTCGCTCCGACGCCTGAGCCAAAATCCAGATACCGGCTGACTCCAATCTGCTGCGCGTACTTCAGCAATTCGACGTTGAACCCATTTGTTGTCGGATCAGTCGCATGCCACCAGATATGTTCAAAGGTGTAACTTTGCGTAGCCCGGTAAAAGTTTTTGATTTCGTCTGGCGTGCGGCGTTGGCCGAGTTCCCATTCGCGCTTTGAATCGGCCAGCGCGCTTTCGCATCGTTGCCGGGCTTCTTGGCGGCTGATGCCATAAAACTCCGCCAGTTCGCGCAAACCGCTTTCGATCAAATCAGTTTCACCTGGCAGCAACAACGCTTTGCGCCAAGCGGAGATGTGTTCCTGGGTCATAAGCGCTCGCGGTGCTGGCTTGGCAATAACATTGCCCACGGTGAAGTCAGCAGGCCAATCAACGTGCCACGAACCTGTGCGCGTTGGCGCGGAATCGTATTCACAGTTCCGGCGTCCTGTTTCAGCCAGCGGCGTGGCAACGTGCGAATCAGCCAGTAAAGCATTCGCGCCGCATAAAGGTCGCCGCGCAAAACATGTTTGATGATGTAGGCCGCATTGGCTTTTCCGTAACCGTAAATCAAGCGGCAAGCCTGTTCAGGCGTTTCGCGGTCGTGATCGTGATATGTGAGCACGTTCGGAGCGTAAACGAATTTGTAACCGGCTTTCAGCGCGCGATAAAACAATTCAATATCTTCACCGCCGGCAAAAAATGTCCCTGCGCCCAACCGTTCATCAAACCAGCCCACGCGATCAAAGACTTCGCGCCGAAACGCCATGTTCGCGCCCA
>ERZ650309.989-NODE-989-length-13543-cov-4.712708_pt1 | contig 13543 bp, 9 predicted proteins | sample MGYA00376245_ERZ650309 | MGnify/ENA primary metagenome ERZ650309 (study PRJEB26733, sample SAMN07839294) | wastewater metagenome | biome: urban; feature: wastewater treatment plant; material: waste water | place: USA: North Carolina | collected 2016-04-26 ...
GTAGCTGACAAACAACGCCGTTCGTTGATCACGGAATTCGCGCTGACTGTACCAGTCGCTCCAATCCCGTATGCCCGAACCGAATTCAAACCCGCTATATCGTTCGACCTGTTCGCATCCCGCCGGAATCGGATCTTCGATCAGCAAATACTGCGACTTCGTGCCCATGACGCGAATGCGCGAAACGATCATGTCGCCGGAGCGAAGTTCGCCGGTCAGCGGTTCGGTTTTCCAGGCAGGTTTACCGCCTTGATCGCTAATACTCAACCGCAGATATTCCCGCGTCAGTTTCAACCCGCCAGCCGAAAACTCGCTGGTTTCTTCTTTCGTATAAAAGTCCTGAGTCACGGCGACATACGCTACGCCAGCGCCTCGTTTCACCACCCGCACCAAACTCGAAGGCGAAAGGTTTGCGCCTTTCTTTTCAATGACGACCGGTTGCCCGTTGGTGGCTTCGGCAGCGGTGACACGACGATTGATAACCTGTTCGCCGTTCAGATAAACCTCCAGCGTATAATCGGCGGCCAGTTCTTTGCTGGCGCGCAGGTAATCCGTCAGCGCGAAAATGGCAAAGGCTGAAGCCTTGGTCGTTTCCCAGTAATACCCGTTGCGGCGATGCGCAACCAGCCAGCGAGCCGTCTTGGCCAGCAATTCGCTGTTCGGACTGATTTGCGCCAGAGCCTTTAACGACCACGCGGTCGCTTCCAGACTGTTTTCTTCCGTGAAATCCAGCATTGGCCGCCGCTTCGATTCCCAGTATGCGTCAGCCAGAGTCATTTTCACCGAACGTTCGATGTCACTGGCCACCAATTGCGCGCGGTTGTCGTTGCGCAACTTCAAGGTCAGCGCCAACAGCGCGCGGGCGTAAGGCTGCATCTCGCCACGGCGATTGAACATATCGGCGACATAGCGCGCATCGGCTCCACCGTTGACCTGTTGCGCATAAAGCAGATAAGCGCGCGATTCGATGTCGAACGGCTTGCCGTCTTCCATCTTGCCCGTGTCCAGCAATTGCTGAAGTTTCTTTTTGCCCTGTTGAATGCGATACGGTTCAACGCCATAACCGGCGCGTTCGGCCAGTGCTAATCCATCCATCACATAAGCCGTCATAAACGGATCGGTCTGGTCGTCTTTCCACCAACCCCAGCCGCCGTCTTCGTGCTGGAATCCGTAAAGGCGATCCAGGCCGCGCTGCACTTTTTTGCTCAGGTCGTTGCCGGTGCTGACCGAAGCCGATTTCACGTCTTTGACCGTTTGCGCCACGATCACGTTTGGCAGGAAGCTGGACATCGTTTGTTCCGTGCAACCGTACGGATACGAAGTCAGGTAATCCAGCGCGCCGAACATCGCTCCGGCCACCGAAGGCGAAGCCTCAATACGCAACGTGCGCGCTTGCGCGTGTGCGTTGCCGGGCAGAACAAAGGACATTTCCTTTTGCGCCGCGTCTTCGCTCAAAGCCAGCGATTCGCCTTTGACGACACGAGTTCCGGCGGCAACCACCGGCAGCGGTAATTCAACGCCATCGGATTCGCCGTTGGTTTTGGCGGTCGCCAGCAAGGTTATATTGCCGAAATTCGACGCTGAAATTCGCCAGTCGATGCGCTGCTCGCCGTCTTTGGGAATGGTCACTGTTCGCTGCCCGGCGTCGAGCAATTGCGCGCCGGTGACTTTCAATTCAACCTGCGTAACCTTTTCTTCTTTCTGGTAGTTATGGACGATACCGGAGATCGTCACGGTATCGCCTTCGGTGGCAAAACGCGGAGTTTCCAGTCGCAAAATCAGGTCTTTGCGCGAAACAATCTTATCCACCTTCGAGCCGACTTTGAGGTCCGCCGTCACTGCGCGCGCCGTCGCTCGCCACGTCGTCAGATTATCCGGCAGATTCAACCTGACTGTGGCTTTGCCGTCGGCAGCGGTGACCACTTCGGATTGCCAAAACGCCGTGTCGCGGAAATCTTTGCGAATCTTCGGATCGGCGTATTGGTTGTCGTTCTTGAAATCGGCCAGTTGGTAGGAGCGTTTGTTTTGCGCCAGATCAATTTTCTTGTCGCCGGAATACCCCGTGAACTGAAACGCGGCGGCAAAGTTGGTCGAAACGCGCGTGTACCGCGTGCCATAAAACGCGCGGCGAATGTCGCCGGACGTATCCGGGCGAATGCTGTAAATCGCTTCATCCACCAATCCCAGACTGACTTCGACTCCGGAGGCGGGAGAGCCGTCGGCGTTTTTGGCGATGACCTGGTACGAAGCCGGTTCGCGCGGTTTGTATTCGCGCTTGTCTGGAACGAGTTCAATGTTCAGGAATTTGTTGACCGCCGGAACCGCGATGTTTTTGCTGTGTTCAAACATCTCGCCATTTTTGACATAAGCCACGCTAAGCTGAATGTTCGGCGAATAGGTGTCCTTGATCGGCAAATCAATCACTACGGCTCGGCCATCGGCGTAGATGTGTCGCGTTTCCAACACGCGAGCCATTTCCGTCGTCACTAACAAATGCGCTTTATCCGTAGGCAGCATCGCCAGAATCTTGGCGGTTTCGCCGACCTTATAAGACTTTTTGTCGGTTACCAGCTTGATAGAACCTTCGTCGCGCCAGGCATTGCCGACCCAACTGCCGGTTTCGCTGGTGACGTAAAAACTTCCGGCGTCGTGTTCAATCTGCCGACCGTTTTCCGTAATGACGGCGTTGATGTCAAAATCGCCGATGGCTGTGGTTTTGTATTCAAACGTCGCTTCGCCTTCGGCGTTCGTGGTTACTTCGCCTGAAGACACGTTGGTCAGCTTGCGCTGGTATTCGTTGAACTTATAACCATTCTCTTCTTTTTCGACCTTTTCCCAGCGAACGTCTGAAAACTTGAGCGTGACTTTGGCAGCAACCGGCTTTCCATCGTAATTGCGTGTGCGAACGCGGACTTTGGCAGTTTCACCTTTGTAGTACACATAACGATCCGTGTTTGCCTGAACCGAAACGCTGCCGCGCGTGCCGATAAAAGTCGCTTTGCCTTCAATTTCGCGCCGAGCCGAATCGGTCACCATCGCTTCCAGCCGGTAGGTGAAATCACGATTTTCATTGGCGCCCGGTTGCGGCACGTCAAAGGCAATTTCCAGCTTTCCGTTTTCGTCCAAACGGCCTTCGCCTTCTTTGACCATGTCGTTGCCGTACCCGTAAAAGCTGTCATCGGATTCTTCACTGTCCGCGCCAATGCCATCGTCATCGCTTTCCCAGAACCAGGGGTAATACGGCGAGCGATAGATGTAATACTTCACGTCGGCGTTTTTGACCGGCGAGCCGAAAAAGTACTTGGCTTCCACAGTGAACTTCGTTTTCTCGCCTGTGGTGACAAAGGTTTTCGGCGTCGAAACTTTGATTTTGTATTCAGGCTTTTTGTATTCGGCGACTTCAAAATAACCGCGCGCGGCTTCGACGCCGTTCAACTGAACCAGCACGCCGTAACTGCCCAGCGGCGCTCCGGCGGTAATGTCCACCTCGCCGCTGAAGGTTCCGCGTGGAGTCAGGTTCAAATCCTTCTGGTAAATTTCCTTGCCGTCAGGATCAGTAACGACAATGTGAACTGCCCGGGATTGCGGCAATTGATACCCAACATCGGTCAGTTGGCGAAGAATGCCTTTGAAATAAGCCTTTTGTTCCGGGCGATAGACCGGACGGTCTGTGTAAATGTAACTGGTCAGATTTCCGGCTGGAGATTCTTCCCCTTCCGTCCAGTTGAAAAAGTACGAAGCCAGATCAGAAACGGCGAAATCGCCTTTGCGGTCGGCCAGAATCAGAAAATCGTCAGGGCTGGCATTTTCCTCGCCTTGCGGTTCGGCGGCGTCATTCGAAGTTTCGTCTTTCGGCTGATTGACCATCACACGCATCAACCCGTCTTTGCCGGTTTTGGCGCTGGCCATCACCTTGTTGCCTTTGACGATTTGCACGTTTGCGTCGTCGCGCGGTTCGCCGGTTTTGCGATCCACGGTGTACACCATCACTTCGCCGTCGTGAGAAATCTTGCTGATCATCGTCAGGTCGGAAACGACGGCGATGGTGTACGCGCGGAGCTTGCCGTTCACGCCTTCGACCAGATAGACCCCCGGCGATTTTTGGCCCAGCACAACCATGCGCGTATCCCAGCGGTTATCCAGTGGAGTCAAAATCTGTTTGAAACTGTCTTCGAGTTGATCCGGGTTGAGCAGCGGAAATTGCGCATAGCTGGCTTTGTCTATCGGCAGGCGTTCGCCCGAACGATATTTGTCGTTGAACGCGGTGCGCGCATCGCGGCGAATCTGTGTGCGGAAATAACCCTTGAAGGCAGAATAAATGTCGCTCTTGAATCCGCGCAACTTTTCCAGAAACGATGGCTTGTGATTCTGCGTTTCCGTCACCTCGCTGACCATTTCGCGGTCGTCCTGACCCATCGTGTGCGGATTGGCGAGTTGTTTGAAGAACTTGAACGGGTCTTTGATTTTATAGACGCGAAAATCCAGCGACTCAATTCCTTGATAGCTGATGTACACGCGCGTTTTTTCGTGCGTGCCGTAGGTCCGATTCGTCGCCAGAGAAAAATGCGGTTTTACCGGCGTGGCTCCCGGCGATGGCGTAGCATTTGGCGAAGCAGCCGGACTGGCCACCGCCGCCGGAGCCGCCGCAGGCTGATCGCCTTGCGCTCGCATCTTCAACGTCGCTAAAGAGAGCGTCGCCGCTATCACCAGGCAATAAACGGTCAAAGAACTTAAACCACGGGGAACACGGGGAGCATTTGGGGGCTGAAAACTAAATTGAAACACGTTTGATTCCCTCCTTGAGCAGCTTCACGTTGAAGTTCAGCAAATATCCACGCTTCAAATTCAACAGCTTCAGATAATTCATCACTTGAGCCAGATGGATATTGGTTAAAGACTCAACAGACTTCAGTTCTAACAATAAACAATTTTCTACGATGACATCAGCTTGAAACGCCAAATCCAGTTTTTGGCCTCGATACCAGACAGGAACTTGCACCTGCCTTTTTGCAGAAATTCCCATCACAGCCAACTCCAACATCAATGCAGCTTCGTAAACGGACTCATTCAATCCTGGGCCTAAATGGCGATGCACATTCGTCGCGGCAGTCAACACTTGATCAATCAAACCTTCATCGCAATCCCTCAGCTCTCTTCTTTCCCACTCAGACTGTTGCAATAAATTTTCCAAGGTGGATGCTAGTCCTTCATTTCCCATCATGAACCTCCAAAACGATGTGATCGTCTCGCTGGTCAATTGTGGTTTTGACCACTTAGAGCACGAGGCACACGGGGAAAACAAATCCTTTCCCCGATACTTCCCCGTGATCGGAAATCTTCGCCTTGGGAGCCCTTATACGCATTTGCAAACCAAGCTAAGTTTTCCACCTACATATCTGAGCTAACCGGAAAAGCCCAAAAATCCCCGTGTGCCCCGTGCTCCCCGTGGTTGAATTCTTTCAACTCAGAATCTTTAGCCGGTAAAAGCCCAAAAAGTTTTGATTTCGTTCATTGGGTCGCCAGCGCGGGTTCGGGTGACCATCCAACACAGACAGCCGGACTTTTTTCATTTCGCCTTTGTCTTTGGCGGAAGACCCCGTGTGATAGACCACCCAATCGTTTGCGTGTTCGCTTGCCTGCCGGGCTTCGCCCAAAAAGATCATCACGTGATAAGGAAATTTCTGAACCCAAGGCTGATGAAAGAACAGCAAATCGCCGGGTTGCAACTGATTTAACTGCCGCCGGTCGCGTGTGATGAACTCGACGTTGTAATTCTTCAAGGTTTTCGCGTCGGCGAATTCCGAAAACTTCGCCTGCAAATCGCCTTCGGCAAATGCGCCGAAATCGGTTCGAAACAGCTTTGCGCCAAGCGGATTTTTGTCCAACGAAATGGCTTTCACGTCCGGCGCAACCGCCTCGTAACCTTCGCCCATTCCCTGAAACCAGATGCGGTCGTGTTTTTTCAAGGCTTCGCGCCAAGCGAAACGAACCAGCCCGGCACAATCGCGCTGCTCTTCCGTCCACATCGGACTGAAGCGGTAAAACTGCATTTCGGCGATGGAAACAAACCAGCGGCGGAAACTTTGACGGTCATCAAACGAATGCAACTCTGCCGCATCGGGAATTCCGTCTTCATCGTTATCGCTCCAGGCGCTGATCGGTGCGGTTGGTAATGGTTTGCGGTTTTCGGCTACAGCTTGAGAACTTTTCCCGCAACCGCCGGTCAGAAAAACGAACCCGGCCAGAAGCATCCCGAGTGACCAGATTGTTGTGAATGAATCAGCTTTTCTCATAAGCTTCTGAAAGTCGGCGACACTATAGCAAAACAATCGCATTCAAAGAAAAGCTCTATCTCGTTGTTCCGCTCCGGCTTGTCGCATTGAACGGCTGTGGATTTCCGCAACGGTTGGCCTACAATGCCCGCAATGCGATTGGTAAGTCATCGAAAAAAATCCGTTATCTTTTTTACCGTGCTGGGAATTTGCCTGATCGTTCTGGCAGTGGCGTTGAACGTTGGCTGGATCGTGTTTCACTGGCGGCAAGTCGCACTGCTGATTTTCGGCGTCATCTTTTTTATTTTGATCATCGCCGGGCTGACACTAAACACAATTTTTCTGGTTCGAGAAATTCGCCGCAATGAACAGCATGACAGCTTCATCAACGCCGTCACGCATGAACTGAAAACCCCGATTGCTTCGATTCGGTTGTATTTGGAAACGCTGCAAACCCGCGACGTGGACGAAGACAAACGAAAAGAGTTTTACAAGATCATGCTCGCGGACAGCGACCGATTGTTGCGCACAGTTGAACAAGTGTTGCGTGCCGGGCGAACCGGCGACCGCCGCCGCCAGATTCAACTTTCGCTGATTGACCTGGGTGAACTGGCGCGTGAATGCGTTGAAGTGGCTCGCAAACAAACCCATCTGGGCGAAACAGTGCTTCGATTTGGCGAAGCGCTCAACAGTGATCGCCGCCCCATCGTCAAAGGTGATTCTGACGAATTACGCGCCGCCATTTCCAACCTGATAGATAACGCCATCAAGTATTCCCTAAAGGAAATCAGTGTGGCAGTCGAAGTCGCCGACGTGGATGATCGGTACGTTGCCGTTCGCGTCACGGACACCGGCGCAGGTATTCCGCGCGGCTATCTGGAACAGGTCTTCAAACGATTTTATAGAATCCCTCGTCGTGCCAGCGTCAAAGTCAAAGGCACAGGCCTGGGCTTGTTCATCGTCCGTTCCGTCGCCAGCAAGCACGGCGGAAAAACTTTCGCCGAAAGCGCAGGCGAAGGATTGGGCAGCACATTCACCATTCAATTGCCCAGAGCAGTAAACTCATGAGCTTAGTTCTGATTGTCGAAGACGAAAAACACCTGGCTGACGGGTTGCGATTCAACCTGGAAGCGGAAGGCTACGAAGTCGAAACTGCCGCTGACGGTGAAACCGCGATGAAGCTTTTGTTCGAAGAGCCGAAACGGTTCGATGCCGTGCTGCTGGATGTGATGTTGCCGGGAAAAAACGGCTTTGAGGTTGCCACAGAATTACGCCAGGCCGGGCAATTCGTCCCTGTATTGATGCTCACCGCGCGTAACCGTCCCGAAGACGTGCTGAAAGGATTTGAAGCCGGAGCAGACGATTACCTGCCCAAACCATTTGAGTTGGCGATTCTGATTGCGCGGCTGAAAGGCTTGCTGAGACGACGGAAATGGTTCCACCTGACTCTGGAAAACACGAACAACGGAGACGTGTTCAGCTTTAGCGGAAAAACGATTGATTTTGCAGAATTGGAATTACGAGTCGCCGACCGCGTGGAAAAGCTGACACTGATGGAAGCCGACTTGCTGCGTTATTTGATCCGGCATGAAGGAAAGGCCGTTTCTCGCCGCAACATTCTGGAAGATGTGTGGGGATTGCACGAAAACACTGACACACGCGCTATTGATAATTTCATTGCTCGGCTGAGAAAAATGCTGGAAGAGGAACCGTCTGCTCCGCGTCATTTGTTGACTGTGCGCGGCGTGGGATATCGGTTTGTCGCCAATCCGGATGCAGAGAAAACAGAGTGAGAGACGGAGTCTTTATGGCCCTCCGTCTCTCTTTCTTGCCTATGCTTCAAACTCTTCTATTTCTATTTCTATTTCTTCTTCAAGATTTTCCTTAAACCGTTTCAGTTTCATGTTCAACGTTTGAACGCGAAGTCCCAACAACGCAGCCGCTTTCGTCTGATTGTTGGATGTCTGACGCAAGGCGGTTTCAATCAGGTTTCGTTCAAAATCATCCACGATTTGCGGCAGGTCAATTCCATTTGGCGGAATGGCTTTCAGCGCGGCAAACCGCACGCGCGATGGCAGCAAAGACTCGTCAATCTGCAAAGGTTTGGTGTTGTTGACGGCGCTTTCCAGTGCGGCTTCGAGTTCGTCAATGTTTCCTTCCCAGGAATAATCCGCCAACATCTTCATCGCGCCGGGCGTGATTTCGTGGTGGCCTTTGCCAAGCCGTTTGACGATTTTCGCCAGCAGGTGTTTGACCAGGTAAGGAATGTCTTCGCTGCGCTCACGCAGAGGCTTGATGATGAAGCCGCACGATTTGAGCAATTCGACCAGGCCGTACCCGATGCGATTTTCAGCGCTCAATTCAGCCGGTCTGCATTCGGTGGCAAAGATCAAACGCGGACCGGCTTTTTTGCCGGAATGTCCGCGCCAGCGTTGCTCTTCGATAAAAGCGGCAAAACGTTGCTGCAACAACGCAGGCAGCCGGGTCAGTTCGTTGATGAAAATCGTGCCGTTTTGGCAGGTTTCGATCATCCCGTGGGAATCAAACAGCAGCGAATGCAACGCTTCACTGTCCAGACTGTGAGCATTAACGGCCAGAAACGGTTGCGACCGGTTCGCGCTGGCTTGGTGAATGACGCGCGCGATTTGTTCCTGTCTGAGTCCGCGTTCGCCAACGATCATTGTCGCTTTGCCAGCATCATGCTGAGCAACCTGGACGCTGATGAACTGTTTCAATTCGACGACATTGGTACTGACGCCAACAAAACATTCATATTGATCCAATGTGATTGGTTGCGATGCCCCGACCAGCGATAGAGCCGGACGTGGCGTTAATTTCACAGAACCGTTCGCTTTCTCTAAAGCTTGAGTGATCATATTAAAGCTCTCCCTCAACTTCTTCTGATTGATGAAACTCTTTTTTGTTTAAAGTTCGATTCGCCAACTACCAAAAATTTAGTAGTTCGGTTTTAAGCAGCTTGCCGACAAGACTTCTGTTTCTGAACTGTGTGCCTGAAAAGACAAAAATCGGATAATCTGTCTTCAAGACCACTGCTTCGTATACAAAAGCCAGGCCGAATCAAATTTCCAAGCTAACTTCAAATCAACAATGGGTTTGATCAAGAACCGCTGATCGCGATGCGGCAATTGTAATGTTCGCTTATGGAACTTTTGGATTTCAAAAGCGGACTTTGTAGAGCAAGTAAAATCTGTTTGATTTCAATCGGCGACATAAGCCCGACATTGGCTAGTTACGAGATGAGCATCTGAAAGTTCCCTTGATGCCAGTCGGTTTTCTAAAAACTTCAGCCGCAGAAAACGTCCCAAGTGATTGCACCGAGGAAGTTTTCTACGGCTGAAAACAAATCCAAACTGCATGAAATTAACGGGCAGAGTTTCAATTTCTGCGGAGCTTCACTCCACCATTGATGCCACTGATTTTGATGGGCGCTCCGCCAGAACCCAATTTCCCCACCAACTGGCCGCGCTTCATTTCTCCCAGAACGGAAAGCGGTAGGTCTGTGTCAATTCCGCCGTTGATGCCGCGCACATCCACATCCGCGTTGACTTCACTGCGAATCCCAATTTCCACGCCGCCATTGATGCCGCTGACGCGCAGTCCGGCTTCGCCCAATTTCATCATCACGACAGAAACGCCGCCGTTAATGCCGCTGAGTTCCGCAACGGTTCCTGCTTGTTCAACCTTCACTCTGCCGTTGACGCCGGAAACGCCAACTTCGCCCGTCAGCTGCCCAACGGTGACGGTTCCGTTGATGCCAGAAACTTTCAGATTGCCATTGCGTGGCAATCTGACGCTCACTTCGTGGCGCACCCAACCGTGATCCCCGCTCCACTTGCCGCCTTCCTTATCGTTTTCAGTTTTGATCACCAAAGTGTTGGCGGTGCTTTCGATAATCACTGGTTTGCGATCCATTGCTTCCTGACTGGAAGCCCTGACCTGAATGTTGATTTCGGCTTTGTCGCTGTCCCAGGTTTCCACGGTCACTTTCCCATTAAACCCGCTGATGCGCGTGCTGGAACCGGGTGAAAGCGTCACCGTTTTGTTGACCTGATCGGTGACTTCGAGTGGATTGACGGAATTTTTGACCACCAAATTTTTGATGGCTTTTGGTGATTCGACAAATGTCAGCGCAAACGCCAACAAAACTAAAGACGCAAATAGAACTTTCATCGTTCATCTCCCTATGGTTTTGAGATTTCCCTGTTGAATTCGTCAGCGAGCGTTTTTCTTAATTCGCACGTTGCCACTAAAACTCGATGCGCGAACATCAGCGCCACCTTTGCCAACCGTGCCAGTCATCAAACTGCCGCCGATATTTCGAGTAAGCTGCAACGGAAATTCTGTGTTGACCGATCCACTGTGAGTTTTTGCCGACAGCATGAAATTGCTTTCCGGAGGCAAATTCAACACGACTTCGCCGCTAAAACTTTCAAACTCGTAATGGCCGTCTTCATAGAGCTTTCCCGTGAATTGGACATTGCCTGAAGTAGTCCTGGCTACAATTTCGCGACTGTCCAGATTCGTCAGAATGATTGAATCGCTGGTAGTTCCGACTTCGATGCGGCCCTTGGAATCACCGACGCTGATGGCACCGCTGACGGACGTGGCTTTCACTCCTTCGCTGATTCTGCTGGCCGTGACGTTTCCGCTGATGGCGCTGATGGTTACACGGCCTCTGACATTCGACACTTTAATGTCATCGGTGAAGCTGGTCGCTTGAACATCACCACCGACATCATTGACGACGACCCAGCCGCTGTTTGAACGAACCGTCGCGCGCCCGCCGATTTTTTCCAATTTGATGTCGCCGCTGTTGACGGTTGCCGTCACATCGTCCCGCGCCTGTGTCACCTGAATTGTGCCACTGCTGCTTTGAGCAAAAACACGCGAATTGGCATCGTTCACAATAACGGTGCCGCTGGTCGCATTCGCGCGAAGCTCTCCGCCCACGCGAGTCGCTGTCACGTCGCCGCTGGTGGAATTCAGATTGGCAGTGTCCGTCACATCCTGAACCAGGACATTGCCGCTGGTTGCGCGAGCAACGACGCGTTCAATGGGGCCGGTCACCGTAATGTTGCCGCTGGTGGAATTCGCCGGACTGATCGCCGCTGAACGCGGAACTTTCAGATCGAAATCCACCGTCACGCCGCCGCCTCGCCAGTTGAAACCATTCGGGTACAGCACGCGAATCTCGACACGTTCCGGCCTGGCCATTACTTCAATCTGAAATTTCGCAAAGTCGGCTTCATTACGCCCATGTTTGATGGCGTCAACTTTGACGCGGTTTTCGCTCCAACTGGAAATGCGAACCACGCCGCTGGTGTTATATACGCCCACCGTGCCATTCGCCGTCAGATCGTAAGCCTGGTGAAATTCCTTGTCCTGGCCACCGGCCGTTTGCGCGCTGGCAATTTGCCAACTACCAGCCAGCGCTAACATCAGCACTATCGCCAACCGCCAAATTTTCATCACCCGTCGAATCGTCATTTCACTCATTCACTCCAATTCAAAACTGTTCATTAACCATTACTGCCCAATTATTGCATTGCCACTTCCTGCATCAATTCCACTTTTCTGGCGTAAGCCGCCAGTAAAAATTGTCCGGCAGCCACATCGTTCGGAAACTCGCGCAAAGCTTTTTTGCTCTGCGCAATCGAACTGTCAATCAAGGCCAAGCTGCTTTCGTACTTTTTGAAAGCTTCCGGTTCAATTTCGTTGCGGCGTTTGGCGACCGCTCGATCCAGCAGTTTAACCGCAGACTGATATTCGCGCTCGGCTCGAATCAGTTGCTGCGCCAGCAACTCGTTGTCGTTCAACAAACGCGCTGAAGCCAATTCACGCCTTGCTTGCGGCTTCGGTTTGCCCGGTTCGACGCTCGCCAGGTCTTTTGCTGGCGCAGCAATTGTTTCGGCGCTTTTCGGATTCGATTCAGTGCCTTGCGGATTGGCGGTCGGCGAAGGCTTCACGTTGGCAATTCGGTGTTCGTCATTACCGCGCCGCATCAGCCACATTGTCACTCCAACCGACGCTGCAATCAGCAAGACCGCCAACGCTGCTTGCCGCGCCAATGTCGGAACCAACAACCATCCGAACATTGTTTGCCACCAAACCGGTTTCGGTTCGTGAACTTGACGGACTGGTTCTGCCGCGATTTGGGCACGAATCGTTTCCCAACTTTCCGCCGCCGGATCAATCGCCGTCTGTTCGTAAAACTCTGCAAACAAGGAGTTTTCGCTTTCCAGCCGGTCACGTTCGGCGACGCATTCCGCACAGCCGGTCAGATGCTGGCGCACTTCGGCAGCCAGCCGCTCGGACAATTCGCCGTACAGAAAATCTTCCAATTCAATTTGGCAACGTTCGCAATTCATAAGCTTCAGGTGACAGATTTTAAGTGTTGGGTTTTAGATAGCTGCCCAACAAACTTAAACTGCCAAATACGGTTCAAGCCGTTTTCGCATTTCGGCTCGCGCACGATGGAGATCAGTTTTCAGCTTGCCAATCGAATGGCCTGTGATCGAGCTGATCTCTTCGTAGCTCTTTTCGTGAAAAATTTTCAGACTGAAAACAATTCGTTTGTCGTCATCCAATTCGGCCAGCGCCTTGTGAATCGTTTCGGTCAATTCCCTGTCCAGCATGCTTCCTTCCGGCAACACAAATCCTGATTCCAGTTTCAAACTTTCCGGTTCGTCCAGCCCGACTTTCCGTTCGTCTTTTCGGGACTGCCTGACGGATTCGCGCACAACGTTGCGCGCAATGCCAAAGAGCCAGGTCGAAAGCCGCAAATCATCTTTCAATCCGCTCAAATTCCGATATGCGCGGACAAAGGTTTCCTGGGCGAGCTCTTCCGCCAGTCCTCTGTTCTGAAGGTGATGGTTGATAAAGCTGAGCACCGGGCGGCCATACCGATTGAAGATTAGATGAAAAGCCTCTTCATCGCCGCACTTCGCGCGCTCCACCACACCCGGAGCTATTTCTGAAAACGCCATCTTCTCCCTTTGTTCTCTTGTCTCTGATTCGTTGTTCAGATTCTCCGACCGACCGTCTCGCAGCTTCGAAGCCAAACTTCTCATAAGACCCCACCGCGCCGTTCACTTAACGTTTCGCTCGGTTAGTGCAACGAGTGGCCTGAAGGTTTCAGCCAGTGAAAGAAAAACTTTACGAAACCGACCGGTGAAATCATGCCAGATATGTTATAAGTCCGTCGCTATGAGTAAGAAACGCTTTTTGGTTACGGGCGGCGCGGGCTTCAT
>ERZ650309.990-NODE-990-length-13541-cov-5.680558_pt1 | contig 13541 bp, 10 predicted proteins | sample MGYA00376245_ERZ650309 | MGnify/ENA primary metagenome ERZ650309 (study PRJEB26733, sample SAMN07839294) | wastewater metagenome | biome: urban; feature: wastewater treatment plant; material: waste water | place: USA: North Carolina | collected 2016-04-26 ...
CTTTACCATCTCTCTTATAGGTAACAGTAATTTTATCTCCGGGTTTATAACCCGCAACTTGTTCCTGTAGTTCGGGTCCACTGTTTACAGCTACACCATTTATTTTAGTAATTATATCACCTTTTTTCAAACCAGCTTCTTTTGCTGCTCCACCATCCGTTGCTTCCATTACTAATACGCCATCAGAATTTTTGTTTAGTCCATTTTTTTCATAATATTCATCTGGCACATTCTCCTGAGGATATTGAATACCAATATATGCACGTTGTACTGCACCAAATTTTATTAAATCTGCAATTGTTTTCTTTACAATATTTACCGGTATTGCATATGAATATCCTGCATAAGAACCGGTTGGTGAAGCTATGGCAGAGTTAATACCGATTAGTTCACCAGTTGTATTTATGAGCGCACCACCACTGTTTCCAGGATTTACCGCAGCATCAGTTTGTATGAAAGATTCTATTGCTTTTTCATTTTTATTAATTCCGATATTTCTGGATTTAGCACTTACAATACCAGCAGTTACTGTTACATCCAAATTTAATGGATAACCAACTGCCAATACCCATTGTCCCAGTTTTACTTCATCGCTATTACCGTAAATCATATACGGAAAACCTGAGCCTTCAATTTTTAAAACTGCAAGATCTGTATTGGGGTCTGCACCTATTAATGTGGCTTTGTAAGATTTTCTATTTGTGAGTGTTACATCAATTTCAGTGGCTCCATCTACGACATGGTTATTCGTAATGATATAGCCATCTGCACTCATGAGTACTCCACTACCACTTGCTTGCTGATCAGGCATAACACGTGGGCCACCAAAAAATTGAGAAAATGGGTCATCATCCCCAAAAAAGTCTGAGAACGGATTGGACTGTTTGCCGCTTACTGTTCTACCTTTAATTTTTGTTTTAATGTGTACAACAGCAGGTGTAGCGGAGTTGGATGCTGCTGTAAAATCTGGTGTGGCTGCTACACCAGCCTCGTTATTAAAGAAGCCAGCATAGTTGGCAGGAATACGACCAGAGTCTTGAAAACCTGTGTTGCTTCGCTGCATATATTCACTATAACCCCACACACTCAATAAGGAAGTAAGTACACTTACTGCAATAACGCCCAAAACACTTTTTATTTTCATTTTTAAATTTGATTATTCTTGCAAAAATATTGTTCGAGCACAAATAAACGAAGGCTTTCATACTTTGGATTAACCATTGATAGTTTTTAACAAAATATAATAAAAGAAGTTTAGCCCCTACGGGAAATAAAGTAGCAGAAACAATTGATATATATTTTTAGAAAATCAAAAATCATATTTTCATGATACCATATAAAACGAAGCAGAACAACAGTAACTTATTATTAGAATTGACTAGTAATTTTTATGCTGAAATGGATAAGAGAAGATCGGTACGGTTTTTTTCTGATAAACCTGTAGATAGAGCAGTCATTGAAAACATTATTCTTACCGCTTCCACAGCACCCAGCGGTGCTCATAAGCAACCATGGACATTTTGCTGTGTTAGCAATCCGGATATGAAAAGGCAGATTAGAATTGCAGCAGAGCAGGAAGAAAAAATAAATTATGAAAGCAGGATGAGTGATGAATGGAAAGAAGATCTATCTGCTTTTGAAACCAATTGGGAAAAACCATTTATTGAAACTGCTCCGTGGATTATTGTGGTGTTTAAAAGAAGCTATGAATGGAAGCAAAAAGCTGATGGCAGTAAATACAAACATCAAAATTACTATGTAACAGAAAGTTGTGGAATAGCATGTGGCATGCTGATTACAGCCATTCATCATGCAGGATTGTGTACCCTTACCCATACGCCAAGTCCCATGAATTTTCTATCAAAAATCTTACAGAGACCAGAAGAGGAAAAGCCATTTTTATTGTTGCCTGTTGGCTATGCGGCAGATGATTGCAAAGTCCCTGATCTTAACAGAAAAAGTATGGAAGCAATAAGTGTGTGGTATTAGTATTTATAAAAAAAAATATTAATAGGTATATGTAGTAGTTTTATGCAAGGTAAAGTTATTGCCATGTTTTTTGCGTCGTTTCACTCGCAATGACGGGCAGTCAGTAATCATTCCCCGTAGGGGCACAAATCACATTTTACCTCAATTATCAACTATTGAAATGCTCCATTCTCATCCAAATACTTTGATTATTTATTCTCCAATTGTATAATTGATTTACTAATAAAAAAATCACTCCGCAGTTTCACCCAAAATTTTAGGGGTTTGATTGACCATCCATGTGGCAAATATTTCACTTATTTTCCAGTTCTGACCTGTATAAATTTCAGGTCTAGCCCACACATAATTTAAAAAATTTTTTAGATCTGCACTTGTTACTATCTGCATGGTTTCAAACAAGGGCTTTCCATCAAAATCCCCACCATTAATGGTTTGCTGCTGTCCATCACTTTGATCGATCATTGCTGATGCGGTATAGTGGATGTCATTCAGCATAGCTGTTAGTATATTTTCTTCGATTTCTTTTGTAAATATGGATAGATGTGCAGTCGGATTAAAAATGACACTATCTTCTACGCTTTTAAACCCAATTTGCATACGGGCAAACTTGTAAAAAATATCTTTTCGAAGCGTATTTTTCGGAGTAAGAAAATAGGCCATAGCAGTGGAGGAAAATGTTGAATAGAATTTATCAGCTGGAATTTTTGCATTGATGTATTGCGTTGTTATAGATTCTACTATTCCTACTGCTTTTGTGCTGGTATCTTTTTGCCCATCTTCAAATATTGCTTTAATAATAAATGTCTGGCCGGGGGTTATGTTTATGTCCGGAATACGCTCAATTGCAATATACCAGCCATCTTCAGTTTTGTCAGGTTCGGTTTTTAAATGTAAGGCCACAACTGTTTTTTCTTGGCTTAAAGCCATGCCATAAAAACAAATACTACACAATACACAGAGCATTCGAATCATTGTTTGAGATTTAAAGTATAGCTATTCCATATAAAAATTTTTACAAAATTATTTTGAGGTGTTTATGGTGTTATACCCTTTGATGGGTATTTAATATGGAAAGCAATTCATGCTTTTACTTAAACCAAATAAAAAGAGCTTACTATTTTGAATATAATATTCGAAATAGTAAGCGCTAACTGATTCAACAGAATGACCGTAATTCTTATTTTATCTTTTAAAATTTCGTATCCAGAATGTATGGCAACATACTTCTCCATGTAGGCCAGTCATGATGAATATCAGGACCCCATACATCTAATTCATGCCATATTCCTTTATCCCAAAGTACTTGTGAAAAATGACGACTTCCGTCCGGGTCTTCATAGTTTCCGCTGCCAGTGTAAATATGTACATGATGGCTTGCTTTTATTCTATCTAAATACCAACTGTCCTCCAAATTTGGTACATAATGCATGGGGCTGTTAAAATATACTTGCTCATCCCAAAAGCCTTTGGTATATTCTGTAAGATCATACAAACCGCTCATGCTGATGACACCATTGATGATGTCTGGTCTTTTCAAAAAAAGATTCATGGCATGTAGTGCACCAAAGGAAGCTCCGCAAGTATATATCATGGTATCTGCACTGGTATTGGTACGGATAAAAGGCACTACTTCATTAAAAATATAATCATTGAACTGGTTATGGCGGATAGCTTTATGCTCGGCGGCCATTTCATTATTGAGCCAGCTTTCATTATTGATAGAGTTTACGCTGAATATGCGGCATTTACCACTATCAATAAATGGAGCCAATACATCCATCATTAAAAATCTTTCATACTCTAAATAGTCCGCCGCCGCAGTGGGCACCAATAAGATGGCAAAACCATAATGTCCATATGAGGCAATGGGCATGTCGGCACCTAATGCGGGACTATACCAAGACGATAATTCTCTCTGCATAATTCTATTTTTTGTTTTGTATTTTATTAATTGATAAAAAAATTTACTACTATAACCGTCATCACAAACAAGCCTTTTCAATTTCCTTCCATAAATCTCTATAGCACTCTGCTGCATAACTGCTATTGGCAAATTCAAATAGAGGTTGCTCATGCACGCCCATTTTTTCTACATCACTTAAGTACGGTATATAATTTTTGAAAAAAAGTTTATTGTTATAAAAAGTTTGAAGGGTATCATGATGCAACGATTTGCGATGATCTACCATATTAAAGAAGCATTTAATCTTTGATTTATCCAGCTCATTTTCTTTAAAGTAATGTACCACTGTTTCATAGGAACGAATAGAAAGTGTGGTAGGAATATTTGGCATCAGTATCCAGTCTGCTGCATGAAAAATGTTTTCATGTAAAAGTGATATGCCCGGGGGAGCGTCTAATACAACAAGTTCAAACTGTTTTAGGCTATTGAGAATGGTTTTAATTTTTCTTCGGCTCTGCTTTTGATCATTTAAAACAATGTCTGCATGGCGTGCACTTAAATCTGCGGGCAAAATCCAAAGATTTTCAAACTGTGAATCGGCTATAGCGTCTACAATGGTTGAAGTGTCTTTATAGAACTTTCCACTTTCATTCTTCTGACCTTTAATACCCATATAAAACGATGCACTTCCTTGTGGATCCAAATCCCAAAGCAAAGTTTTATATCCATTTGCAGCAGCAAGATAGGCTATGTTTACTGCACCTGCAGTTTTGCCTACACCACCTTTTAGATTGTAAAAAGCAAGCGACTTCATGAGCCAAAATTTAAGATACGCAATATATAAGAATTTCTATGCAAGCAATTTTTTTTTTGAAATTTAGGAATGGCCTGTTTGGGAAACAGTTGCAAATCTTTTGACTTTTGCTCCTTAACCCATTCCCCAATGCTTTTCATTCATCCAATGAATCCGTACATAATTAGTTTGATGAAATAATTCCTCGAGGTGAATCATTCCCCGTAGGGGTATTAAAATTTCCTTTTTTATGTGGTCTAATATTCTTAGTTGTCAAATAATTATCCTTATTAACTAATTGTTTGTATTTTTATTGGAATACAAAACAGTTTCAATTTTAAAAAATGAAAAATTTTACACTCTTACTATTCTTATTTAGTGTGCAAACCGTACAAGCTCAAAATAAACTTTGGATTGGTGGCTTCAGTGGCACATGAAGTGTGGCGGGCAACTGGAGCCCATCCCGCACACCGCGTGGTAATGATACTGTTATCATCAATCAAGATGCAAATATTGCCTTAGACATTAATCTTACATTAGGTGGTTTAAGGATTCTCAATAACGCTTCTGTTACATTAGATGCACCTGCCAACAGGGATGTGCTATTGTTTGGTAGTACCCAATCCAGCCCTGCGCTTTTGGTAGAAGAGGGCTGCAATTTTACCATGTTTACCAGCGGAGCATCTGGTGCTTTTCATATGGCATTTGCTATCTTTGCAAAGGCATGGATTAATGGCAGTTTTACTTGCCGTGGCAATACTGAAAATGGTGATGCACGATTAGAAGCCGATATGGAGGCACCAATAAAATTTATATTAATGGCACATATCTGAGTGATGTAAATAGCGGAAACCTAATAGGTGATACCAGAAATCTTTTTTTTAATGCAGGCAGCACTTTTCAACTGAATGACAATGGCGGTGTGGTACCCTTCCTTTATTTAAAATATAAATCAAACTCAGGGCAAAATCGTCTGAAATTCATACAATAGATGGTGATTTTTTTCGCCAACTATTGTTGTTGTCTTATATATATTTTATTCCTAAAGGATTAATCCTGTATGCACTTAATATTTAGAATATGTATAAGAAATTATCAAATCATATTTAATTCTTATTAATCTGAAATGATAGCTGCTACTATACTACATTTGCGGTATGGAAAATCAGGAAGAAAAATCTTTGTCTGAAAAGTTGAAAGAACTTGCACACCAAGCTGAAGAAATTTTCGACAAATTTGAAGATAAAGCGGAGGCAGCATTTGATCAGGCAGAAGATAAAGCAAAAGGCCTTTGGCAACAAGCTAAAACGAGTGATATGGCCAAGCAAGCCAAGCAAGCTATTGGCAATATGGCAGATGATGCCGCTACCCTATTGTCCAAACTCAAAGAAAAGTTAGATGGCAATAAGGATTCCACAAGCGAAGATGCAGAAAAAAAATGAGGATCCTTCGTCACAAAATATCAGCAGGCATTCTTTTTTTCATACTATATGCACCATTCATATACAGTATATGCCTGCAAGCTGAAAAGCAATGGCACCAGCATCAGCAAGATATATCTGCGGCAGAGCATACAATGATTCATATTGAAATATCTGTAGATGATTTTCATTGGGAAAGAAAGCATAAGGAAATTTTACTTAATGGTAAATATTTTGATGTAAAAGATTATCAGATTCGAAATAATATTGCATATATAGTTGGTCATTTTGACGAAAAAGAAAGCTTCATAACATATACACTCCACTGCATACAGCATAAAACAAACGACGATGAAAACCCTTTTGCAGTGCAGGAGCTACAATGGTTTGGTATATTTACCTCTATCCCGGCAAAGCCAATATTATCCATTGAAGCAGCACTTTTCATCAGCAATACATTTTTCTCAGAACCTCCTCTTTTTATAAAACCTCTTTTTAAAGATGTGGCCGGAATTCCCCCCTGGAGCTAAGGAAACTGACAAGTGTTTTTATCAATGATTATATAGGCATACACCAATGCCTGATGCATCAAATGAATGGTGAGGGCTATACATCCCACCGACGATTTACTTTACAGATTTATAAACTTTAGCATATAATAATGTGCTATCTAAATTGATTTCATGAAAAAAATAACAATATTAATTTTTTTAATTATACCACATTTACTCAAAGCTCAAACAGTTACAGATACTACAGAAAATAATTTGAATGACGTAGTGGTATATGCCAATAAATTTCCGGAATTGTGCCGCCATGTTGCACAATTTGTATCACAAATTCGTAAGCCTTATGCACTTCAATTACAGCCAAATACTGCCGATGTATTAATTAATGACGGCAATGTATTTGTACAAAAAAGTCAGCAGGGAGGTGGAAGCCCTGTAATACGTGGATTTGAAGCCAGCCGTGTATTGCTAATGGTGGACGGTGTGCGTATGAACACTGCTATATTTCGTGCAGGGCACGTTCAAAATATCCTTACCGTTGACAATATGATTTTAGATCATATAGAAGTTTTATATGGTCCATCTTCAACCATTTATGGTAGTGATGCACTGGGTGGTGTTGTAAATATGTACACCATGAACCCAAAGCTAAGTGGGCAAAATAAAACAGTACTTTCCGGCAGTGCATCTACCAGATATGCTACAGCAAATGATGAAGTAAGGGTAAATGCCATCATCAATGCTGGTGGCAAAGAATGGGCCTCTCTTACATCAGTTACCTATGGCGAATTTGGAGATATGATACAAGGCGATAACAGGCGTAATGAATACCCTGATTTTGGCAAGCAATTTACTGTTGTACAGCGCTTTGGCGATAAAGATAGTATCCTCACAAATCCAAATCCAAACGAGCAAATAAGCAGTGGTTACAAGCAAATAGATGTGATGCAAAAGTTTTTGTATCAACCAAAAGATAATATTCAGCATGTACTCAACTTACAGTTTAGCAATACAAATGATATACCTCGATATGACCGCCTTACAGATACATCCGGCGGCAAACCTGTATATGCAGAATGGTACTATGGCCCTGCGGTTAGGAATATGGGTGCATACCATTTTTCAGCATCAAAAATAAACAATTTTTTTAGCGATATAAAATCAACTATCAGCTATCAGGATGTACGGGAAAGCCGAATCAGTCGTAAGTTAAACAGTAGCAATAAAGATTTTAGATGGGAGCGTGTAAATGCATTTGGTGCCACAATTGATTTGAAACATTACGGCCAAAAAAATGAGCTGCATGTAGGTGCTGAATCATATACAAACTTTGTGCGCAGCACAGCGGAAAGAAAAAATATTACTACTGGAGTACCCAGCCGCATCAGTACAAGATATGCAGATGGCCCCACCAGTATGAGTTGGAATGCTTTATATGTACAGCATACTTACAAAATAAGTCCTACACTCACTTTAAATGAAGGCTTGCGTCTAAACCATGTTTTACTCAATGCAGTGTTTGCAGACACTTCACTTTTAAAATTTCCTTTTACTAAAGCAAGACAAAATAATGTTGCCCTTACGGGAAATTTAGGCCTAATATATCATAACGAAAAAGGCACCCGCATTGCAGCTATTGTAAGTAGTGGATTTAGGAGCCCAAATGTGGATGATTTGAGTAAAGTATTTGATAGTAAAACTGGGGCAGTAGTAGTACCCAATCCATCCATTAAACCGGAGTACACTTATAATGGAGAAATTAATTTCAACCAACAGGGCAAAAAATGGAGCATTGGTGGTTCTGTATTTTATACCCTATTTAGAGATGCAATTGTGGTGGATGTATTTCAATTTAATGGAGCAGACAGCATTATATACAATGGTGTGAATAGTGGTGTACTTGCTGCGCAAAATAAAGCAAAGGCAAATCTATTTGGAATGAGCATTAATGGTTCACTCACCGTTGCAACGAACACCACGATTGATGCGGTGTTTACCTATACAAAAGGGGATTATACAAATGCTGGTACTACAGTGCCGCTTGATCATGTACCACCTACTTATGGCCGCTATGGGATAAGGCATAATGAAAAAATATGGCAGGCTGAATTTTATAGCTTATTCAATGGTTGGAAACGAATAGAGGACTACAGTCCGAGTGGAGAAGACAATCAACAGTATGCAACAATTGATGGTATGCCTTCATGGATGACTTTTAATCTAAGAGGATCAGTAAACATTTCAAAAAACCTAATGTTTCAGGTACTTGCAGAAAATCTTACAGATCTAAACTATCGTTATTTTGGAAGTGGATTTAGTGCTGCTGGCAGAAATTTTACGTTTAGTTTGAAAGCTGGGTTTTAAAAAATCCAAAGTATAGATCTTATTATTTCAACCCAGATTTTTGAAGTTGATTTTGTTTAGATAAGCTGAAAGGCAATATAGAAATGTGTTTGAGGTTTATTTTTGGCTGAAGAAATAGTGAACTATTGTAAAGTTAACAATGGTTCTTATAGGCAAAAGTATGCTGTGTTTTGGCCTTCTAATACATTTCAACTGCAAAATCTGGGTTCAAGTACTGTTAAGGTACTCAGCTTAAAACAGCAATTTATTGTTTCAACTAATATTGTTGATACATAACACATATTTTTGCTCTTCAACATTGTGCATGCCTTTTCATCGAAATTTTACATACTTCATCGATAAACGCAGCTGGAAATATATTTTCCTATTGGAGGCACTTGCTAACTGCTATAGACTTTTACTCCTACACCACCCGCAAAAATAGTTATTGAATCTACAATACAATTTTTGCTATTCGTATTTAAATACTCAATAATTCATTATTTTATTTTATGCCACATTTTATATCTCGTGGTCAGGTACCACATAAAAGACATACACAGTTTAGAAAGCCTGATGGCTCTTTATATAGCGAACAGTTATTTTCAACCGAAGGTTTTAGTGATGATTATTCCTTACTCTATCATTGTTATCCTCCTACACGCATCATTCGCAGCGAAGCAGCAGTAAGCATTGCGCCACAAGTGGCGGAAGAAAAAATGCTAAGACATAGAAGCTTTGAAGGATTTAATATACAACCGGAAACGGATTATTTACAAAGCAGAAAGGCTGTATTAGTAAACAATGACTGCCATATTGTATTGGCAGCTCCGCTGAAAAGTCTAACAGAATATTTCTACAAAAATGCCGATAGTGATGAAATGATTTTTGTACATGAAGGCAGTGGCATTGTACATACACAATATGGTCAACTACCCTTTAGCTATGGAGATTATATTATGCTGCCCAGAGGTACAATATATCAAATAAGCTTCAACACTAAGGACAATAGATTATTTATAGTAGAAAGTCATTCGCCCATGCGCTATCCAAAAAGATATATGAGCCGGCACGGTCAATTAATGGAGCATGCGCCATTCTGCGAAAGAGATATACGCGGCCCTGAGCATTTGCAAACTTTTGATGAAGCAGGAGATTATCTTATCAAAACAAAAAAGCAAGGAATGCTATATCGTTTGCATTATGGCCATCATCCATTTGATGTTATAGGTTGGGATGGTTGCTGCTACCCATATATTTTCTCAATACATGATTTTGAACCAATAACAGGTAGGGTACACCAACCACCACCGGTGCATCAAACTTTTGAAACCAATAGTTTTGTGGTTTGCAGTTTTGTGCCTCGTTTATATGATTATCATCCACAAGCTATACCTGCACCTTACAACCATAGCAATATTGATAGTGACGAAGTATTATACTATGTTGATGGAGATTTTATGAGCAGAAAAAATGTAACAAGAGGTATGATTACATTGCATCCAGCAGGTATACCACATGGCCCACATCCTGGTGCTGTTGAAAAAAGTATTGGAGCAAAAGAAACAAAAGAACTTGCAGTAATGGTAGATACCTTTAGACCATTGCAACTGACTAACTATGCATTAGGCATTGAAAACAATGACTATGTAATGAGTTGGGCAGAATAGTATTGACTATATATTTTCATAAAAAAAACCGCAAATTTCATGCGGTTTTTTTATTACTGCTTTTTAAGCATAACTAAGTAAGTTGGAAAGTGATCGCTATATCCTCCCCGGTAAAAATTACCATCCCATGTGCGCATGGGATAACCCTTATATTTTCCAATATTTTCTACTAAATATTCTTTGTTATAAATACGTTGATTAAAAAAGAAATAACCAGACTGTGCTTTATCCAACCAGGAAAAACTCATCATAATCTGATCAAACAATCCCCACGCATCCTGATAAGCTAATGTGCCTATACCATTTTTATACATATCCACCCAAGGATTATATAAACCTCCTGGCTGTACATCTTCTATTTTCCCTTTTGCGTTCAGCACTTTTTTTACACTTGGGCTTATGGGGTCGTCATTCAAATCTCCCATAATTAAAAGTTTTGCATTGGGTGTTACCATCTGAATACTGTCAATAAATGTTTTAACCACTTTAGCAGCAGCTGCTCTTCTGGGTGCACTACGCTCCTCTCCTCCCCTTCTACTGGGCCAGTGATTCACAAATATATGTATAGTGTCCCCATCTAATATGCCGGATACATATAAAATATCCCGTGTATAAACGGGTTCTCCATTTTCATCTAAAGCCACAAAAAGTTTTCTGCTGTTCAATACTGTAAAATATTTTGGATTATAGAGCAGCCCCACATCCACACCCCTCAAATCACGACTGTCATAATGCACCACCTGATAATTTCGATTTCTAATTAGTGCATGATGTACCAAATTATTCAGTACCGTGTCATTTTCGACTTCTGCTACACCAAGAATAGCTGGACCATCTGGTGTAATATCTTTTCCCAAATCTGAAATAACAGTAGCAAGTTTGGTTACCTTATCCCAATATATTTTTCCATTGTAATTTTTTGGCCCTGTGGGTAAAAACTCCTGATCATCCACCATAGTGTTATCAACAGTATCGTAGAAATTTTCTAAATTATAAAAACCTATTACAGATACTTTATAGGTCTGCTTTTGGCCTTGGGCTGAAATGGATAAAAGAAATAAACCCAACACAACAGTAAATTTATTCATAAGTTGCAAAAGTGCAGAGTTGATTTTGCAATTGCAGCATTTATCCACAAAATTTATTAACTACCTAAATTATTTTACTGTAAACAAGTTGTTTTGCACTTTTTAACAATTACTTTTGCCGCCGAAATTCTTTTGCATGACGTATCGAATACTTTCAATTCTATTCCTCTTTTTTAGTATCACAGCTTTCTCCCAACAAAATAATATCATAGTATCTGATACTACTCGGGTAGATTCTCTGGCCTTACAGGATATAAAGGATAATATCTTGGATAATATTCCTACACTTTCTTTAGATGACAATGATGCCAGTGATATCAGCAGCCAGAATGTATCATCCTTACTTACAGCAGGTAGAGACCCGTTTTTTAATGCTGCTACTTTTAGCTTTTTCCCGGTAAGGTTTCGCATCAGAGGTTATGATGGCGATTTTAATGCTACTTATATCAATTATATTCCGATGGATAATATTGATAATGGATTTACACCATTTGGTGTATGGGGCGGCCTTAATGATGTGTTCAGAAATAGAGATGTATCCTTAGGTTTACGAGCTAATACATTCGCCTTTGGCGACATAACCAGCTCTACAAATATTGATGTAAGGGCAAGCAGACAACGTAAGCAAACAAGTATTGGCTATGCATATAGCAATCGTACTTATGACCAACGATTAATGTTGAGCTACTCCAGTGGTTTAAATGCAAAAGGTTGGGCATACACTGTGGCTGGAAGCCGCAGATATGCAAATGAAGGTTATATCAAAGGCACTTATTTTAATGGCTGGAGTTGGTTTGGTGCTATTGATAAAAAATTTGGCACAAAGCATTTATTATCAGCCATAGCATTTGGTGCACCTACAGAAAGTGGAAGGGCAGGGCCAGCGGTGCAGGAAATGATGGACTTGGCGGGATCCAATTATTATAATCCTTACTGGGGTTATCAAAATGGAAAAGTACGCAATGCCAACATTGGCAAAACAAATCAACCCGTATTTATTTTAGCACATGAATTTCTCATTACCAATAATACAAAACTAAATACCTCAATCTCTTATTCATTTGGAGAACGCAGCACAAGTGGCATAGATTGGTATAATGCTCCAGACCCCAGACCAGACTATTATCGATATTTACCCAGTTATTACATTAACGACCCTGTTCAGCAGCAGCGTGTTACAGATTTATTGACTACAAACGAATCTGCTAGACAGATCAATTGGGATAATCTTTATAATGTAAACAGGTACAATACTACCTCAGTATTTGATGCCAATGGTATTAAAGGAAATACGCTTACAGGCAATCGATCTTATTACATACAGAGTGAAAGAGTAACCGATGCCAAAAGACTAAATGCAGCTACAACATTTAATTCAAGGCTTAATGAGCATATTGATTATACGGGTGGGCTCTCTTTCCAAAAAACAAATAACCATTATTTTCAACGCATTGCTGACATGCTGGGTGGAAGCTTTTGGGTTGATCTGAATCAGTTTGCACAGCTCACTTACCCCAATGATCCAAATGCATTGCAGAACAATTTAGATGATCCAAATGGTATAAAAACCAAAGGAGATATTTATGGATATAATTATGATATTGATGTGCAACGCATGGCAGCATGGAGTCAGTTTCAATTTAAGTTGAATCATTTTGATTTTTTTGTAAGTGGTGAATTAAGTCAAACAAGTTTTTATCGTACCGGAAATGTACGGAATGGACTATTCCCCGAAAATTCATTTGGAAAAGCACCCACACAAAATTTTACTAATTATGGTGTAAAAGGTGGTGTAACTTATAAACTGAATGGTAGAAATTATTTG
>ERZ650309.992-NODE-992-length-13534-cov-5.111433_pt1 | contig 13534 bp, 12 predicted proteins | sample MGYA00376245_ERZ650309 | MGnify/ENA primary metagenome ERZ650309 (study PRJEB26733, sample SAMN07839294) | wastewater metagenome | biome: urban; feature: wastewater treatment plant; material: waste water | place: USA: North Carolina | collected 2016-04-26 ...
CGCCGAGGAGGTGGAGCGCTACCGGGTGGCATTGACGCCAGGGGGCGGGCCAGAGCGGGTCTTTGAGCAATCGGACGCGCGCTACACCTATTCCGCAGCTGATCCTGCAGCCGATCGCGCAAGGGGCGCTCAGACCCTGCGCGTCGAGATCTGTCAGGTGGGCAACTTCGGCCTGTCACGCCCTGCAGCGATCACGCTATCTTTGACATGAGGTACCCGAACCATGACTGACGTGACCCCGAGACTCGGCTTTCCACTGCTTGCGAGCGGCCAGGCCCAAAAGGAAATCACGCATAACGAAGCCCTCACCCAGGCCGATATGCTGGTTCAGGCTGTTGTGCAGGCCGTCGCTCCGCCTGCGATTCCAGTCGCTCCCCAGCCGGGCCAATGCTGGATCGTCGGCGCAGGCGCAACGGGCGCCTGGTCCGGGCATGACCTGGCAATTGCCTGCTGGACAGAGGGCGGTTGGCGCTTCTTGCCGTCACAGGCGGGCATGCGGGTCTGGAGCCTTGCTGATGGCCAGGAAGCCCGGCGGACCGAAAGCCAATGGGTTGTAGGACGGCTCGACGCGGCCGTGTTGCGGATCGGCGGTGTCCAGGTTGTGGGTGCGCGACAGCCCGGTATTGCCAATGTCACCGGCGGGGGATCGCCCGATGCAGAAGTTCGCACTGTCGTCAGTGCAATATTGCGGGTGCTGAGAGCACATGGCCTGATTGAGGTCTGAATTGATTGTTCGGTGTCATCTTTCCTGCAACTCGCTGCACAACTGAGACATTTCGGCAACAGTTTCGGCATAACAATGCTTGCGCCAGTCTTTCCCATTAGCTAGTGAACGAAGGCTGTCCCGAGTGACATTTGAGAAAGGGGATTACTATGCGGAAGCTGGCCATTGCTATGGCGCTCACCTCAACCGCCATTGCCTCACCCGCGCTAGCGCGAAATGATGCGTGGTATATCGGCATCGAGGGCGGGCCCTCGATTGTAGAGGATATTTCGTTCGATGTTGGCGCAACGTCCAATGCGATTCTTGTCGACAGCGACACAGGATATGACGTCGATGGCATCATCGGCTATGACTTCGGTGGGTTCCGGCTGGAGTCGGAAGTTGGCTACAAGAAGGCAAATGCGAATTCGCTTTCGTCTGCGCTCACCTTCCCCATCCCGGGTAGTTCTGGCGTAACCAACGCGCCTTCCGGCACATTCAGCAACATCAACGGCGACACGTCGGTCCTGAGCTTCATGATCAACGGCATGCTCGATTTTGGTGATGATGATGGCCTCAATGGCTATGTTGGCGTGGGCGGCGGTATCGCGCGCGTCAAGGGTAGCTATGCGGTTGGTGCTGCAGCAAACTCCATCGACGATTCCGATACCGGTTTTGCGTGGCAGGCGATTGCTGGCGTTCGTGTTCCCTTGTCTGACCATTGGGACATCGGCCTGAAGTATCGCTTCTTCAACGCAGACAGCTACAGCATTGTCGATCTGGCAGGGCGTTCGCTGGACGGCCGTTACCGGTCGCACAGCCTTTTGGGCAGCCTGGTGTACAATTTTGGCGAAAAGGCTCCTCCGCCACCGCCACCACCGCCACCACCGCCACCACCGCCTCCGCCGCCGCCACCTCCGCCGCCACCGCCGGCAGTCTGCTCGCCTGGACCGTACATCGTGTTCTTCGAGTGGGATAAGTCGGACATCACGGCTGAAGCTGCGGGTATCCTCGACAGCGCGGTCGGTGCCTATGCCGATTGCGGTCAGGCGCAGGTCATGCTTGCAGGTCATGCCGACAAGTCGGGCACACCGAAGTACAACGTCGGCCTGTCCGAACGTCGTAACGCTTCGGTTCGCGCCTATCTTGAGGGCAAGGGCATCCCGACAGGTGTCATCAGCACTCAGGCCTTCGGTGAAAGCGCTCCGCGCGTTGAAACCGCCGATGGCGTGCGCGAACTCCAGAACCGTCGCGTGGAAATCACCTACGGTCCGGGTTCGGGCATGTAAGCCATTCGATCCTTTCAGGATTGAAACGAGGGGGCCGGTCGAAAGATCGGCCCTTTTCGTTGGTATTGGCGCGTTAATGATTGGCCGTTATTGGGCTGAACGCGAATTTGGATAAGGGTTCCCGATGAACATCACGATGATTGGCGCGGGCTATGTTGGGCTCGTTTCCGGTGCCTGCTTTGCGGACTTTGGCCACACTGTCATTTGCGTGGATCTGGATGCGCGCAAGGTCGACGCGCTGCGCAATGGCATTATGCCGATCTATGAACCCGGTCTCGAAGCGTTGGTGCGCACCAACGCGGCGGCCAATCGACTGTCCTTTTCCACTGATCTTGCGGCCTCGGTTGCCGACGCGGACGCCGTGTTCATTGCCGTTGGAACACCGTCGCGCCGTGGCGACGGCCATGCCGATCTTTCCTATGTCTACCAGGCCACGCGCGACATTGCTGCAGCCGTCACCAAACCCACAGTGGTCGTCACCAAATCCACTGTCCCGGTGGGCACGGGAGACGAAGTGGAGCGCATCCTGAACGACGTCGCGCCCACCGTTGAATGGGCTGTCGTCTCAAATCCGGAATTCCTGCGCGAGGGTGCGGCCATCAGCGACTTCAAGCGCCCCGACCGGATCGTCATCGGCACGGAAAATGAACGCGCGCGCGATGTCATGCGTGAAATCTACCGACCCCTCTTCCTGAACGAGGCGCCGATCCTGTTCACGGGGCGCCGGACGGCTGAACTGACGAAATACGCGGCCAATGCCTTCCTCGCGACCAAGATCACCTTCATCAACGAAATTGCGGATCTTTGCGAAGCCGTGGGCGCCGATGTGCAGGACGTCTCGCGGGGGATCGGGCTCGACAATCGTATCGGCTCCAAATTCCTGCATGCCGGTCCCGGCTATGGCGGGTCCTGCTTCCCGAAGGATACGTTGGCCCTGCTCAAGACAGCAGAGGATTTTGATGCGCCGGTCCGCATTGTTGAAGCAGTTGTGTCGGTCAATGACAGCCGCAAGCGGGCGATGGGTCGCAAGGTGATTGCGGCCGCGGGTGGCGACGTGCGAGGCCGGAAGGTCGGCATTCTTGGCCTGACCTTCAAGCCCAACACCGACGACATGCGCGATGCTCCCTCCCTTGCCATTGTGCAGGCGCTACTCGACGGCGGCGCCATTGTGACAGCCTTCGATCCGGAAGGGATGGAAATCGCGCGCTCCATGATGCCCGAAATCGCCTATGCGACTGATCCTTACGAAGCGGCTGCCGGCGCTGATGTCGTTGTCATCGTGACGGAATGGGATGCGTTCCGCGCGCTCGACCTCCGCCGTCTGGGAGACATCATGCAGACGCGGTGCATCGTGGACCTTCGCAATATCTACAAGCCCGAGGTCGCACGGCAGGCCGGGTTTGCCTATCACTCGATCGGCCGCCCGAACAGCTGAGCACAGACCCGCTCAGATCGGCTCACCCGCGTCGCGCGCTCGCGTGACCAGGCTGGCCTCGGCCGCCGGTAGCGAGCGATAGGCCAGCACGAGGAGGACAGCCGAAATCGGCGCGGCGACGATGACCGAGAGGATGCCCGTTGCAAGGTCTCCTGTCACTGCAGACACTTGCCCCGCCATATAGGGGCCAAGCGAAAGTCCCACGAGCGTCGTCGCCAGGAAAAATGTGGCCGTCGCCACCCCGCGCATTCGTGGAAGAACAAGGTCCTGCGTCGTGGCTGCCGTTCCGCCCAGCGCGGCGCTGGTAAAGATCGCCGCACAGAAATTCCCCGCATAGAAAATGGTCGTGCTGTCGGTGGTGAAGGCAACCACGAAAGGCACCAGCGACAGGAGCGGTGCCAGCAGCACAACCAGGATACGGCCCGAAGGATTCGTCTTGCGCAGATGATCGGCGAGCCTGCCGCCGACAATCACGCCCAGAAAACCAGCCAATGCCCCGGGGCCGCCGACCCAGAAGCCGGCTTCACTCTTCGAGGCGCCGAGCACACGTTCCACATAGGGGGCAGCCCAGAAGCTGACCGCATAGCTCTGGAAGGCAATCAGGCCGTAGCCGAGGGTCGTGTACAGGAACGCGGGTGTTCCCCAGATCAGCCGGAAGGCGGGGGGATCGCGTTCCTTCAGCGCGCGGGCCCATGAGAAAACGGCATAGGCACCAATTCCGACCGCAACCCATTGGGCCACCGACCCGGTCAGCCAGACGAGACATGCTGCGGCTCCGGCGATCAGGATGGCCGCGGCGAGGTTCACGGCCAGCTTGGCCGGGCCTTGTCGGGCGGCGCTGAGAAGCGTCAGAGGCGGGATCACTGTCAAGAGTTCATCAAAGAAGTCCCGGAAGGGATGGTCTCCCGGTGGCGTCGCAATGCCATCGGCCTGGCCGCGCATTGGCTCGCGCAATGTTGACACCCAGAGCGCCAGCAGCAGGCCGGGAATACCGACTGCCATGAACGCGGCCTGCCATCCTGCAAGGCCAAGAGGCCCGGAATGCGCAGGGAATGCCGCATCCCAGCGCTCGACAACCTGGCCCCCGATGAGCAGTGACAGACCGCCGCCAAGATAGAGCCCGGAGGAATAGATGGCGAGCGCCGTCGCGCGCTTCTCCTTTGGAAACCAGTCGGATAGCAATGAATAGGCCGATGGACTCGCCGTCGCTTCGCCAATGCCGACTCCGATACGCGCCCCTGCGAGCATTGCGCCGTTTTTGGCAAAGCCGGACGCTGCGGTCATGACAGACCAGAGGCTCAGCCCCAGGGTCAGGAGCCGGGTTCGTGTCCAGCCATCGGCGAGCTTGCCAAGAGGAATGCCGAACAGTGAATAGAAGACGCCAAAGGCCGTGCCATAAAGAAAGCCGAGATCGCCATCGGTCAGGCCAAGGTCGCGCTTGATGTCATTGGCCAGGATCGAGATGATCTGCCGGTCAATGAAATTCAGTACATAGACAATGACGAGGATGGTCAGCACATACCAGGCGTATCGGGGATTGGGCTGCGGTGTCGCTGTGTCGTTCAATGCTATCCTCCCCGAAGGTTTTTCCTTCGTCTGCGCCATGGCTAGCAGAGCATTGCGACTTGGCAAGGAGATTAGGGCGCGAGTGTATCAAGGCGTCTCACCGCCACAGCAATGCCCATGACTCTCGGGTATAGCGGGCCAAAGTCCCAAGCGTGATCGGGTTGCGCGGTGTGGCTGGGAAGCCCTGCTCGATCAGACGCGCATCGGCATCAGGACATAGAGCGCGCTGGCCTTGTCGTTTTCGCGGATCAGCGTGGGCGCTGCGGCGTCTGCCAGATGCACTTCCACAGTATCGCCTTCAACCTGCGCCAGAATGTCCATCAGATAGCGCGCGTTGAAGCCGATTTCAAAGCCGTCCGACTTGTAGTCGCCCGAGACTTCTTCGGCAGCCGTGCCATTTTCCGGCGATGTGACCGACAGCGTGATCTTGTCATTTTCCAGGGCCATCTTGACGGCGCGGGTCTTTTCCGACGCGATCGTCGAAACACGGTCAACGCCTTCCATGAAGCTTTTCGGATCGATCTTCAGAATCTTGTCATTGCCTGTCGGGATCACGCGGCTGTAATCCGGGAACGTCCCGTCGATGAGTTTCGATGTCAGAACGGCTGTGCCCAGTCCGAAGCGGATCTTGCTCGCTGACAATGACACTTCGACCGAGCCATCGATTTCGTCGAGCAGCTTCCGCAGTTCGCCAATGCATTTGCGCGGGATGATGATGTCGGGCATGCCCGCCGCGCCGTCGGGACGAGCAACCGTGACGCGGGCGAGTCGATGGCCATCCGTCGCTGCGGCCTTGAGCACAGGCTGCGCGTCGTCCGTCACATGCCAGAAAATCCCGTTCAGGTAATAGCGGGTTTCTTCCGTCGAGATCGCAAAGCGGGTCTTGTCGATGATGTCCTTCAGCGTTGCCGCCGGCAGTTCGAACCGGGTGGGAAGATCGCCTTCCGCAATGATCGGGAAATCGTCGCGCGGCAGTGTCTGCAAATTGAACCGCGCCCGGCCTGCATTCACGGCCATCTTGCCATCAGCGGCGGCAAGGCTGACCTGGCTGCCTTCCGGCAGCTTGCGTGCAATATCAAACAAGGTGTGCGCGGACACTGTCGTTGCACCGGGGGTTTCGACCTGGGCTTCGACACTCTCATTGATCTGGAGATCAAGGTCCGTCGCCATCAGCCGAATGGTGCCATCGCTATTGGCTTCAATCAGGACATTCGACAGGATCGGGATCGTGTTCCGGCGTTCAACCACCGACTGCACATGGCCAAGGCTCTTCAGAAGCGTAGCCCGTTCGATGGTAGCCTTCATTGATCAGTTCCCCGGTCGACATTGGTTATGGCGCGAAGCGCTTATAGCGGCTCAAACTGCGCTCGCCAGTGCCTTTCATGGACAAGATTGCGAGCGGCTGCAAGGCCTTCACCCGCTTGCATTGGGGATAATTTGCGGGGAAGAGGGCGCATGACATTACCCGGCCGCACTTATATCGCTCGCCACGGCGAAACCGTCTTCAATGCTGCCCGGCGCATGCAGGGCGATCAGCTTGATACACCCCTGACCCGCACCGGCTTTGCTCAGGCGGATGCCATGGGGGCAAGCCTTGCTCGCCGCCTTGGGCTTCAGCCCGCGCTCGAGCTCTGGTCGTCGCCGTCGGGGCGTGCCTTGCAGACGCTGGCGATTATCGCCGAGCATCTTGGCGCGGACTGGCATGGTGCATCACACGACCGGCGTCTGCAGGAAATCGACGTCGGGGAATGGGCCGGGCGCAGTTACGCGGACATCATGGCCGACCAGGGCGATATTCTGGACCCGCATGAGGCCCTTTTCAGCGTCCGACCGCCAGGTGGCGAGTGGTATGATGATATTGCTGTAAGGCTCCGGAAATGGATTGACGACACGGCCCACCTTGCCGGAGACCGTTTGGTGATCATGCACGGCATGTCGTCGCGCGTCCTGCGAGGCATCCTTCTCGGGCTGCCGATCGATCCGCACTGGCGGGCTCCGATTGCGCCGAGCTTGCCGCAGGGCACAATGGTGATGATCGACAAGGGGGTCGAAGAGATCGTGCACCTTGGCGGGAGTGCAAAACCGGCATGAAGCGGCTGGCTTTGGCGCTGGTATTGCTGGCGGGGCCAGCGACGGCGCGCGATGCGCTGGGTGTCTATCAGGGCTGGGGTGCCTTTCGGGACACGACACCGCGTCGTTGCTTCGCCGTTGCCGAGCCGATTCGCAAGGGCAGCGAGAGTTGGCGCCCGTTCGCGTCAGTTGCCCACTGGCCATTGCAGCGGGTTCGTGGCCAGATTCATGTCCGCTTGAGCCGGGCGTTGCAGGCGGGCGCGGTGGTGTCGCTGAGCATCGACGGGCGGAGCTTTCCGATGGTCGCTGGCGGCGCCGATGCGTGGGCGCCCGATCCGCGAACCGATGCGGCCATTGTTGCGGCCATGCGTTCCGGTCAGCGCATGAGCATAATGGCCGTTGGCGCGCCAGCAGGTCGCTTCGTCGATACCTACATGCTCAAGGGCGCGGCGACGGCAATCGATGCAGCCGCATTGGGCTGTGCGCGGGGCCGCTGATCCTTTCATTGGCAAAACACCCTGTCCCGCACTATAGGCGCGGCCATGCAAATTCCTGGCAACATCGATCCTGTCACTGTGCCGCGTGCGGCAAGCGTCCGCGAGGACGGGCGTGCCGAACTGGTCGGGCTGACCAAGGACCAGATCCGGGCAGAACTTGAGCATGCGGGCCTCGATCCCAAAGGCGCGAAGCTTCGAGCCAAGCAGATCTGGCACTGGATCTACAATCGCGGCGTTTCCGACTTTTCGGCGATGACGGACATTGCCAAGGCGCAACATGGCTGGCTTGCGGAGCGCTTTGCGATTTCGCGCCCGACTGTGGTCGAGGCCCAGGTCTCGACGGACGGCACGCGCAAGTGGCTGCTGCGTTCGGATGACGGGCAGGATTTCGAAATGGTCTTCATTCCCGATGCGGACCGCGGCACGCTGTGCGTTTCGTCCCAGGTTGGCTGCACACTCAACTGCCGCTTCTGCCATACGGGTACGATGCGGCTGGTGCGCAACCTGACCCCAGCCGAAATCGTCGGCCAAGTCATGCTCGCCCGCGATTCGCTGGGTGAATGGCCGAGTGGTGAGGATGGCCGCATGCTCACCAACATCGTGATGATGGGCATGGGCGAACCGCTCTACAATTTCGAAGCTGTCCGCGATGCCCTCAAGATCGTGATGGACGGCGATGGCCTTGCGCTCTCCAAGCGCCGCATCACGCTTTCGACATCCGGTGTTGTGCCGATGATGGAACGCGCAGGGCGAGAGATTGGGGTAAACCTTGCGGTTTCGCTGCACGCCGTGACAAAAGAGGTGCGCGACGAGATCGTGCCGATCAATCGCAAGTATGGCTTGGAAGAACTGCTCCAGGCCTGTGCCGATTATCCGGGCGCAAACAACGCGCGTCGGATCACCTTTGAATATGTCATGCTCAAGGACAAGAATGACAGCGATGATGACGCACGCGAACTTGTTCGCCTGATCCGGAAATACAAACTGCCCGCCAAGGTCAACCTCATTCCCTTCAACCCCTGGCCCGGCGCTGTCTATGAATGCTCCGATCCGGACCGGATTCGCCGCTTTTCCGAAATCGTGTTTGCAGGGGGCATTTCGGCGCCGGTCCGAACGCCGCGCGGACGCGATATCGATGCTGCCTGCGGCCAGCTCAAGACCTCGAGCGAGCGCAAGACCCGTGCTGAGCTGGATCGCCTCGCCGAAGAGAAACAGGCCGCGCTGGGCTAGCTGGCAAACATCGCCCGCAGTTCGAATTTCAGGACCTTGCCCGTCGCGTTTCGGGGCAAGGCTTCAACAAACTCCAGCCGCGCGGGATGCTTGAAGCGGGCAAGCCGGTCACGGCAATGCGCCTGTATCTCTTCAAGCGTCAGAAACGCGTCATCCTTCAGGGCTGCGACAACACATCCTGCTTCGCCCCATTTGGCATCAGGCAGGCCAATGACGGCAACTTCCCGTATCGCGGCGAGTTCGTAGAGAATATTCTCGATCTCTGCCGGATACACATTCTCGCCGCCGGAGATGTACATGTCCTTCACGCGGTCCTCGACATAGAAATAGCCGTCCGCATCTTTCCGCCCGACATCGCCTGACCGGAACCAGCCATTGGCGAAGCTGGATGCATTGGCATCCGGCCGGTTCCAATATCCCGGCGTGATGTTCTTGCCGCGCATCCAGATTTCGCCGAGTTCGTCTACGGCAGCTTCGCTGCCGTCCGCGCGCGCAATCATGGCCTGGCAGTGGCGCACGGGCTTGCCGGCAGAGCCGATCTTGCCGGGTACATCCCGCGCCTCGAGCATCAGGCAGGCCGCACATGTTTCCGTCATGCCATAGCCTTCGCGGATCACCACGCCCCGGTCATACCAGGTTCGCAGCAGGGCTTCGGGCACGCTTTCGGCGCCGCATGCGGTTGTAATCATGCGAGAAAAATCGGTGGTGGCAAACCTGGGGTGCGCCTGCATCGCATTGAACATGGCCGGCACGCCGAGAAAATGCGTGACCCCAAGCTCGGCACTGTCGAATGTGTCGAGCAAGCGACCGGCATCGAAGCTGCGTTCGATCACAACCGTGCCACCCGCGCCCAGCGTGATCGTCGTATAGGCCACCAGACCGCCAATATGGAACAGCGGCAAGGCAACCAGCCCGACCATTTGCGCTGATGCACCTGCCATGCCCATGCTGCCGGCATTGATGAAGAAGAATTGGCCGTGGTTGAACATGACCCCCTTGGGTGTCCCGGTCGTCCCCGAAGAATACATGATCATGCACAGGTCCGATTCCAGCTGCGGAACCTGCTTCCAGATTGGCGTTGCGCCCGCAATCGCGGCTTCGAAAGCGCCACGTTTACCGGACGCGTCCATTTCGATCCAATGGTCGACACTGGTCATGTCCTGAAGAGGCGCAACGACCGATGCCAGGTCGCGATCATGAAAGACAAGCTTGCAGCCACTGTCCTTGACCATGAAGGCAAGTTCATGGGCAGTCAGGCGAAAGTTGAGTGTCGTGCAGACCGCGCCAATCCGCCAGCAGGCAAACATCGCATCAAGGAAGTCGCTGCTGTTCATCGCCAGCAGGCCCACGCGATCGCCCTGCGCAATTCCAAGGCTCAGCATGTGTCCGGCAAGACCGGCCACACGCGCATGCATCTGGGCGTAGCTATGGCGGCGGCCTGAATGAAGGTCGATCGTTGCCAGTTTTTCGGGCGTGCGGAATGCGTGTTCGGCAATCCAGTCGTGCACCAAAAGATCGTCCGATCGGCTGGTCATTGCCGCTCCCTCCCCTGTTTTTCGGCAGGCTAGGCGAGGAGCGGAATTCAGGCAAGCTGACTCGCTTGCATGTCTGGGGCACCTCGGCCACACCATGTGGCGGGGGAGAGAAGCCAAATGAACAAAAGAACAATTGTGGCGATCATGTGCGCGATCGCGACCTTCATCTGCTACATAGACAGGGTCAACATCTCAGTCGCGATTATCCCGATGACCGAGGAATTCGGCTGGTCGGGAACCACCAAGGGCTTTGTCCTGTCCTCCTTCTTCATCGGTTACATGGCCGCGATGTTGCCGACCGGATGGCTCGCCAACAAATATGGCGGCCGCGTGCTCATGGGTGTGGCGCTGGCCGGGTGGTCGCTCTTTACCGTGCTGACACCCATTGCAGCTGGTATCTCACTTACCGCGCTCATCGTGACGCGAATCCTGATGGGCGTCGGCGAGTCCGCGAGTTTTCCAGCGGTCTACAATCTCTTGGCGCGCTGGTTTCCCAAACCCGAGCGCAGCCGCGCTGCTGCCATGAACCTGACCGGGATACCGCTGGGAACCATATTCGCGCTGTCGACGTCCGGCTGGCTTGTCACACACTTTGGCTGGCATGCGGTCTTCTACGCCTTTGGAGCCTTGGGGCTGGCGTTCTCTGTGGTCTGGTTCTGGCTGGTCCGGGCGAGGCCTTCGGCGCACCCGCATATTTCGGCGGAGGAGCGCGCCCTGCTGGCCCCGCTGGAAGCCGATATCGGGACAACGCCTGCGACAGTGCCGTGGAAATACCTGTTTTCGCATTCCGCAGTCTGGGCACTGGTGGTCAACCACTTCTGCGCCAATTGGACGCTTTATCTCATGCTCAGCTGGCTCCCGAGCTATTTTCGCGATGTTCAGCACATGTCGATCGAAGGATCGGGACTTTTTTCCATTCTGCCCTGGGTATCGCAATTCGTTGTCGGCAATGCATCGGCCCATGTTGCGGACAACATGATCGCACGGGGTTGGCGCGTGACGCATGTCCGCAAGATCATGCAATGTACGGGACTGGGTGGCGGCGCTGTGTTCCTGCTGTTCGCATCACAGGCGGCAACGCCCGGCATTGCCCTGTTCACCATGTGCGGTGCGCTTGGCATCGGGTCCTTGTGCTGGGCGGGATTTGCCAGCAACCATCTCGATATCGCTCCGCGTCATGCTGACGTGTTGTGGAGCATCAGCAACACCGCGGGCACCCTTCCGGGCATTATCGGTGTCATGGCAACGGGTATCCTGCTGGACCTGACCGGCGGATATACGGCAACCTTCATTGTTGCGGCTGCCATCAACGTCGGCGGAGCAATTGTCTGGTTGATCTGGGGTACGGGTGAGCGGATTGTCGATTGATTGCGTCCGTATGTAACCTAAGCTGACCCAAGCCCGAACACGAGGCAAAGGGAGTGTGCGATGGCCAAATCCGAGAGCAAGAGCGAAACGGCTCATCCGCCGGTTTCTCAGCCACAAACCGTTTTCAGGCACCGTCTTTCGACCCGCATCTGGCATTGGGTCAATGCCGTCGCGATTTTCGTGATGCTGATGTCCGGGTTGATGATCTTCAATGCGCACCCGCGGCTTTACTGGGGCCAATATGGCGCCAATCTTGACCAGCCCTGGCTTGTCCTGCCGCGCTTTCCGGGTTGGGCAACGCTCCCGTCCAAATATGATCTGGCGCTCGGGCGCCACTGGCACCTGGCCTTTGCCTGGGTTCTGGCGTTTGGACTGCTCGCTTATCTGCTCTGGTCCCTGTTCAATGGCCACCTCAGGAAGGACGTCGCGCTGTCACGTGCAGAAGTGGCGCCGGCGCACCTGTGGGAAGACATCAAGAAGCATGCGCGGTTTGACTTTCATGAAAGCGAAGCGCGCTACAATCCGTTGCAGAAGATCACATACAGCCTTGTCCTGTTCGGCCTCATTCCTCTGCTGATCCTGACTGGCCTTACCATGTCGCCCGGCATGAACGCGGCCTTGCCCTGGCTCGTCGACCTGTTTGGGGGGCGGGCGTCGGCCCGGTCCATCCACTTCATCTGTGCGATGGGGATTGCCGCCTTCATCGTCGTTCACCTCTTGCTCGTCGTGCTTGCCGGGCCGGTCAACGAGATCCGTTCCATGATCACCGGCTGGTTCCGCCTTTCGCCCCCACCGGCCAGCAGTTCGGGAGACAGTGCATGATCATCACGCGGCGCAACATTCTTGTCGGTGGAGCCGCCGGCCTTCTCAGCGGGTGCGATGCGCTCGGGAAGAATGAGGATTTCCGAAAGCTGCTCGCGCTCGGCGAAAAGGGAAATTTCGCGATCCAGCGCAGTCTTCAGGATCGGATGGCACTTGCGAAGGAATTTCGCCCGGAACAGCGTTCGCCCGTCTTTCGCATGAACGGCACGCGCCAGCCGCGAGGGGAAGCCTATGCCAAGCATGTCATCGAGAAATTTGCAAACTGGCGATTGACGGTGGATGGGTTGGTCGCTCGCCCACAGGCTTTTTCGGTTGCCGAGTTGATGGCGGGACCCAAGCGCAGCCAGATTACGCGCCACGACTGCGTTGAAGGATGGAGCGCCATTGGCAAATGGACGGGCATCCCGCTGAAACTGCTGCTCGATGCGGCCGGCCTCAAATCGCAGGCGCGCTTTCTCGTCTTCCATTGCGCCGACAAGATGGGCTTTGGAACGCCCTATTATGAAAGCATCGACCTGATCGACGCCTTCCACCCGCAGACGATTCTTGCCTGGGCGCTCAACGATGAACCGCTTATGGTCGGCAACGGGGCGCCGCTCCGCCTCCGGGTCGAGCGCCAGCTTGGCTACAAACAGGCCAAATATGTCGAGCGGATCGAAGCCGTTGACGATTTGTCGAAGCTTTACGGCGGCAAGGGCGGCTATTGGGAGGATGGCGCCGGCTATGAATGGTATGCCGGGATCTAGCGACCCACGACTCTATCCCTGCAGCAGCAGTCGCTTCAACTCGTAGAGCGTATCCAACGCTTCCCGGGGGGTGAGAGCGTCCACGTCGATTGCATCCAGCGCGGCATGGATCGCATCACGGGCTTCAGGCTCTGGCGCTACCGCCGCGAAAAGCGGCAAATCGTCAAGGCCAGCCGCCAGACCTCCCGTTGCATCGCGCCCTGCCTCGAGCTTTGACAGCACGGCCTTTGCGCGCGCCAGGACAGCTGGCGGCAACCCTGCAAGGCGCCCGAC
>ERZ650309.993-NODE-993-length-13533-cov-4.880249_pt1 | contig 13533 bp, 8 predicted proteins | sample MGYA00376245_ERZ650309 | MGnify/ENA primary metagenome ERZ650309 (study PRJEB26733, sample SAMN07839294) | wastewater metagenome | biome: urban; feature: wastewater treatment plant; material: waste water | place: USA: North Carolina | collected 2016-04-26 ...
GTGTCTCACTCGACTTGACGGGAATTCCTCCGACGCCCGCAGAAATCGCTGCCTTCATCGCGGACAAATCTGCGGATGCGTACGAAAAGCTGGTTGACCGATTGATGGCTTCGCCTCGGTACGCTGAAAAACAGGCGATGCACTGGCTGGACGCGGTACGGTACGCCGACACGTCTGGCTTTCACGGAGACAATCCGTTTCCGGCATGGCCGTACCGCGATTACGTGTTGCGATCGTTCCGCGACAACAAACCATTTGATCAATTCACCCGTGAACAGATTGCCGGAGATTTGTTACCAAACGCGACCACGGAACAAAAAGTTGCTTCGGCGTACAACCGCCTGAACCGCGTTTCCGCCGAAGGCGGCGTCCAGCCGAAAGAGTATCTGGCCAAATACGCCGCCGACCGGGTTCGCACGACCAGCGTGGCCTGGTTGGGTGCGACCATGGGATGCGCCGAATGCCACGACCACAAATTCGATCCGTATCTGTCAAAAGATTTCTATTCGATGAAGGCCTTTTTCGCCGACATCAAAGAGACTGGCCTGGTTCCGGATCGAGGTCGAAACGCCTGGGGATCGAAACTGGAATTGCCGAGCGATGAGCAAAAGCGCCGGATGGAGGCGTTGGCTCAGGCATTGAAATCGGCGCAAGGCGAACTGGATGCGAAAGCGGAAACGCTGAGCGCGCGCCGCGCCGAGTGGGAAACGCAAACGCTGCGACAGTTTGAAGCGGGCGCGTTGGCTTGGAAATTTCAAGCTCCGATTGCCGCCAGTTCGACCAATGGAACCAAGCTGACCGTGTACAACGACGAACGTTTGACGGTGACGCAATATCGCGGAGGCAATCTGGTTTCCGAAGAAATCAAAGGTGACGGGTTGGTCGTCGCCAGTGGGCCCAATCCGGATAACGCAACGTACACCGTCAGTTTCAAGCCCGGCGCAGGCGAATGGACGGCGCTCGGCATCGAAGTCGTGCAAGACGAAAGCCTGCCCGCCAATCGAGTCGCGCGCGGCGCGGATCGGTTCGTGCTGACGGAAGTTGACGCTCTCGCTGGACGGCTCCCACTCAACTTCTCTCTTGCCACGACGGACGGCCAAGGCCAGTGGCCAGAAAATCACGCGATGAACGCAATTGACGGTAATCCGAAAACCGGTTGGGGAATGTCGTTCGCCGATGGTCGCGGAGCTTTCATCGCGTTGCGCTTGGCGCAGAAACTGAAAACCGACGCGAATTCGGTCGTCACCGTTCGGTTGCGCCACGATTCCGATTTGCGTCGAGCGACGATTGGCCGGTTCCGGCTGGCGCTGTCGTCGGCAGAACATTCGTGGCCGGATCACCAAGCGAACACAGGGCGTCCGATGAATGGTTTGCCGTTTGAAGTCGCGGCAGCGTTGAAAGAATCGCCAGACAAACGAACCGAAACACAGAAAAAAGAGATTTTGGCCCATTTCAAATGGGCTGTGCCGGAATTACAGCCACTCGGGATTCGCGTGGCAAAACTCGAAGCCGAGCGCGATTTGCTGGATTCGCAAATTCCACGCGTGATGGTTGCCGAATCCGTGACGCCTGTGGAAACGCGCATCTTGCCGCGCGGCAATTTTCTGGATGAATCCGGGCAAGTGATGACCCCCGCGATTCCGTCAGCCTTTGGCAAAGTGGAAACTGGCGAACGGCGCTTGACGCGTTTAGACCTGGCCAACTGGATCGTTTCCAAAGACAACCCATTGCCCGCTCGCGTGTTCGTCAATCGGTTGTGGCGGCAATTTTTCGGAACGGGGTTGACGAAAACACTCGACGATCTGGGTTCTCAAGGTGAATGGCCTACGCATCCCGAATTGCTGGATTGGCTGGCCAGCGAATTCCTGCATCCCACGTTCCAGGCGGAAACTGCGCATGATTGGGATGTGAAGCACGTCATTCGCTTGATCGTCACCAGTCACACATATCGCCAAAGCAGCAACCCGCAATCGCAAATTTCAAATTTGAAATCTGAAGATCACGACCCGGACAACCGCCTGCTGGCTCGGCAAAACCGGTATCGCGTTGATGCCGAAATTGTTCGCGACATTGCGCTCAGCGTGTCGGGGTTGCTAGTGGAAAAATTCGGCGGCCCTTCGATTCGTCCGGTGCAGCCGGATCGGTATCTGGCCACGCTCAATTTTCCGGTGCGCGATTATTCGCCGGAACGTGGAGAGAATTTGTATCGTCGTGGCGTGTATGTTCACTGGCAGCGAACCTTCCTGCATCCTTCTTTGAGCACCTTCGACGCGCCTTCGCGGGAAGAATGCACGGTCAACCGGACGAACTCGAACACGCCGTTGCAAGCGTTGTTGTTGCTCAACGATCCGATCTTTGTCGAAGCCGCGCGCGTGTTTGCTCAAAACACATTGAAGCAGGGCGGCCTGACTCCGGCGTCGCAAATCGCCTGGGCGTTTGAACGCGCCACCGGCCGCAAACCGAACGCGGAAGAATTGCGTGTGTTGTCAGAGCTTCACCAAAACAGCTTAGCCAGTTTTCTGCGCAACCCCGAATCTGCGCGCGAACTGGCCAGCGTTGGCGACGCTCCGGCGGTGAAAACATTGAACTCCGCCAAGCTGGCCGCGATGGTCACGGTCACGCGGGCGATTCTGAATCTGCACGAAACCATTACGAGGAACTGAGGTAAGTTTATGAAAAGAGAAATAGAACTGTTCAATCAATCAGCAACTGAAGTTTCTCGTCGCACGTTTCTTGGTCAAGGCTTTGCCGGACTTGGGTCAGTTGCAGCGGCTTCGCTGTTCAGGCAAGGCGTGTTCGCTGACGTGAATCCGCAGTCCGCAATCAGCAATCCGCAATCAAAAGGCGTGGTCAATCCGCTGCATCATGCAGCCAAAGCCAAACGGGTGATCTTTTTGTATCAAGCCGGAGGCCCGTCGCATCTGGAAACCTTTGATCACAAACCCGACCTGGCCAAGATGCACGGCAAACCGATGCCTGAATCCTTCACCAAAGGGCAGCAGATCGCGCAACTGCAAAACCAAAAGCTGATGTGTTTCGGCCCGCAATTCAACTTCAAACGCTTTGGCAAATCGGGACAGGAAATCAACGAGCTCTTCCCTGAAATCGGCAGCGTCGCCGATGACATTTGCATCGTGCGTTCGATGTGGGGCGAACAGATCAATCACGATCCGGCGCATCAATTGATGAACACAGGTTCTTTGATCAGCGGACGTCCGAGCATGGGATCGTGGTTGTTGTATGGCTTAGGCGCGGAAACGGAAAATCTGCCGGGCTTTGTTGTGTTGATGTCATCCGGCGTCGGCGGCCAAAATCAGCCGGTGGCGCAGCGCCAATGGTCCGCAGGATTTTTGCCCAGCAAGTTCCAAGGCGTGAAGCTGAATTCGATTGGCGATCCGGTTCTGTATATCAACAATCCCAACGGACTCAGCGCAGACATGCAGCGTGATTCCATTGCGGCCATCAACAAGTTGAACAAGATGCAATACGACGCAACCAAAGACTCCGAAGCGTTGACGCGCATTGCGCAATACGAAATGGCGTTTCGAATGCAATCGTCGGTTCCTGATCTGACCGATATGAGCAAGGAACCGAAACAGATGCTGGACCTATACGGAGCCAAACCCGGCGACGGTTCGTTTGCATCGAATTGTTTGCTGGCGCGGCGATTGGCTGAACGCGGAGTGCGGTTCATCCAGCTTTATCACCGCGATTGGGATCATCACAACAACATTCCTTCCAGCATTCCGTTGAAGGCCAAAGAAGTGGATCGCGCAACGGCTGCGTTAATCAAGGATTTGAAACAGCGAGGAATGCTGGACGATACGTTGATTATCTGGGGCGGGGAATTTGGCCGCACGCCCATGTCGCAAGGGGGCAACGGACGTGATCATCACATCAAAGGCTTTTCGTACATGCTGGCTGGTGGTGGCATCAAAGGCGGGCTGACCTATGGCGCAACGGATGAGCTTGGGTATGCGGCGGTCGAAAACCCGGTCAGCGTTCACGACTTGCACGCGACGATGTTACACGTGTTGGGAATCAATCATTTGCGAATGACGGTGAAATCCTTGGGGATTGACGCTCGGCTGACGAACGTTTCCGGCGAAGTCGTCAAAGGCATTCTGGCTTAAGTCAAAACAGAAACCTTGCAGCCAAAAAAAATATGGGCAGAACATTGATTTGTTCTGCCCATATTTTTGCTCGTTGTGAATCGGCTTCCGTCAGTTCGCTGCCTGACTCTTGGCCGCATCCTTATCATCCTTCTTCGGCAATTCTGGCTTGGCAAAATCCGGTTTAGCTTCGCCGAAGATGTAATGGTTGAACCAGCCGAGGTTGTGTTGCATGACGGCGCGCATGGATTTCGGTTTGGTGATGCCGTGGCCGTAACCTTTGTACACAATCATTTCGACCGGCACTCCGCGATCTTCCAAGCCTTGCCGCAATTCGTAAGCGTTCGGAATCGGCACTCGTCTGTCGAATTCTCCGTGTTGAATCAGTGTCGGCGTTTTGGCTTGTTTGATGTAACTCATCGGCGAAGTCTTCGTGTAAATCGCGGGATCATCCGCCGGGTCATCGCCCAGATATTGAATGGTGAAGGGCGTGATGTCGGTGTTGTAATAATATGTCGCCCAATTGGAAATTCCTGCGCCGACTGAAATCGCCTTGAACCGGTCGCTGGAAGTTGTCAGGAACGCAGAGATATAGCCGCCCTGACTCCAGCCCATACAACCAACTCGATTGCCGTCTACCCAGCCTTTGGCAATCAGATTGTCTATGCCAGAAATGACGTCCCAGGCATCGCCTACGCCGAGGTTGCGAACGTTCAGTTGCCGGAATTTTTCTCCGTACCCGGCGCTGCCGCGATAATTCACCTTCAGTACCAGCGCGCCTTTTGCTGCCCAGATGTCCGCCGGATAGTAGCGCGCGTCCAGCAGAGTTGGCCGGTCAATGCCCGTTGGCCCACCGTGAATGATGCACAACAGCGGATATTTTTTCGCCGGATCGAAGTCGGCAGGTTTAATCAAAATGCCTTCAATGGTTGCGCCGTCTTTGCTTGGCCACGAAATGACTTCGCGGGTGGCCAAGGTGAAATCTTTGACTTGGTCCGTCATCGAAGTCAGTTTGCGCGGCGCAAAGTTGGAAACGGACGAGACGAACACTTCACTCAGCGAAGTTGGCGACGGCGCTGTGAACGCGATTTGTTTTCCATCTTTGGTAAAGCTGGCTCCGCCAATCATCACGTTATCCGGCTGGCTGACGCGCGCGAATTTGCCCGTTGCCGGATCAAGGCGGAACAAATGCGACGCTGTTTTCTGCAAACTGCTGAAGTAAATTCCGTCGCCGTTCCATTCGACGAAGTTCGGCTGTTCGTCAAAACCGTCCGTGATCGAACGCGGCGTTCCGCCATTCACAGGCACCAGAGCCAGTCGCGAATTCGAGTGAAAGAATTTTGGATTGCCCATCGCGGAGCTGAACACGATCCATTTTCCGTCAGGGGAAAATGCGGGGGTGTTGTCCGGGCCAGCCAGATCCACCAGCTTTTTGACCGAGTTATCGGCCAGTGTCAGCACGTAAACATCAGCCGTGCCGCCGTTGATCAAGTCGGAATTGACGGTTGCGCTGAAGACAATCTTCGTTCCGTCTGGCGACCAGTTTGCGCCGTTGACGGTGAACTCTTTGCCCTTTGTTCGCTGAGTTCCGGTGACAGGAGCTTTCAACGCTTCGGCGACATCCAGCGTCCACAAATGCGTGAAGCTGTATTCTTTGCGCACCACTTCAAATCCGCCCAAATAATCCTGACGATCTTTGGCGGCTTTCTGGTCGTTGTCCGTGGAGGCGAACGCGATGTTTTTGCCGTCGCGCGACCAGGTGAAACCGCCAACGCCGTTTTCAGCTTTGGTCAATTGCATCGCTTCACCACCATTGGGGCTGATGGCGAAGATTTGGTTTTTGTCGCCGACGCGGTTGGACGTGAACGTCAACCAAGCCCCATCCGGAGACCACTGCGGATTGCCGGAAGATTTTTCTCCCCGCGTCAATTGCAAGGTTTTTCCTGTTGCAACATCAGCCAGCCAAAGCTGCGTGACAAAGGCGTCTTGCTTCCAATCGGTTTCGCCAACGGTGTATGCAACAAACTTTCCATCGGGCGAAATCTGCGCGCCGCCAGCCGTTTTGACGTTGATTAGGTCGTCAACCGTCGGAATTCGACGTTGAGCATTTGCTGTCAACGTAAGTGTTGCAATCAGACTGAAGAAAAGAATGAATCGTTTGAACATGCAGGCTACCTTTGAATTTGCGAAAGACTATTTGATTTTCTTGGCAGTCAATTTCTGGCCGCCTTGATTCAAGATCAAGCTGGTGGTTTTGTCGCCTTCGATCACGAATTCAATCGCTGCGCCGACCTGAGGAATGTTGAACTTCGTTGCCGATTCCGGCTGAAGTTCGATTTTCGGCTGACCCGTCGCCTGTCCCATCAATTTCCCGCCTTCTTTGGTGATAGTCAGGATCAGGTTGGGCATCAGTTCGTAATCGCCAGTCAGGCGATCAAGGTTCGCCGGATCAACTGCCGAAGTTTCTTTTGCCTTGGACGAGGGCTTGTTGGTGCGCTTCGCTTCTTCGTCAGGCGCGAAGCCGGAACGAATGACGAGGGCGGTAATCGCATTGCCTTGTTGTTTGAAACTGGCACGGACTGAGGATTGTCCTTTCAGAAAGAATTCAGTTTCCGAAATCGGCAGAATTTCGCGCTTGCCCGCGCGCGGATGCTGAAAGAAGAGTGAATCGTTTTCAATTGTCACAATGATTTCTTCTTTTTCGTTGAGCTGGTAAGTGCCGACGTATTTATCCAGCGAAGGCAACTTAATCGCCACCGGTTCGCGAATTGGTTTGCCTGCAACCAGCGCGGCGATTTTTGGGCCGAGACTGGCAGTGCCGGAATCGCGGTTGGTCAGAATGGCCACGTACACTTTTGATTCGGGCAAACGAATTGCTTCGCATGTGAAGCCGTTGATGCCTCCGCCGTGAGAAATGATTTTCTCGCCTTGCAGCGTGCTGATTCCCCAGCCGTACCCATAATTGGTCGGCCTGCCGCTGTTCATCACAAACGGCGTCCAGGCTTTTTTCAGCGATTCCTGTTTGACCAGTTTTTCGGTGTACAGCGCCGCGTCCCATTTCGCCAGATCGTCCACCGTGGACATCAACGAGCCGGCAGCGTGTGGCTGGGACATACTCAGGTATTGGGCATTGGCGTAACCGCTTCCATTTTTTGAATATCCAGACGCCCGGCGAGGAATCACGCGCTGCGTGTTGTCATAAAACGACTGTTTCATGCCCAGCGGCGCGAAGATGTTCTTTTCGACAAAATCGCCGTAGCTCTGCCCTGTGATTTTTTCGATGATTGCGCCCAGCAGCACGAATGCCGAATTGTTGTAATTCCAATTGTCACCCGGCGCGAATTCCATCGGTTTGTTTTTGAACAGGTCAATCAGTTCAGTCATCGTCATGTCTTTGCGCCACAGTGGCAACCACTCCGGCAGATTGGTGTAACTTTTGATGCCTGATGTGTGTGTCAGCAAATGTTCGATGGTGATCTTGTGACCTTGCGTAGGGTAATCGGGCAGGAATTTCGTGATTTCGTCGGTCAGGTTCAGCTTGCCCTGTTCCATCAACATCAGAATCGAAACCGCCGTGAACTGCTTTGTCACGGAACCGATGCGGAAAATCATATCCGGCTCAATCGCTACGCCGAGTTCCAGATTGGCCATTCCGTAACCTTTGCGAAAGACAACTTGACCGTCTTTGACAGCGATGACTGCTGCGCCGGGTTCATTCGGCTTGAAGACTTTTTCAAGCTCCTGATTGATTGCTGAGCTTAAGCCGTTGCTTTCCGCCGGAGCTTGCGCTGCTGCCTGCAACGAAAGAGCAACGAGCAGAAAAACAGCGGTAAGATAGTTCGAAAAGAATCGTTTCATTGGTTTCTCCAAGAGGTTATTGAAGCCTGAACTTAGAAACCGGCTCGCTTAATGTCGCCAGCACTGCTGCTGAAGCTTTCTCCACATCCGCGTGCAGCGAATTTCCATGAGCGTCCATGGTCACAATCGCCGGGAAATCGGTCACGCGCAGATGCCACATGGCTTCGGGGATGCCGAATTCCAGTAAGTTCACGTCAAGCACTTCATTAATGGATTTAGCGTAATACTGCGCCGCTCCGCCGATGGCGTTCAGGTAAACCGCGCCGTGTTCTTTCATCGCGGCCAGAGTTTTCGCGCCCATTCCGCCTTTGCCCATCACAGCGCGCACGCCGTAGCGTTTGATGATTTCGCCTTGATACGGTTCTTCGCGGATGCTGGTGGTTGGGCCAGCGGCTTTGATGATGTATTTGTCGCCGTCTTTCAACACCACAGGGCCGCAGTGGTAAAGCACCGAACCATTCAGATCAACTGGCGGATCGTTCTTCATCAAATGCGCGTGAACGGCATCGCGTCCTGTGTACATATCGCCGTTAACCAATACGACATCGCCGACTTTGAGTTCGCGGATTTGTTCTTCGGTTAGCGGAGCGCGCAGGACCTTCTCTTTGCCAGTGGTGATAAAGCCGCCGCCTTGAGCCATTTTGATGTCCGCTTGTTTTTCATCTCGATACAGCCATCGTTTAATTTCGCCGGTCGAAGCGTCGAGCACTACGCCCAGCCGACGGAACGCCCAGCAGTCATACGCGACCGAGACAAAAAAGCTCGCCGGAAGCCGATTGAGCACTCCGATCTTGCAACCGATCAAAGTCACTCCGCCGCCGAAACCCATCGTCCCAATGCCCAGCGTGTTTGACGTCTGCACGATGTAATCTTCCAGCTTGGCGAGTTCTGGGATCGAGTTGCTGTCGTCCAGCAAACGGAAGAGTTGCTCTTTAGCTTTGACATACCCCTGAGCGCGGTCGCCGCCGATGCACACGCCAATGGCTCCAGCGCTGCAACCTTGGCCTTGAGCTTGCCAGACAGCGTGGAGCAAACATTTGCGAACGCCATCCAAATCGCGCCCGGCTTTGCCAAGATTCGGAATTTCCATTGGCAGCGAGTATTGAATGTTTTTGTTTTCGCAACCGCCACCTTTCAGAATCAGTTTCACTTCGATTTCGTCATTTTCCCATTGCTCGAAGTGCATGGTGGGAGTGCCTGGCCCCAAATTGTCTGAAGCGTTGACACCAGTCAGCGAATCCACGGAATTCGTTCGCAGTTTGCCGCGTTTGGTGGCTTCAGCGACGGCTTCGCGGATTTGCTGTTTCATCACGATCTGGTTCGCCCCGACTGGAGTTTTGACTTCAAACGTAGGCCAGCCTGTGTCCTGACAAATCGGCCCTTCGTTGTCGGTGGCCATGTCAATGTTCGTGGCGATGACGTTCAGGGCTTGCAGAGAACGTCCGCCTTGCTCTTCGCCCATTGCGCGAGCCATGGCTCGGCGAACATCGGGCGGCAAATTGGTTGAAGTCTGCGTGATGAGTTGCAGCATGCTATCGCGAAATGCGTCCATGATTTTTCTTCCTCTGAGTTGAATGGATTTAGAAATGCAGGCGTAATTTAGCACATCGTTTCGACACATTCAGCCGCGCCAGCTGTCAGCAAAACATGCCAGGTGTCAGGTCGTAGATTGCAGATTTCAGGCTTTAAGGCGTTTTTAGCCAAGGCACAATGCTTGCTAATCAAGCTCCGTGAATTCTTTGCTGATGTTGTTTCGTGTGACAGAATCTGCGCCCAATGATTTCAACCACAGATGTCGAACCTCAACAACTCAATTGGAAAGCGAAACTGGCAATCGCCCTGGCGCTGGTCGTGATGACTTCAATTGCTGTGCTGCCTTTCTTCGTCATCGGCGAAGATCAAAAAGTCGGATGCTGCGGGGGAGCGATGCCGGTCACGCACGATTCATGGATGCACTTCAATCAGATGAATGCGTTTTGGCGCAGCCTCTCGGCGGGGATCGTGTATCCGCGCTGGGATGAACACACGCATGGTTACGGAGCGCCGACGACCAGCTTTTATCCACCGGGTGTGTATTACCTGACTTCGGCTGTGTATTTCGTGATGCGCGATTGGTGGAAAGCCTGGGCAGGATTTTACTGGTTGACGATGCTGGCTTCGGCAGCGGCGATCTTTGGGTATGCCCGGCAATCGTTGTCGCGCGGAGCTTCACTTGTGGCAGCGGCAGCTTATGTGTTCGCGCCATATCACTTGTTGAACCAATACCAACGCGGAGCGATTTCGGAATTCACGAGCTTTGTCTGGATTCCGTTGTGTTTGTTGTTTGCTGAAAAGCTGCTCAGCGCAAAGGTGGGACAATCTGCCAGATTGTCCCATGCTGCCGGGCTGGCAGTCTGTTTCGGAGCTTTTCTGTGGACGCATCCTCCGACTGCTTATCAATTTCTGTTGGTGTTTGGGGCGTGCCTTCTGGGAGATCGCGTTTGCCGTTCTGCCTTCAGGCGGTCAGGGGCGCAGCCGCCTAAAGACGGAACTACAAACGTGAAGGGTGTGATTTGGGTTGCTGCTGCGCTGGTGTTCGGTTCGATGCTGGCGGCGGCGTACTTCTATCCTGCAATTGCTGAACAGCGATTGGTCAACGGCGACGACGTGGAGCGTGTTTGGCCATATCACGCCAGCTATGTGTTCGATTACACGCAGAAGGTTTACGACCGCATCGGCAATCCATTCTTTGTTCGGCTGGATCGAATCTGGGCATTCAATCTGGGGGCGATTTTAGTCTGCTCAATTGCCGCTTTGAGTTTCAAGCAGCGGCGTGTTCGCGTCTGGCTATGGATTGCCGCCGGATTGCTGGCCAGCTTTTTGATGACGAAGTATTCCGCGCCAATCGGCCGGTTCATTCCGAAAATTGAAATTGGCGTGTATTCGTGGCGAATGTTGACGCTGACCAGTTTTGCGATGGCGATGCTGACGGGGGCAATCGCGGATTGCGGATTGCGGATTGCGGATTGGCGGCGGGCTGTTGCCTTGGCGGTATTGGTTGGTGTCTTGGCGATGAGTGGTTATTACGTCGCGTGGCCAATGTGGCGAGCGCAATCGTTCGAGCCGAATTTACAGCATTACAATTACGCCACTTTGCCAGCGGGCAGTCCACGCGAAAACCCGCCGATGGAACCGGTTCAGCTTGCAGGTGGAAAAGGTTCGATCCACGTCGAACGTTGGACGCCGGAATTTCGCCAGCTTCGCGTCAGTTTGAGCGAAGCCGATCAGCTTCAATTTCGCACGCGCAACTTCGCCGGATGGACGGCAACGATTGATGGCAAACCTGCACCGATCAGCGAAGGCGAAGTCAAAAACATTCTCATGAATCTGCCAGCCGGCGAGCATCGCGTCACGCTGGAATTTCGTTCAACTCCGATTCGCCGCTTCGGCGATTGGACAACCATCATTTCATTCGTATTTTTACTTTCAATCATCGCATTCAAACGGAGAAACTTATGAGCCAGGCAATCTCGAACCCCACCAAGTCTGAAACCGAAAAATCGTCATCGTTCACCTTGCTCGACGCCGCCATCGTCAGCGGGTTGCTGCTGTGGGGAGCAGTCTTTCTGTTGCGAATGGCGTACTTGCGAATCTGGTTCAGCACGCCGATCTGTGTGGCGTGGCTGGCGGCGATTTATGTGTATGTCAAACATCGGTTCGATGTGAAGATTCCATTTGTGTTGTTGACGCTGGTTTATGCTTCGGTGGCACTGGATGGGCTGGGCAATCTATTCGATTGGTACAACACAAAGTACAAATTCATTCAATACGATGAGTTCACTCATACGGCGATTCCGGCGCTGACGGCTCCGGTGATTGTCTGGTTGCTCAACGAAGGCTTGAAACGGTTTGATTATCGGTTGCCACTGTGGGTGGTGATGTTTTTTGCCACCACGACCATGTTCACTATTTCAGGATTTTACGAAGTCGTTGAATTGTGGGACGACAAATACTTCTGGCCTCAGCCGGGCATGCGAATTCATGGGCCTTACGACACGCCCAATGATTTGCAGTGCGATCTGATTGGAATGGTCATCGGAGGAATTGTGGCTTACGTGGTGTTGCGGAGAAGAGAAAAGCTTGACCGTTGAAGGCGTTTGCAGATATACCGGCTCCGCTGCGAATTGAACCGCAGCTCTTCAGTCAGTATTGCCGCCAGCGAGTTGTCAGTTTGCCCAGCCGGATTGCCATGTTGAGGGAATGAACAACACTTGGCCCCTGTCACAAACTACAAGTCATCGGCTGATAGGCGAGGTTTGGAGCCGGTTTGAGAACGGAATCAGGAGCGATGATTTATTTAGGTTGAACAAGATAAATGGGGAATATTTCGGCAGAAATTTCATTGCATCCTTACAATACCCACATTATAATTTGTCTATTCCTTAACTAACATGGCTCAGTAGTATCGGCCCCCAAAGTAGTTGTCCGATTTTAAAGATGCATAGCTATATCGTAGGTTAAAGTCTAGATGTGGGGAGGCTTTCGCGGAAATGAAGTGAATGAGCAATACGTAATCGTTCATATGGAGATATGGCCACTCGTGAAGGTAAGTGGTTAACAGACTTTGAGTATCTACTAAAAAATAGTAAGACAAGTTCTCGTTGAATGCAGGCATCGTTGCGGTATGTGGTACTAGCTGTCCCCTTGAACAGGCACATATTATACCCTGACATGGATTAAAGGAGCACAAAGCCTTTGATCAGATTTGTTTGTGTGCAAATTGCCATCAACACGCAGACTTGGAGAAGTGAGGCAAAAAGAAGCTCAGACAGTAGAAACAGAAGCCTTGGATAATGCGGCAATTTGAGAATTATAGAGACCAAGTCAATTGCCAAAAAGAGGGATCGGATTATCAAAGAATAGAACAACCGTTAATGGAGTTACAAACGTCTATGCCAAGCCAACAACGAAAGACTCATCTCGACTCCAGAGAGCTTCAGGAAGCAAAAGAAATAGCGCACTTGCTTGATGTCCAAATTGATCGTGCTGAGGAGCTACTTTCCACTGCATCAGATCGCATGGTTGATATCGAGTATCTTTACAAAGAGTATTCGGTTAGGCAAAAAGTCAAAGAGATAATAAGCCGAAGAAATAGGAGGGCTTAGTCAATGCCAGAAAATTCAGAAAACTTGGTCAGGCGTGACGCTGAGGATCCGCGTTTGCTTCAATCACAGCAGCAACTTCTTGTAATTATTACTGAATTAACCGCTGCTATGAATGACGCTGGTGATAGTATAGAGGCACTAGAAATACTTATGGATGGGAAACGCTCGCCTACACATAGTATTGAACAGCTCCAGAAAAGGTTGAGTGATTCAAAGGAAAGGCTTGGGAGAGCGAAAAAGGAATACCAGAAATTTGAGTCGCAGCTTAAATCGATAATTTCTCAAGGGTCACTAGAAACGAAGGAGTAAGTAATGCCTAAATCAAGCACGGCAAACCCGACAGCGTCTTTTCTTGGCGAATCATTTGAAACCCTTGCACTACGGGAACGAGCAAAGATAAGAGTGAGAATGGCATTGAG
>ERZ650309.994-NODE-994-length-13532-cov-14.955999_pt1 | contig 13532 bp, 10 predicted proteins | sample MGYA00376245_ERZ650309 | MGnify/ENA primary metagenome ERZ650309 (study PRJEB26733, sample SAMN07839294) | wastewater metagenome | biome: urban; feature: wastewater treatment plant; material: waste water | place: USA: North Carolina | collected 2016-04-26 ...
CAGACCCTCGTCAGAAGCAGCAAGCCATGTTCTTTGGACCGGGGGCACCGCCCGCCACGCCGCCTCAGTCCACTGCTCCGACGCTCGATGAGAAGGCGGAGAACGACATTGCCCGCGCCTTCGAGATGTGCGCTCGTGAGATTCCGCCGCCGGACCCCACGCCTGCGGCCTCGACCCCTGCTGCGTCCACCAGTGCCGTTCCGCTGACTCGTCCGACCCTTTCGCGCGTCCTGACCGCACCTGGCTCCGAAGGTCAGGCAGAGATGGCTGTGGGTGACGCAGTGCCAGCGGACGAGGGAGAGGAAGTGTCTGCCCCGGCAGATGCGCCAGCGACCGAAGGGGCAGCCGCGCCGGAAACGACCTTTGCAAAGGACTCGGCGAACGGACCCACAAAGCAAGAGGGAAGTGCGGGCAAGGAACGAGAGCAGGCCGAGGGGGATGGTTCGGGACTGAACTAGAGGGGAACAACAAGGGGGGGGCAGATGAAGAGTAGAGAGGGACAGTATCCAGCGCCCGAAGCGCTCTCGGAGCTTTTGTATCACTGGATGAAGGTGTGGCCCGACGCGAAGCTTGACCGCGCGGTGGTCGCCAGCCTGTATCCGTACATCGTCGAGAAGTGGCGCGAGGGATGGTCGCTGCTTCAGATTGCGCAGACGGCGTGCTCGTGCGACGACGGCAGGAACATCAAGGCGAGCCCAGCGGCGATAAAGAAGCTCCCGGCCCGGCGAATGACCTTGCCGCCTGTGGAGGCCAAGCCCGGCTCGCCGTTTGGTGGGGATGAGATCCGCGACGTGGAAACGGTTGCGAAGCTGAAGCAGAAAATCGAGGGAGTCGGTTACGAGGTCGAATCCATCGGCAGTCTGCTCAAGGCAGCCTACCTCGCCGTAAAGACGGCTCCTCCGGCCACAAGGGATCGCGCCGAACGGAACGTCCAGCAGCTTCTCGCCAAGCAAGAAGCCAAAAGGAAGATCGTCGAGGAGGCGCAGAAGCGGCTGGCGGACATGGAAGCCGGGCGTCGCCCACCCAAGGCAGAGCGGAAGCCGAAGGTCGCTGCCGCGCCCGCTGTGCCGACTTCGCCTGCCACGCCGCCCGAAAAGACTCGGGCACCGCGCACTGCGAAGCCGAAGGCTGTACCGCCCGCACCGCCCGCGCCGCCTGCTGCTGGGCCACGCTCTGACGACGCGGTCGAAGACGAACTAACCGCGATGTTTGCCGAGGACGACAAGCAGTGAAGCCGGACGACGAAATCATCGGGCTGGCTCGGCGTCTGGTGGACCGTCTCACCGACTGGTCCGCCCTGCGTGCGCCCATTGAGCGCCAGCCCACGATCCGCGCCTACTACGAGGCCAAAGCGCCGATATTCCGCCAGCTCGCGCAGCGCTTGCTGTTGGCTCGGAAAAATGGGCTCAGAAAGGAGGACGCCGTCTGGTGGTCGATTGCAAAACTGCAAGAGACAGTCCGCGAGCGTGCCAGCACCGAAGCGGCCCGCCAGGAGTATGAAAACTGGTTCACCAAGCGGAGCACGATGCTGCGCGGCGTGACCTCTGAGTTTTGGCGCTTTGCCGAAGAGATCGAGGCGCTGAGCAGCAGCCAGCCCTTTGTCGTTACCCGGGAGCTGATTGCGGAGTATCTGAGGGTGCCGCTGTCGGTCGAAGCGGACCCCGCAAAGCGCACCGCCGGAAACTTGGCCGCTGTTGATGTCCTTTCGAGCGGCAGACCCCTTGGGGAACGTGAACGGAGGGTGCTGGCCGGTTACACGGGCTGGGGCGGTCTGTCCATCGAGCGGATTGCCGACCGCTTGCCGCAAAAATGGACGCCCGAGCCGTCGGCGCTGATTCACGAATACTACACGCCACCGCTGCTCTGTCTGGAACTGGCCCGCGTGCTGCGTCGGTATGTCGAGGCGCTTGCCAAGACAAACGGCAAGGTGATCGCGCTGGAGCCAAGTGCCGGAATTGGCCGGTTTGTCCATGCGCTCTCCGGCCCCGGTTACGAAAATGTCGAGTGGACCGCTGTCGAGTATTCCCCCATCTCTGCGGCGATTTTAGCGGCGATGCGTCCCGACATCCGGGTGGTGCAAGGGTCGTTCGAGTCGTTTGTGACCAAGGAGGAAGAGAGCCTGCTCGGACAGCTTCACCTCGTCGTGTCGAATCCTCCCTACGGGGAGCGAGGCGCGACGACGAGTGAAGACCCAAACCCCGACTACCAAGACCGCAAAGCCTATGTGTACTTTTTGCGACGCTGCCTCGATGCGCTAGCGGCCTTGGGATACGGAGTATTCCTGATTCCTTACGGATTCCTAACGGGTCAAAACGGCGAGATGACCGCGCTGCGAAAGCGCGTCCTCAAGCGGCATCACCTGATGGCCGCGTTCCGGCTGCCCTCGTCGCTGTTCCCAGGCGCGAACATCGTGACGGATCTGATCCTGTTTCAGAGTCGCGGCGGCGAGCTTGCGGAAGTGGACAAAGACGATGAAGCGATCGTCGAGGGTCGCTACTTTGAGCTGTTTCCCTCGCACTTGCTTGGCACCGAGGTGCGCAGCGATGATGCGGAAGCGCAGCAGAGAACCGGCAAAAAGCCCCGCTTTGGCTACGAGGTGATGGGAGTCTTCCAGAAGCTGCCGGACTTTGAGCCACGTCCGCTCTGTGCGACCTGCGCGCCTGCGGTCATCACCCCACCGAAGTCCGTGCAGCCCAGTCAGGTTGCGGAGTACCTGCTCCCAGCGGAGATTCAGACCGCAATTTCGGTTGGGAAGCGGGTCGCCAAGTACCTCGCGCTTGTGGCATCGACCGACGAGAACAAGATCGAGCTGGCGCAGCGGCAACACAGCGAGCTGCTGCGTGCGCTTTTGGACACTAGCGCGCTGTGGTTAGGCTCTCCGCGCAAAGCGCGCAAGCTTGTAGAGCACGCCAAGAGTCGCAAAGACATCGTGTCCTTGCTGTCGGCGTTCACAGACGAGGGCGACATCATCCCGCAAATTGTGGAACGCCCCCGCTACCAGCCGCGCTACCAGGGCACGGGCGATGATGTTTCTGCGCAAGCCCTGTTTTTGTATCGCACGGAGCGGGGTGTGACGACTGCCTCGCTCACGCAGTTTCGGCGCTCGCTCGGTCAGGACTCGGAGTCTACGCTGCTTCGCGCCAAGCTTCTCGCCGCACGCTGGGCGCTGGATGGTGATCACTGGCTCCCCGAGCAGGACTACTACTCCGGCTTTCTGTGGCCTCGCTACGATCGGGCCATACAGCTTGCGGAGTCGCCGAAAGAACCTCGCGACAAAGACATCGCGGCCAGTCAAGCCGCTCGACTTCTCGATGCAATCGGGCCGGTGACCCTCTCGGTGATTGAGCCGGACCCCCGACTGCCCTGGATTCCGCTCCATGTGCTACAGCCGTGGATCACGGACTACACCGGGATTGAGTGCCCGGCTCTGGAGCGCCGAAACTACTATCTTGCACCCAAGGGAGTCCCTACCGAGGAGCTGCTCAAGCACACCACGCCGCCGCCGCACCGGACGATGTTTGGTTTTCTCAATCACGACTACCAGCTCTTCCAGATTGAGAACGCGCCAAAGCAAGTCGATGGTGAGACGGGAAAAGAAGAGTCGGACAGCAGCGCCCAAGCCCGCGCACGTCTGGAGTACGAAGAAAAAGCGCTGACCTCTTTTCGCACCTTCCTTCGCGGCAATCCTGCCGATGCGGAAGTCGTAGTGGAGGCTTACAACCGCACGTATCGGGGATACATCGAGCCGACGTATACCGACTGGAAAAATCCGAGCCGGTGGGGAAGCCGTGTCGTGCTGAAACCGCATCAGGAATCGGGGGCGGCGCGACTTCTGTGGCACCAGGGCGGACTGCTCGCCTTCGACGTAGGCGTCGGCAAGACGTACACCGGAATTGCCACCGTGGCCAAGCTCCGCGAAGAGGGAAGAGCCCGGCGTCCGGTGATCGTCGTTCCGAACAGCCTGCTGTTTCAGTGGAACAAGGGGTTCCAGACGGCGCTGCCTGACTACCGCGTGCTGGTCATTGGGGCCGAGCGCTACGTGGGCCGCAGCGGCGCACTCGTATCGCGCACAGACAGCGCCGAGGAACGTGCCGCCAAGTGGCGAATGTTTCAGGCCGGTGGCGCGGACGTGGTGATCGTCAGCTACACGACCTTCGCCAAGGTCGGGGTGCGCAGACAGAGCCGCGCGGGTTTCGCGTGGGGGTCGCCTGCGATGCTCAAGATGTTCGGGCTGCAAGCCAGAAATGCCGCAGCCGATGCAGATGACACCGACGCTGCCGGAAAGAAGAAGAAGCGCAAGGCACCGAAGAAAGCGACGCAGTCGCAGCTTGAAAAGCGGCTCGGCGCACAGATGCGGGGAATGACCCAGGAGGAGCTGGACACCGTTTCTGAAGAGATTGCGCGCGAAGAGGAGCGCGAGAGGGAAGCAGACCGGCGGCGCATTCTGGAGATCATCGCGAGCCTTGCAAACGTGTCCGAGCGGGAACAGGCCGTGATTCAGAATCGAATCGAGCGGTGGGCGAGCTTGGAGGAGGCAAACGAGGACCACGACGGCGTGTTTTGGGAGGACTTAGGAATCGACGCGCTGTTTGTGGATGAAGCCCAGAACTTCAAGAACCTGTGGCCCGTCCATCGCGGTACAGAGAAGCTTCCGAAGTATCTGGGGGGCATTGAAAGTCCGTCGCAGCGTGCCCTCGACTTCGCCATCCGCGCGCATCTGGTTCGCCAGAAAAACGGAGGCTCTGGCGTCTACCTGCTCTCTGCGACGCCTGCGAAGAACAGTCCGCTCGAATACTTCTCGCTGCTGAGCCTCGTCGATGGCGATGCCTGGGCGCGGCTTGGGATTACGGACACCTCAGACTTCATTGCGCGGTATCTCAAGATCGAAAGAAAGCTGGTTCTCGACACGGATCTGGCAGAGGTCTGGCGCGAGGTTGTGACCGGGTTTCGGAACCTCCTAGAGCTAAAGGACATCCTCTTCCGCTTCTCGGAGTTCCGCACGGCCCAAGAGGTCGGACTGCTCCTTCCCAAGAGCGATCCCCAGACCATCAAGGTGCCGATGGGAACGGAACAGGCGAAAGTCCACGAGGGGCTGCTTAACAACTACCGCTACTTGATTACGGACCGTTCCGCTGGGGCACGGAATCAAGCGCTGGGTTCCCTCATGCAGATGTCTTTGGTGTCGCTCCATCCGGCGCTCCATACGCAGCGTCCCAAAGAAGGATGGTCGAAGAGCAACTGGAATCGGGTGACGGAAATCAGCTCGCCCAAGCTGGAATACATCGCGTCCGAAGTGATGAAGAAGCGGCGCTGCGGACACATCATCTTTGGCGAGCCTGTGGGCTTTCACTACTGGATGCGCGAGCTGCTCGTGCAAAAAGGGGTTCCGCGCGAGCGCATCGCCATCCTCAACGCAGAGGAGGCCCCGACCGCGCTGCGCAGGCAAGTGATTGCGGAGAAGTTCAACGGCACGCCCGCGATCCTCGATGAAAACGGCAACGTCGAGATGGAAGCGGTTCCGCCCGAGTACGACGTGGTGATCGCGAACTCGGTCGCGTACGAGGGAATTGACCTTCACATCCGCACTTGCATCGTGCATCACGGCGATCTGCCGTGGGAACCGGCCACGCTTCAGCAGAGAAACGGACGCGCCGTCCGTCAGGGCAATACCCAGGCCGTCATTGGAATCCACTACTACGTCTCGCAGGGCTCCATCGACCTGGCGCGGCTCACGATCATCTTGGGAAAGCTGACGTGGATGAAGGACATCTTCGCGGGCGCGGAGCGGGAGACGAACAATCCGGCGGCGGGCTCGGAGCTGAGCCAAGACGAGCTGGTGGCGTTTTTGTACTCGGACAAGGAACTTAGCACCTTGCGCGCCCAGATGGCCCAGAAGCGGGAAGTCGAAGACCGCCGGGCGGCGCGGCGACGGGCGTGGACGCTCATCAAGCGGATCTACGAACACCAGGGAAGCAAGGGCAAGTCGGCTGTCGAGCTGGGACAGGACGATCACGCCACGCGGGAACTGGTCAAGCAGCTTCGCGAGATTCCCTCGCAGACTTGGCCTTGGCACGGCACGCTCCTCAAGGCCGTGCTCGACGGCTATGCTTGTGCCTTCTTCGATCTCGTCTGGCGCACGCAGTCGGGCTGGGAAGCGGCTGGTGAGGAGCGCGTCGTCACGGTGGCGCTCTGGGAGCGCGCCGTCTTTGTATCGAGCGGAGACGGGCCGCAGGTGAGCTTTCAGGTGGGTGTGGTCGGTGCGGACTACGTGTCGATCCGCCTGGCGGAGTCGATTGAGTGGGTGAGGGTTGACCAGCAGTCGCTGCATACCGACTACCCGCTCATGGACTCGCTGCACGCGGCGCTGCGCCATGCCACCCCGGAGCAGTTTGGTCCGCAGCGCTGGAATGCCACCGTAGACAAGCTGGCGACGGAGCAGAGACTCACCGAGGCGCTTGCGCGGCTGACCACTTCTACCCTCGATCCGCTGGGTCCGCTCGGCATGCAATACGCGCCGGATGCGTGGCGACAGATGGTCTGGGATTCGTGGGGAGAGCGCATTCTTTCAAGCCTTGAGCGGACGCTTCTTGTGCCACGGGAATCAGGACCGGCGCTTGCGCTGCCCGCGTTTGATCTTGGCCCCAAGCACCCGCTTCCGATTCCGTTCACCGAGCGAGGGTTTGCGCGCTTTGTCGAGCGAGCGAAGCAAAGCGGCAGCAAGTGGAGCGAGCTAAACCAGCTCAGCAAAGACTGGTTTCAGCGTCCGTTTCCCAAAGGGGTTCTCGGCAAGGAGCAACCAGAGAACGCCAAGGGGCAGGACGGGCAAGAGGCCGCCGCAGGTACGGCCATGGTCAAGACTGGCAAGGGCGAGGTGAGCGTCGAAGCTCCCTGGATAAAGGGCGGACTGGCAGTCACGAGGGTGCCCGATTCTGACCCTGCGCATTGGAATCTGACCCACTCCGCAACGGGTCTGGCGCTTGCGCACTTTCTGACGACAGAAACCGCGCAGCGCTTCGCCGAGTGGGCACTGACGCTGCCGATGGACTGGACGAAGTCGGAGGAGCAGGTCCGAGAGCAAATGAAGGCCGTTGGATACAAAGGATTCAGGAAGACCGCCGAATGGATCGCGACCTGGGGAGATCCTGAGTTTGCGAGGCCAAAGACCCAGCTTCCGGCGGTTCCGCAGATTCAGCGGTACTTCGAGGAAAGCGATTAAGACAGTGACAACCAAAACGCACTGAACGGGACACAAGCCAGCGTGGGGCACGCTGACAGAGACACAGGGGGAACAAATGGCAGAGACACGGATTACGCGAACGAAGAGGGCATCGGCAGATCGACGCAGCGCGGATGAGCTGGCACAAGCAGCCAACGAGCTGGCCATGTCCCAGAGTCAAAAGATGAGTCCGGCTCCACGTCGAGAAGACAAGCCGCAGAAGGCCAAGCAGCCGGACGGACCGCCCGTGAGCAAGCTCAAGATGGGTCTGTCCGACGTGGGCGGCAGCGTGTTTGCCCAAGGCTTTAACGAGGGCTGGTCCTACCTGATGAGGGTCGCTGGGAGGGCGAGCGTAGACGGCTTTGTCGCCACCCAGAATGACTACTTGCAGGCTTCCGTTCCTGCCCTTGGGGGCATGCTCTGGTATCTCATCGAGCTGTATGGCGTAGGAACCAAGCCACCGTCGGCGTTCAAGCTGGGACGAATGGAGACGGGCAAGCTCCTCGCAAACCTTGGAATGGCCAAGTTTTTTCAGGCCCTCCGCTCGCGCTCTGCCGATGCCAGAAAGCAGCTTGAAGATGCGCAGACCAATGCGCAGAAGGCGGTGGCGGAAAACGCGGATCTCCAAGCCAACTTGGCGCAGCTCAAAAAGCAACTGGAAGAGATGGCGCGCAAAGAGCGAAACGGAGGCGGCGGAAAGTGAACCCGTTTCGCGCCACAACCAGCGACAAAGACCGCCTGACCGCGCTGGCAGAGCGGCTCATCCTCTCGATGGCGTTCGCGCAAGTGGATCTGCCTGCGGTGAGGCCGGAAGCACTGTGGGCACTGGCCATCGCGGTGGGCGGCTGGTGGCTCAAGGGGAATGCTCCCGGCATCGAGGAGGAGCTGCGTCCGTTTCCTGCCCTGCCGCTGCTGTACGGTCAGCTCAATGGCATCCGGTCGATGCCAAGCTTTGCCGCAGCGGCGAGCAATGCAACAGGCTCCTCGCAGCTCGCACGGGGCGGTCAGCGCTTTGCAGAGGTGGTGAAAGAGCTGGGACTGCCGAAGCTGCGGGCTGCGCTGACCAGCGACATCTTCGCTCGCTTGCAAGCGCAGATCCTCGAAAAGTTCCCGCCACCCTCGGGCTTGGCCGAGGCCATCGCCACGCCAAGCGCGGTGGCCCCCGTGGCTTCGGGAGTGGCGGTTCCCAGCCGTTCGGCGGTGGGGGTTCCAGTCCGGTCGTCCAGCGAAGGCAAAGCAGCGCCCGCGCCCAAGCCTGCCGTCAGCGAAACGACCCTCGCGTATCTGCGCGAGCACTACGAAGAGGATGTCGTCAGGAAAATCCTGAAGGGCTAACCGATGGACCTCCTTTTCTATCACGGGGATGAAACCGAAAAGCGACTGGTCGCTGTGGCGTATCGAGCCGCCGAGTCGATTCTGCGCAGCTTCCAGTATCTTCTGCCGTCGATTGGCAGCGAGCTGTGGGCGCTGCTCAGTGTGGATACGCTGTGGGGACTCGCGCTGCTCGCGGCGGGCTGGTTTCTGACCTCCGTGATCTCGGGTCCGCTTGGCCTCGCGGTGAATGTGATCTTTCTGGCCTACGGGGTCTGGCAGATCTGGGGGACGATCGGGGACACCTACGCGCTGCTCAAGGACTGGTTTTGGGGGTTTTACAACGCGAAGACCGAGGCAGAACTCGACGAGGCGGGGAAGCACTTTGCAGAAGGGCTTGCGAAAGGCGGACTCACCCTCATTGAGCTATTGGTCACACACAGAGCCCTCAAGTTTGCCTCGCGAAAGCTGGCGGCGAAGTATCCACCGCCGGACAAGCTGAGGGAGCGATTTCGCGAGGAAAAGCAGAAGGCCGAGTCGCGTAAAGAAGGCCCAGATGCGCAGCGCCAAGCCGAGCAGACCGAGGCGGAGCGCAGTCGAGCGGCACGCGAAGCCACGCCGAAGGAACGAAAGGCGCTGGAGCGGCTGCAAGAGCTGCGAAGGACGGTCGAAGCACGCGGAGGGGTTGAGCTTGGGCAAGACCTCAGTAGGAACCTGCCGAGCCCGAGCGCAGGTCATGTGGTTGCCATCGGAGTGATCGGGCTGGCTGTCGCCGGACTGTTCGCGCTGGCCGCTGCTGCTTCGCAGGAAGACCAGCAGCCTCGAAAGCAGCGTTCGAGCAAGAAGCGGAGAGCACGATGAGCGGACGCAAGGGGGATGCAGCGCTCGCCGCGCTGGCGGTCATGGGGACTGTCCTGACGATTGGGGGCTTCGCCGTGGCGGTCGCACTGTCGCGTCGGGTCACGGAAAGGGCGCTGCCACCCTCGCGTCAGCCAGAAGCAAACGACCCGACTCCATCTCCTCCGCTGGATTTTTCGGATGAGGACGTGGAAGCGGCGGCGCGGATGCTCGCGAGTGAAAACGGCCTGGGGAGTCCGCAGCTTTGGACCGAGCTGATTGGCAGCCAGCTCCATGCGCGCAAGGCTGGTGAAACGCTCTACGCGCGCATTACGGCAGGGTCTGGGTATGGACGCCAGGGGGAGCGGTCATGGCTCGGCAGGACTCGTCCGGTGTCCACAGAAGAAGAAGCGCTGCCGATTCACCGGAGCTGGGCGCGCGAAGTCCTGTCGGGACTGCACACGCCGCGCTTTGGGAGCGCCATCGCGTTCATGGAGCCAGCGCAGCAAGACAAAGCCTATGCCGTCGCGCAGCGAGCGAGGGTCAAGCAAGCGCAAGGTCTACCGCTCACAGAGCAGGAGAAGCGCCTTTCGCACTACCGCAAGACCGCTGCGGAGGTTCGCGCCGATTGGCAGAAGACCCTTCGCCGTGTCGGCACCATCGACGGAGTGGAGTTTTACGAAATGAATCGATCAAATCCAGAGAAGTATGACTTTGCAGCGCGCGACAAGGCCAAGGTGCTTGGCTGGCCCGTGCCAAAGGGGCTTGTCACAAGAGTCGGCGATGGTGTCACAGACAGCCGTCCCGGCTCGGGCAGGCCGCACAAAGGAGTGGACATCTTCGCTCCCGCTGGCTCGATTGTGACCGCTGCCCGCTCGGGTCGGGTCAAGCGCGTCATCGACGGACGCAGTGCAACCAACAAACATGCACAGAGAGCCGGGCTCTGGGTCGATGTGGAAGTCGCAAACGGACAGATCGATCGCTATCTGCACCTGGGCGAAGCCAGCGTTTCCGAGGGTCAGCGGGTAAAGCGCGGCGACGCCATTGGGGTCATCGCAGAGGCCCATGAGAGCGGCAGCGGTGACGCTCCTCACGTTCACTTTGAGGTCCGCGCAAGCGACTACGACCGAGAGAAGAAGGACTACGGACAACCCATCGATCCCAAGTTCGAGGTGGTGTGATGGCTTCACGGCTCAATCCAGAATCGGCTGACTTTGACGTTCGTCGTCGTGCGCTCACGGGCTCAAAGAGCAAAGGCCGCGTCGAACGCGCGGACGACTTCTTTGCCGATGACGAAAGCGAGAAGGAACCCGAGCCGATTGCCAAACCGGCAGCGATCGACGGTGTGCCGCTCTCCGATTCGGAACGGGAGCGAAGACTGGCGGAGATGAAAGTCGTCAGCGCAGACCTTGCGCGGCTCGGCTATTCCGCGCAGGACATCGCGCAGATTTTGGCCGGGAACTGGCAACGGGGGTCGAAGGTGAGCGGCCCTGTATACGAGGGCTTCACGCTGCGATCGGTGCCTGGGAAGGTGCTGGAGCGGCTGAAAGGGAAGTAGCCATGCCGGACTGGAAGAACATTGGACTGGCGGGTAAAGACATCCTGATGGGTGTCGTGACCGTGGTTGCAGGCACGCAGGGCGGACAGGCCGGGGCACAAGGCGCGCAGCAGCTCAATAGCGGGCTTGACAGCGTGCTCGACATGGCCGGAGTGCAGGAAAAGAAAGCGCCGCCCTCGCGAATAAACCCGGAGGAAGCCGACTTTGCGGTGCGGAAGCAAGCGCTGGTTCCAGTAAAGACAACGACGCCGAGTCCGCCTGAGACTACCTCTCAGCCGATTTTCCGCGAGGCGCTGGTCGAGGAGAAAGGCAAGCCGCCTGCGCTGCCTCCGCAGGTGACGGAGGAGCTGGCCAAGCGCGGCTACTCCGAGGCAGAGATTGAAGCCATCGCAACCGGACAGCATCGCGGCATCGCCAAGCGAGGCGCACAAGGAACCCGGCTTGCGACCCATGAAGGAGTCCCCCAAAAGAGCGCTCCTGCTGAGGGTGGGAGCGCGTTTGCAGGGTTCTCATTGGGGGATGTGATGGGTCTGCTGAAGAAGGACGGGATGACATGAAGAGAATGACCTACTACTGGAAGATCCAGACTGCGGACCGGCGCGGAGCGGGAACAGACGCGAGGATCAGACTCGCTCTGCATGGCGATGAGGCAGACATGAAGCCAAAGCCGCTGGTCCCTATGTTTGCGCAGGGGGTTCACCAGTTGAAAAACTGGGAAATGCAGAAGGATGTCTTCTTCCCTCGGACCGTTTTGGGGTCCGAGCAGAAGCCTTTCGCTGCCAATACGTGGACCTTCGGCCAGTTTGTAGACCATCCCTACCTTGGCAATTTGCTAACTGGCGAACTAACCCTAGAAGAGCGTGGAGCCTTTCCCGACTGGTACGTTGAAACGGTTTGGATCAAGCAAGACGCCAGGGACGCGATTTGGGTGGCAAACGATGTGGGGCTCGTGCAGGCGGGTGCCCCAACACGACTCACTTTCGAGCTGGACTATGAGGGACGCTATTCCCCGCTCAGACAGAGGAAACGCGACGAAGAGGATGCGCGACTCAAGGAGGAAGATCCTCAAGAGTGGGCCGCAAACCGTCGGGCACAACTCGATGACATCAAGAACGTCACTGGGGTTACGCCAAGGGATCGAGAGCTTGAGGAGATCGAGCGCAAGCTCAAAGCTCGGGACGCTGCGCGGACCGCTCCTGATGCCCAACGAGACAACCCAGCCCGAAAGGGTCAAATTGTTGCAAATGAGCAATCCATGGGCGATCCGTTGCCAGAAGCTGCCCTCGAAGCACTCCGAGCGCGAGGACTAACCGACGCTCAGATCGTAGGGCTTTTGGGTAGCACCAAGGGACGGCCTCTGCAACAGCAAGAGGGTCGTCCAGCACAGAGTTCGGAACCGAATCGCGGGAGCGACTTTGAGGGCTTTTCCTTTCAGTCTGCTTCTGCGGTGAAGATCGCTGACGAGGACGAAGCGGTAGAGGTCTAGTCAGCAAAAGCGAAAGGGGGGACCATGCGATACAGATGGGAGATCCGCACTGGCGATACGTGGTACGCCGGGACGGACGCAAACGTCTTTGTCTCACTCGCGGGCGACAAAGGCTCGATGAAGGAGATGGAGATAAACGATCCCGATTCCAACAACGACTGGGAAAAGGGAGACATCAACCACGGCATCTTCGAGACAGCGGACCTTGGGAACCTGACCACAGGAACGCTGCGTCACGATGGCGCGGGGGCGTCGCCGGACTGGACGGTTGACTACGTCAAGATCACAAACGACGAAGACGGTCGGGTGTGGCTCGCGGGCGTCAATACGGAGATCAAAGGGAATCAGCCCTACCGACTGGTGTTTCGTCTGACGGATCGTGGTCAGTACGACGAGATGCAGCGTCGCGCCAGGGAAGACGCGACCAAGCGGGCGCAGGACGACGAAGACGCGCAGGCGAAAGCGGAAGAGGACCAGGCCGACCGCGAGGCCGCCGCGCAAGAGCGTCAGTATCGGAAAGAGCTGGAGCGGCAGAAGCGGCAGATGAACCTGGAGCTTCAGAAGGCGAAGCAGGAAGCAGAGCTGGCCAAGCTGCGAGCGCAGATTGATCAGCTCAAGGGTGGACAGCCGCAAGGCGGAATGGGAGTTCCCCCCGGACCGACCGGACTCCAGACGTTCGAGGTGTTCGGAATCGTCGGTGGACGACTTGCGCCGATGACAGCCGCCATCACCAATAGCGGAGGCCGCTGGTCGGTGAATCCGGGCGCATCCGTGATGGTGACGCAGGCCCCGAACGAGGGTTACGGTCTGGGCGGAATGCCGGGCCGCTGGTCAATGTACTACGCCGGACGGAATCCCGCCGAGTTCGGACTCGATCCAGACAAGGCCGTGATGGCGTCCGATGGCTCGCGGGGATGGGCGCTTCCATCGTCGCTGCTGACCCAGATCTTCGGATCGAACTGGCGGCAAGTTGTCTACAGCTAGGAAACAGACCGCGCGGCACAGTCCGCGACAGGAACCAGGAGAGCAATCTCCGCATTGGGAGGGAATCGAGAAATGGCCAAGGATGTAACGATTCGAGTCACCGGAACCAATCCTGACGGCACCATCAATGTGCAGATGCC
>ERZ650309.995-NODE-995-length-13532-cov-5.063887_pt1 | contig 13532 bp, 10 predicted proteins | sample MGYA00376245_ERZ650309 | MGnify/ENA primary metagenome ERZ650309 (study PRJEB26733, sample SAMN07839294) | wastewater metagenome | biome: urban; feature: wastewater treatment plant; material: waste water | place: USA: North Carolina | collected 2016-04-26 ...
GGTTTCGACCGTTCAACGGCAGATCAACAATCTGACGCCGAATAATTGTGGTGCTGACTTCAGGGTTGCTGGTGTTCACCAAGTCAGTTCCGGCTGCGACTTGAACAACCTCATTCGCGGCTCCGACTTCAAGCGTTGCCACCAAAGAGTAATCGCGCCCTGGTTCAACTTTCACTTCAGTAAACGAAGCCGTTTTGAACCCATTGGTCTCGATTTTGACAACATACGATCCCGCCGACAATTGTTGAAAAAGGAAAACCCCTTCTTGATTGCTCGTGGTGGTTTGAATTTGTTGGCCAGTGCCTTCGTTGGCCAGATGGACTGTCGCGCCCGGGACGACTGCCCCAGCTTGATCTCGCACAGTCCCAACTATGCGTCCCAAGGTAGTCTGCGCCAGAGCAGTGCCTGCCGTCGCCAACAAGAGCATTAATATTCCTGAGAGCAAAATTTTTGTTCTTTTCATAAGTTCATTAATCCTATTCGAAGCGGCAATGAGAAGATTACAGTGCCGAACTCTGAAAACCCATTTCCCCGTTCTACGCCAAAGCCTGATTTTCGAGAAAGCTCGTCGTAATTCCGGATTGATAGGCAAACATAAGGAAGTTTGGAGGGGGATAACCCTCAGTTGGGCAACTGCTTACTAAAAATATAGTAAAGCAGCATTGCGTGATAATTTAATGTTCGTTCTATCTTTGATTTGCAACAAAAGTGGAAAAGATTGAAGCGTTTTCAGAGGCAAGCTACGTGCCCTGTACAATTTAGCAGAACCAGCCTTGCGATGATTTGGGTTATGGTCAACGAAAAATACCAATCGTCAGCGATTCTTCCATTTTTCTGCACGTGATTGGAATTTTTGGATTTTTGGTTGGCGAATGGCTGAGATTACGGGGATCGTTGCTCCAATCCCCAGAGAGTCCGGACTGAAATTCTGGTGCTCCGGCGATTCATCCGCCAGCTAAAACTCCGCGCCCTCGATTGATAACCGATCCACAACCGCGCCGACTGGAGCTTCAATCTTGAAGACCTCAACCACCGCTACAGCGGCGAAGAGAATAAGTTACGACGCCAGCGGATGGCCGATCTCCCAATGATGGCCGAAGGGATCAAACACGCGGCCCAATCGCCAGCCGTACTCTTCTTTCACCGGTGTGACCTCGCGCGCGCCTGCTGCTACAGCCTGCGCGAACACCACATCCGGGTCGGGCACGGTCAGGATCGTTCGCACCGTGCCACCGCCCAATGATTCAGGACTGAAGTTCTGATGCTCCGGCGATTCATCCGACAGCCAAAACTCCGCGCCTTCAATGGAAAGCCGAGCCACCACTGCGCCGTCGGGAGCTTCAATCTTGAAGACCTCAATCGCCCCGAATGCTGACTTGTAGAACTCCACCGCTCGCGCGCCATTGCGAACCGACAGCATCGGCGCGAGCGAATATGCGATTGAAGTTGCCACGCCCGCGTCAGTGCTCATTATTCATTCTCCTTGATCATCTGTGGCCAGCTTTGCGGCTGTCAGCTTGAATAACCATCAATCCGTGCAGCAATGCAGTTAGCGAGCAGACAATCGCAAAAATTCCGCTTGATGACAAGTTCGCCACCAAAGAGGCGGCGTGGCTCAATCTCCGGCTCTTTGACACGGTCAACATTCTTGATTAGGCAGCAAGGAAAGAGGCTGAGCTTCTAGCTAGTTTACTTGGCCGCTCGACTTGAAGAGCCCTATAATCACTTCATTCGAAGCTCTCATAGAACAAGAGCGAGCTAATTAAGATTGATGAAGTTGCGCGAGACATTCACTCGCTCGAAAGCAATTTGGAGAATTACGAAGCGTTCGTCTATGTCAAAACCACAGAATGATGTTTATGTAATGGGCAAGGCGGCCTTTTGGATGGTGGCAGGCGTCGCTGTTGCTGTTTATTTGATTATCGAGGGCATCAATGTCTACCAAGTTATGCGCGGCGGAGCCAGAGCACCAGCTCGTGTCATAGCAATGTCGGACGAAGTGCGGGAGGCGGACGATGGTCGCCGTGCAGGCTTAGTCACAGTCGCGCAGTATGATTTTCTGGTCAGCGGTAAGCAGTTCACGGGTAGCACGGAAGGTGTCCAGGGCTCGTGGTCTAAAGGTGATCAACTGATAGTTGAATTCAACCCCGATGACCCAAATCAGAATCACGTAGTCGGTGACCGACAACCGCTAGGCAACTTTTTCCTAATGTTGCTCTTCGGCGGCCTGTTCGCTTTCTACGCTATCCGGATAAACATTGGGACGTTACAAAAAATACGGCTTGCAAGAAGGCAATAGGAAGGGTGATGAATGAGAAATGAGGTAAAGATTCCGGATACGGTTACTTTTGTAGACGGTTTGCCGGTTGTAATTCGGTGCCCGGCTTGTCATCAAGGCTCCACACTCGATGGACTCAAGGGAACTCATGACTTCATCATTGTCACGCGCGGAGCAATGGGTAGCTCCTCTTGGGTCGGCCTTCGAGTTTGTCCAAACCCTTCCTGTCGGTTGCTTATCCTCGTTGTGTATCGAAAGAACCAAGCGGCTAGCAAGATCACTTCGATTATCGAATATACGGTTCCACGCGAAAGAATCGACTTTGATACCACTGGAATCCCTGGGCCGATTGTCGCAGCTCTTGAGGAAGCCATAGCTTGCCACGCGAATGATTGTTATGTCGCGGCTGCAATCATGGTACGCAAGACTCTTGAGGAACTATGCCGAGAACAAAACGCTTCGGGGAAGCGACTGGTTGACCAGATCAATGACCTCAAAAGCAAGGTTATTGTTCCAACCGGAATCCTAGACGGGATCGATAACCTCCGGTTACTTGGAAATGACGCGGCTCACGTTGAGCTGAAAGATTACGACAAGATCGAGGCCGAAGAAGTTGAGGTCGGGATCCTTTTTGCAAAGGAACTTCTCAAGGCAGTATATCAATCGTTTCTTTTGACAGATCGGCTGAACGCACTCAAGAAAACCTCATAATTTTCGGAGTACGACTTCCACGGTCGAAGTCGGCATGCCGTGGCCGCCGTTGGTGTAACCTAACCAAGCGACTTCTTTGCCCAGGCGACGCAGCGCGTAATACATCTCCATCGCTTGGCGCGGGGACTTTGTGATCCTGTTCGCCGGTCACGAGTAACATCGGGCGAGCTTTACTGAGTTGGGCTACTGCTCTTTTGCGTATTCGATCTTGTCAACTTGGATGAAGCCCGGCGTGAGATGGTCAAAATCATTGTCAGTGGTCACAAGCCGCGCGTCGGCGGAAAAGGCTGCGGCGGCAATCCACAAATCGTTCTTGTCCATCGTGATGCCTTGTGCTTTTGAATAGGCATCGAGCATCGCATAAGCGTTCATCACTTCGAGTTTCTCAATCGTCAGCCGCCCTAAATGGGCAAGCGCAAACTCCATTTGAGTCAGCTTTTGGCCGCCCCATAGAAACTGAAGAGCAAGGGAGCGAATCTCACCTTCGCTCACCACACAAAAACGCGGCTTGGGGTCGAGGGAAAACGGCTTGTACTTTGCCCTGATCTGTTGCCCGGTCGCATCATCCCGCACCAGGTGAACCAGGATATTCGTATCGAAAAGATAGAGTTCCGGCATTTAGCTCAATTCTTTGAGAGCGGCGATGACTTCCTCATCGGTTTCATGACCTCTGACTACCGGCATAACATCGAAAGGCGAGACATTTGGCGCAAGCTCTATTTGAGGCTGGCTTTCTTGAATCGCGCGCTGACGCGCTGCCATTTTCTCTTCGGGCGTGCGGCTGGTCATTTTGGCAATCATTCGATTCAGGGCATCAGGATCGTGATCGCCTGCATTGCCATTGGCAGGATCGGCAGCCTTTATATCCTTTTGCACAAGCGAGAGTAGATAAGACGCCACGTCCATCCCCTTTCGAGCTGCCTGTGTTTTGACTTGTTGCTCAAGTTCCAAAGGAAACGTCACTATCATTTGCCTACCTCCTTATTCGAGTGCTTGCTAAAGGCAGTGTAATTCTTCAGATATTTCGTGGCAACCAACGTTGCAGATGCATTGCGATTGCCAAATTTCCGCCTTCGCTTCATTAGCCTTTTCCTTCAAATCGCTTTTCAGATGGTGCCCAGAAGGAAACCAGAGAGTTTTTCGGAGGGGAGTTTCAGAAAGAAAATAGGGAGCCAATATTGGCTCCCTATTTTCTTGCTGACATCAGGTGGTTGGTTAGGCCAGTGCGATGTCGAACTGTTCCTGATGAACGGTCGGGTCGCTCTTGATGGAAACGATGCCGCCCAGGTAAGCCTCAATCTCGGCCAACACGTCGCGTTCCGAATTGCGCAACGCTTTGGCCACTTCAGGATTGACGCGAAGAATGACTTCGTTGGTGTCGTCAATGTCTTTGGCAATGCGGCGCGCTTCGGCCAGGATTTCGTAACAGACGGTTTGAGCGCTTTTGATCATGCCACCGCCGCTGCAATAGCTGCACGGTGAACAGAGCGTGCGTTCCAGCGACTGTTTGACGCGTTTGCGCGTCACGGCCACCAAACCGAAATCGTTGAATTGCAAAATCTTCGACGGCGAACGGTCGCTGCGGATTTCCTGTTCAAGCGCGGCCATGACTTTGGCGCGATTGCGGCGCTCTTCCATATCAATGAAATCCAGCACGATGATGCCGCCCAGATCGCGCAACCGAATCTGGCGAACGATTTCTTTGGCGGCTTCCAGGTTGGTTTTGACGATGGTGTCTTCCAACCGATTCGATTTGCCGACGAATTTACCGGTGTTGACGTCAATCGCCACCAACGCTTCGGTTTGGTTGATGACGATGTAACCGCCGGATTTCAACCACACGCGTGGTTTGACGGCTTTATCAATTTCCGGCTGCACACCGTACGCGTCCAGAATCGGCGTGTCTTTCGTGTACAGCTTGACGCGATTGACCAGCTTCGGCGCAAAGCGATTGACGAAATCCACGATCCGTTCGTACTCCAATTCGTTGTCCACGCGAATAGCGGTGTAATCCTGCGACAATTGATCGCGCAGAATTCGCTGCACCAAATCCAGATCGCGGTGAGCAATGGCCGGAGATTTGACTCGTTCAGACCGGCGGCGAATGTCCGTCCAGGTGCGAATCAAATAGTTCATGTCTTCGCGCAATTCTTCGGTGGTGCAACCGCTGGCTGCCGTGCGGACGATGAATCCGCCCGGCGCTCCGGCTTCGGCGCGCATCTGGTGCAGAGTCCGGCGCAAACGCTGGCGCTCTTCATCGGTTCCGATTTTGCGGGAAACACCGATGTGTTCCACCGTAGGCATGTACACAATGTACCGTCCGGGCAAAGCGACGTGCGAAGTGATGCGCGCGCCTTTTTGGCCGATGGGTTCTTTGGCGATTTGGACAATGATTTCCTGGCCTTCGCGCAGCAGATCAGAAATCACAGGGCGTTGATAACGATCCGATCCGCCTCGGTCAGTTGTGCGAGGCTCATGCGCGCGAGCCGGCAATGCCGCAGCAACTGGCAATGGCTCGTTTTCAGCCTGATCCACATCCTGATCATCCTGATCTTCGGCATCAGCCGTGGCATCGGTAGTCGTTCGTTGACGGAAAGTGCGGCGACGGCCACGACCGCCACGCCGAGTCGCCATTTCACCTTTACGCGAACGTCCGCGAACTTTGGCGGTGGAATCTTTCAATTCTTCCGGAGCTTCTGCGGCTTCTTCCGGAACTTCGGCTTCGGCCACTTCCACAGCCTGGCCGAATTCAGCATCCGGCGGATTCAGGGAAAGAACTTCAACGTCGGATTGCATTTCGACAATCGGCGCGACGAATGGTTCGACGACTGGCGCTGAATGTTCTTGAACTGGTTCCGGCGCAATGCTCGCGGGCCACGCGGCGGGTTCAACTTCCCAACTCACCAGCGGTTGAGTCGCTGCGTGGTGGTCAACTTCTGTTTCAGCAACTGCCGGTTCGGCGGGTTCGACATCGGTTGCAGTGTCGGCGACTTCTTCAGCAACTTCCTCCGTCACCGGTGTCGCCACCGGGGAGACATACAAATCTTCGCCATCGCTGATGCGTTCGAAATCCGAAGATTTCGCCAGAGCGTTTTGCAATCCGCCAACATGAATTTCCGGCGTCGGCGCCACATCAATCATCGAAGTCCGGCGCTCTTCTTCATGAATCCAACCGGCGATGCGTTCCTGCATCATTGCGTCTCTCAGCATATCGCCTGCGGTTTCATCTTCGTCGTCAATGACGCGTTCGAAGGGTTCGTGGTGAACCAGCACTTGCGGCGGAGCTTCGCGCAATCCTAATTTAGCGACCGGAGGTTCCGCGGTTTCGGTTTCGACAACTTCCGGAGCTTCTTCACCGCGTCCGCGTCCGCGCCCACGGCCACGACGCTTGCGGCGACCACCCGCTTCTTCTTCGCTATCGGCGTCTGCTTTTGCGGCGTCTTCTTCAACGCGCTCAGCATCGGCAACGACAACTACGGCTTCTTCTTCAACGGCTTCCGGTTCGGAATACCGCAACCGTTTTTGACGGCGTTGACGTGAACCGCGCCCTTCCGTTTTTCCAGCGGCGGCCAGCTCATCATCCAGAATTTCATCATCCGGCGCGGGCTCGATGATCGGTTCGGCAGAAATTTCTTCGATGTGGTGCAAAGCAGCCACGCGCAAATCAACTTCTTCTTCAGCATCTGCGTCGGCAACCACTTCGGGTTCGGCGGCAACTCTGGACGATGGCCGGATAATCGGAGGCCGTTGCGGGCGTTCGATTTTCTGAGCCGGGCGCGGAGTTTCCGCTTTTTCCAGGTCATCTTCTTCCAGGTCTTCGTCGAAGAAATCTGAAACGTAAAGGAAGGAATCGCGCTCCAATCCGATGTCCACAAAGGCGGATTGCATGCCGGGCAGCACCTTCATCACCTTGCCTTTGTAAATGTTGCCGACGATGCCCTGATTTTCGTCACCGCGTTCAACATAAAATTCTGTGACGACATCGTCTTCGATAATCGCAATTTTCTTTTCGCGTCCGTTGACGCTGATAATCATTTCTTTGGACATTCAAAAGTCTCCTGTCTCTGGCCAAACCAGCCCGAATCCGTCTCGCGAAGTCTTGAGAAGATTGCCAAGCTTTGAAAATCGAAAGCTGACAAACCTGACCGTCTTAGTATCTGACTTTTCGGGACTCGCTTGGGAGAAGTTCCAACACCTCAACCGCGCCAAAAGTGCGCTGTTTATGAGCGGGAACTGCTGGGTAAATCGTCGCAGCCAGTTCTGTCAGCAAGCAGATACACCAATGCCTGCACTTGGTTGAAAGACCGAAGCGCAGGAGCTTGCCAGCCGAACTGCTGCTGCCGCCGGGCGCTACTCCAAACTGCTGAAGTGCGCTCCTCGAAGCGGCGTTGAATTGTTGTCATTGGAAAAACCTTGCATGCGGCGGTCGGCAAACGGTGATCCGGGATCGCGGAAAGCAATCGGTTGTCATACCTGCCGACAACCGGCCACCGCCGACCGAACACCATCAATTCACAAACCTGCGTAACCGCACGCCTAACACCAGTCCAAGGCCAAACAAGGTGGCAATGACTGATGTGCCGCCCGCGCTCATCAGCGGAAGCGGGATGCCCATAATGGGCAAAACACGGACGACCATGCCGACGTTGACCGCAATGTGGTAAAGCATCAAAGCTGCGAGACCGCCGACCAACAACAACCCGACTCGTTCGCGCGATGCCCGCGCAATTTGAATCATGCGAATGATGATCAGCAGATAAAAGGTCAACACCAGCAGGCAACCGAAGAATCCCGTTTCTTCGCCCGCGACGGCAAAAATAAAATCGTTTTGGACTTCCGGCACGAAGCCGAGCGCCCCTTGAGTACTTTGTCTGATCCCTTTTCCGAAAATGCCACCCGAACCGACTGCGATTTCCGCCTGATCGTTTTGATACCGGTAGCTTTTTTCTGCCATCTCGGGCCAGTAAACCGCCCGGATGCGTTCGCACTTGTAACCTTTGCAAGTTTTCAAATGCGGAACTGCCAGCACAACAACCAGCACAACTGAAACAGCAGCGGCAGCGATCCAGGTCCAACGCACTCCCGCAAGGAAGAGCATAGCCGCCAGAAAAGATGTAAAACTGAGCGCGCTGCCGGTATCGTTTTGTGCATAAACAAGCCCGGCGGGGACCGCCCAAATCAGACCCGCAGTTACCACCGCCCGCAAATCCAGCGGACGTTTTTTGACGCTTGCCAGGTAATACGCCAGAAAAAGGATCGTAAACATCTTGGCCAGTTCAGATGGCTGAAAGGCGAATCCGCCTATGTCCAGCCAGCTTCGATTGCCATTGACGGTCTTACCCAGCGGCGTAAGCACCAGTGCAAGCAGAATGACACCAACTCCGTAAAGGTATGGGGCGACGTTGACGATTCTGCGGTAATCGAACATCGTCACCACAAACAGCAGAACCAAACCGATGATTACTCCGATAAGCTGGCGTTTCCAGATGCCGGGGCTGAGCGGCTGGGCGCTGGAAATTTCCAGCACTCCAAACGTCGCAATCAGCATCGCCAAGCCCAGTAGCGGCCAGTCAAAATCAGTCAGGTATCTGCGGTTGATGCCGAACATCAGTGGAAAGTAGTCAGTAGTCAGTAGTCAGTAGTCAGTAGTTCCAGGCAGAAGGGCAAAAGTCATAAGGCAAAATACCCGCACGCAAAATTCGATAACGGATTTTTCTGTGCTGCATTTACAAATAACTCTGTCTTCGCGTGTAAAACTACTGCCTACTGCCCACTGCCTACTGCCTACGAATTACCTTCCCTTCTGTGCCGCTCCCGCTTTTCCAGCCTCGGGCTTCGCTTCTGCCAAAGGCGCAGCAGGCAGATTGCGAGTGCGGCGGTAATAATCTTCGTAAATCGGTTTGGCGCGCGGCGCAGAGTGCGTGCCGCCAAAACCTACGTTTTCCGTCAAAATAACCATTGCCAGTTCAGGCTTGTCGCGCGGCGCAAAGCTGATCAGCCAGGCATGGTCTTTATTCTTCGATCCGACCCGGTCAGTCGAAGCGACTTGGGCCGTTCCGGTTTTGGCGCAAACATCAAATCCTTCGACTTTCGCCGCGCCTGCCGTACCGGCTTCGACCGCGCCCCACATCCCTTTGAGCACGATGTCGTGAATTTCCTTGCTCATCGGGACGACAAATTTATTTTTATCGTCATAAAACATTTCGGGCTGTGGTTTTCCGAACCGGTCAGTGCCGGCTGCTGCGCGCAACATCAAATGCGGCGCATACATTTGTCCACCGATTGCCAAACCACTGACATAACGCAGCAACTGAATGGGCGTCGAAGCGTTCTGTCCCTGGCCAAAGGCCGACGAAGCCATGTCGTAATCTGTCCATTCGGATTCCCGTTGGAACTGACGAACCTGGAATTCCTTGGCCGGTTTTTCCTTGTCCGGCGCTTCGTCCAACGCCTGCTGAGCTTTTTTGATCTTGCCTGCCCATGAGCGTTTTTTCGTTTCACGCGTTGGCGCAATTCCGCGATATTCCCCCGGCAAATCAATGCCGGTGCGTTGGCCGAACTTGAACAGATTCACCCATTTCTCAAACCGATCCACTCCCATTTTCAAGCCCAGCCGGTAGTAATATCCGTCGGCGGATTTGGAAATCGCCGTGATTACATCCGGCGCGCCATAGTTGGAGATGGACTTCATCAGGTAATTGCCGATCTGAATACTGCCGTCCTGAATGCGATTGTTGGTCGGCGTAATGACGCCTTCATTGAGCGCCGCAACCGTGGTCATTAACTTCCAGGTGGAACCAGGCGGGAATTGTCCCTGGATAACACGGTTATAAAGCGGGCGGTCTTCGTCGGTTTGCAAATCTCTGATCTCGCCTTTTCCTTCGGGCGTCTTGGCTCGTTGAGAAAACAGATTCGGATCAAACACCGGGCGACTGACCATCGCCAGAATTTCGCCATTATTCGGGTCTGAAACCACAATGGCTCCGCGCTTCGAAGGCATTGTTTCCGTCTGAACCTCGGCCACTTTCTGAATATCCAGGTCAATGGTCGTGTAAAGATCACGACCAGCAACCGGTTCTATCTTTTCCAGCACTTTTTGGATTCGCCCACGGCTATCCACCAGCACGCGAAGCTCGCCGTCTTTGCCCGTCAGAATATCGTTGTGCGAACGCTCGACTCCGCTTTTGCCGATGATGTCGCCAAGCTTGTAACCATTTTCGTAATTGAATTGCCCGTCCTTATCCTTTAACTCGTCCGGGCTGACTTCTCCAACGTAGCCCAATGCATGAGCGGCAAGCACGCCAAACGGATAAAGTCGCTGCGGAGCTTCTTCCGCTCGAATCATCGGATATTCATACTGATGCGCTCTGACCCAGGCGACATCGGCTGCCGTCGCCAATTCCTTTACAACGATAAATTCATATTTTGCTTCGTGCCTGGCGGCCTCAAACCGATTGGCAAGCCACTTTTGCTCAATGGCCAGGTTTTTCACCAGCAGATCGGCAATTTGTGAAAAGTCTTTTTCCTTGATGTCTTTGCGGCCTAAAACAATGTTGTAGGAAGGTTGGCTGGTGACCAGAATGCGGCCTTTTCGGTCGAAGATCGTGCCTCGGCGTGCCGGAATCGGAAGAATACGAGTGCGGTTTTTATCAGAACGTTCAGCGTAAACTTCGCTGTTCATCACTTGCAAATACCACAACCGGCCTAACAGAAGCACGACAATCATGATCGCGAGGTAGCGAATGACTTCCAAGCGCAGACCGACTTGCCGCAGATCTTCGGCTGGATCGAATCCCGATTCTTTGACTGACTTCATAACGCTAACCTTTCGATTCAAATCGAATCACCGATTTTGAATCAGGCTGGAACCAGAACCCATCAGGAACTCCTAGCGTCTAAACCAGGACTTTCCTCGACGAGCTTCGCTACGGCGCACGCGCAAAGCCGAGTTCTTGTTGAAGATACGGTCGAAGAACGAATAAAGCAGGGCGGCGGCAATCAGGTTAGTCACAAGTCCGAAGACGATGGCAGCAGCTAAACCTCTTCCACCGGTCAGGACGGGAAGCTTGAACTTAAGCAGCTTGTAAAAGGCGTATCGAGTCAGCGTATTCAACAGGCTGGCACTGGCAACAGTTGCGAATCTGACCAGCAGGTTGTCAGCGACAATGATCGAAACGATTCGATCCGCGACATAAGCCGACAATACATAAGCAAAACCGCTGACACCAACGGCGGTGTCCACACCATTGGCCATTCCTCTGGAAAAAACATCGTACAGAACACCAGCGGCCACCGCCGTCAAAAGAGCTTGCACGGGATCACGCCCCAAACAAACATAAACGACGACAACCAGCAGCCAATCAATGTAGGCCAGCCATTGCCCGATTGCCTCAGGAACCAAACTGACAAGAGTGGTTTGGGCAAAAACAGCGATCAGCAAGCAGGCTGCTATTTTTATTGACGTACCGCGAGATGCTTTCTCCAACTATGCTTTACCGTATATTCAAACTTTTGTTTTCAGCCCTGAACGACGGAACTTAATTTAGCTCCCAAGCGGGCACCTGCCGCGTTCAGTCGCGACCGATTTCGTTACTTCTTCTGCTCGGCCGCTTTGTCCTGTTCTTCTTTCTTCTTCAAATCATCAACGGGGCCACGAATTTCCGCCGGAGGAACTTTCAACACCATCACCATTTCCAACTTGCCCAGTTTGGCGGCTGGTTCGATTTCGACCAGCACAGGTGCAGCCAATGTCCCATTACCTTTGACGCGGCCAATCAATAATCCTGCGGGATATAAACCATCCTGGCCCGAAGTAATGACCTGCTCTCCCGGCTCCAGCTTATCGGGGGGAACCAAAAATCGCATATCACAAAGCGCTTTGCCTTTTCCTTCCAGAATGCCCAGCCAGCGACTTTCCGCCGTTTGGCCAATCACCGCTGCTCCGGCTCCGTGCCGTTCATCCGAAACCAACAGCACTTGGGAAGAAACAGGCCCGGCCAAAATCACGCGCCCAACCAAGCCATCAGCAGTAATAACGGGCTGGTCTTTTTCAATCCCGGCCAAAGCGCCGCTATCAATGATAATCGTGTTGAACCACTGATTGGCGTCGTGACCAATGACTCTGGCTGTTACTCCCTGATAAGAAGTCGCAGCTTTTTTCAACGCTTGCTGTTGCTCGGAAATTCTGGCGTTGTTCTGCAACTCGGCCAATTGATTTCTGAGTCGTCCCAGATCATCCCGCAATTGCTGGTTTTCACTGCGAGCGCCTCGTAAATCCACATAACCTTTCCAAATGCCTGTGATTCCACCAGATAAGCGCGTCGCTCCCCATTGAAACGGCATCATCCCGCTCATCGTCACCTGCTGCAAATACATCAGGTTCGGCTGCCCCGGAACCCGATTGAGCAAAATCACAAACACATGCAGGATCAGCAGTAACCCGAGCAGCCAAGTCGGATTTTTTTTGGCTTTATCTTTCGCCTTGTCGGTTAGAGACATGTTCAGGTGCTAGGGATTAGTTGACGGTGGCATTCCTGATTCAAGCAGACCACCAATCACCAATTACGACGGCAAAGTTGCTCCATCCCAGCGCACACGGCGCAAAAGATCGAAATCCGACAGCATCGCACCAGCTCCAAGCACAACTGATGACAACGGGTCTTCCGCTAGTGAAACTGGCAAACCAGTGTCTTTCATCAAGCGAACGTCCAGCTTTTTCAGCAATGCTCCGCCACCGGTCAAAACGATTCCGCGATCCACAATGTCCGCAGACAATTCGGGCGGCGTACGTTCCAGCGCAACGCGAACCGCATTGATAATGGTCATCACTGAATCGGACAAAGCTTCGCGGATTTCCTCGTCAGTCACGACGATTGTTTTCGGAATGCCTTCGATCAGGTTACGACCTTTGATTTCCATTTCTCTCGGCTCGTCCAAGGTATCCGCCGACCCAATCTCGATCTTGACCTGCTCTGCGGTGCGTTCGCCGATCAGCATATTGTACTTGCGCTTGATGTACTGAATGATGGATTCATCCATCTCGTTTCCAGCAACGCGCACGCTCTTGGAATAAACGATGCCGGACAAAGAAATCACCGCGATGTCCGAAGTTCCGCCACCGATGTCAACAATCATGTTTCCGTGCGGTTCGGTAATCGGCAAGCCTGCGCCAATGGCTGCGGCCATCGCTTCTTCGACCAGGTAAACTTCAGCAGCTTTGGCGCGATAAGCGCTGTCTTCTACAGCGCGGCGTTCCACCTGTGTGATTTCTGATGGAATGCCGATGACAATGCGCGGGCTAACCCAGGTTTTGCCACCGTGAGCCTGCTGAATGAAGTACTGCAACATCTTCTCAGTCACTTCAAAATCGGCGATGACTCCGTCTTTCATTGGGCGGATGGCCACAATGTTGCCGGGCGTACGCCCAAGCATTTCTTTGGCCTTATTGCCGACGGCTTCAACCTTATGAGTGACCTTATTGATAGCGACGATGGATGGCTCTGAAACAACAATGCCTCGGCCACGAGCAAACACAAGAGTGTTT
>ERZ650309.996-NODE-996-length-13501-cov-5.589023_pt1 | contig 13501 bp, 16 predicted proteins | sample MGYA00376245_ERZ650309 | MGnify/ENA primary metagenome ERZ650309 (study PRJEB26733, sample SAMN07839294) | wastewater metagenome | biome: urban; feature: wastewater treatment plant; material: waste water | place: USA: North Carolina | collected 2016-04-26 ...
TTCCGATCTAGCCAATTACCGGCAGTGAAAAATAGCCGATCTGCATGCACTGGCGCGCGAACTGTCGGAGGAAGACCAGAACGGCATCAACGTCGCCGTCACGCTGCCGACCAACAAGGGCGTGATCGCCTCCCGCCTCAACCTGACCCAGGAACACTTCTCTCGCATCCTGCACGAACTGACCGAACTTGGCCTGATCGTCGTCGAGGGTCGCAAGATCCATATTCCCAACGCAGCAAAACTACGCAAGCACGAAGGCTGACTGCACACACTTGATCCGGTCGGGTCACCGGGCTCGACAAAAGGAAAAGGGGCGATCGAAATCGCCCCTTTTTTTGATCCGACCGTAGCATTTAGTCGGTAATCAGCTTGCCCTTGCTGATCAGGTCGTTGATCACTTGCTGGTCCGACGTAAACCCGGAGGTCAGGTTTACGCCCGTGAAGACGATCTGCTGGACGTCATTATTGGTAACCGCGGCCGGATTGGACGCCACCAGATTGTTGTCACCAAATGCGCCCGTTGAGCTGACGTACAGGGTCGTATTTCCGCCTGAGAAATTGAAGTGCAGGTAGTTATCCAGGCTGGCACCGTTGTTTGCCTCGCCAACCAGCAAATCCTTCAGGTTTAGCACATCGCCACCAGAGCCCGCTGATCCTGCGCGAGGCGCTGCTGGTGGCCTTCTTCCTGGCCGGCCTGGTGGTGCTGGGCGGGCTGCAGCAGTGGTGGCTGCAGCCGCTGGTGTCGGGCCTGGAGCCGCTGGCGCTGTTCTTCGGCGCGATGGGCCTGACGGCCATCACCGACAACGCCGCGCTGACCTACCTGGGCTCGCTGATCAGCGGCCTGTCGGACGAGGCACGCTACCTGCTGGTGGCCGGCGCGGTGGCCGGCGGCGGGCTGACGGTGATCGCCAACGCGCCCAACCCGGCCGGCGTGGCGCTGCTGCGCGAGGGCTTCGAGGACGGCACCGTGGGCGTGCTGCCGCTGCTGCTCGGGGCGCTGGCGCCGACGGCGGTGGCGGCAGCCGCGCTGCTGCTGCTCTGAGCGGCCGCCGCGGCGGCGACGACCGGCCGCGGCAAGGTTCGTCAGCGCACAGACCGGCAGCGCACACACGGCCATGCTGGGCCCCTGTCCGACACCCCACCGGGGCGCCGGCCCTCGGCCCACACCCCACAAGGCGCCTGCCATGAGCATCGGAACCATCCTGTTGATCGTCGTCGTGCTGATGCTGATCGGCGTCTTCCCGGCCTGGCCGCACAGCAGCGGCTGGGGTTACGGCCCGAGCGGCGGGCTGGGCCTCGTCTTGATCGTGCTGCTGGTGCTGGTGCTGATGGGACGCCTGTAGTCCGCCGCAGCGGGCGCTGAGCCGCAGCATCAGCCGGGGCAACCGGCCGGCGCAATCTGCCGGTGCATTCAACCGGCGGCGTCTGCGCCGGGCACGAGCCGCCCCAGCAAGGCCAGCTGCCGGGCGTGCAGCGCGAGTTGCTCGCGCTGGATCGCCAGCAGTTCCGACCATTGCTTCTCGCGCAGCAGGTCGATCTTCTCGTGCAGCAGCACGATCTCCAGTTCGGCCTTGAGGTTGACCTCGTAGTCGTGGCCGGCGCTCTGCCGGTCGCGCTCGGACTGGCGGTTCTGCGACATCAGGATCACCGGCGCCTGGATCGCCGCCAGCATCGACAGGAACAGGTTCAGCAGGATGTACGGGTAGGGGTCGAAGGTGGCGCCGCGCGTGACCAGCAGCAGCGCGTTCAGGCCGACCCATCCCAGCATCACCGCCACGAACAGGCCGACGAAGGGCCAGGAGCCGCCGAACGTGGCCACCGCATCGGCCGCCCGCTGGCCGAACGTGGTCGGCAGTGTGTCGCCGGACGCCTCGGCGCGGCCCAGGTCGCGGGCGATCGGCCGGCGCTGGGCGATGTGCTCGGCCACCTTGCGCGAGCGCGCGTCCAGCTGGTCCAGCGGCTTGCCCAGCAGGCGGGCGGCAATCTCTTGGGGGGCGTGCATGGCGGGCTTTCGGCGTGAGCGGCATCCGGATGGGCGCCATCGCAGCCCACGATAGTCGCCACGGGCGGGAAAGACCAGCGCGCGCCGGCGCTGCTGGCCCTCACGCCTTTCGTTCGCCGTGCACCACCCCCAGAAACGCCGCCAGCACCGGCGACGCATCCCCGGCGCGGTGCAGGCAGCTCAGCTCGATGTCCTTCAACGTCGCGCAGTCCAGCGGGCGGTACACGACACCCGGCAGGCGCAGGCTCTCGCTGCTGGCCGTCGTCACGCAGGCGCCGAAGCCGCCGGCCACCAGCGCGATGGCGGTCAGCACGTCCTCCACCTCCTGCTCCACGCGCAGCGGCACGCCCTCGTGGACGAAGGCCTGCATCACCTGCTGTGCCAGGCCGGGCAGCGGCAGGTTGGGGTACAGGATCATCGGTTCGTCGGCCAGGTCGGCGATGCGCACGCTGGCACGGGCGCACAGCGCATGGCCCGCGGGCAGCGCCACGCGCAATTGCTCGCGCAGCACGGTCTCGATCACCAGCCCCGGCTCGGGTGGCACCAGCCGGTTGAAGCCGACGCTGATGCGGCGCTCGCGCAAGGCCTCCAGCTGCTCGGCCTTGGTCATCGTGTGCAGCACGATGCGCACGTCCGGCCGCTGGGCATGGAAGCGCGCCAGCAGCCGAGGGATCACGTCGAGCACGCCGGAGCCGAACAGGCCCACGTCCAGCCGACCGGTCAGGCCCTGGCCGGCGGCGCGGGCGCGGTCGCGGGCGCGCTGGGCCAGCGCCAGCAGGTTGGGCACCTCGTCGAGCAAGGTCTGCCCGGCGTCGGTCAGCACCATGCCCTTGGGTGTGCGCGTGAAGAGCAGCGTGCCCAGTTCGTCCTCCAGCGCACGGATCTGCCGCGTCAACGGCGGTTGCGCCATGCGCAGCCGCTCGGCGGCGCGGCCGAGGTGGCGCTCCTCGGCCACGGCCAGGAAGTAGCGCATCTGCTTCAGGTCCATGGGCTCGTTCGCGGGCGGCAGTCTGTCGGCCAAAGGATACAGCCAAGGTATCGAGCATGGCACATTCGGTATTGGACAGTATGGGACCATCGCCCTATCGTGGCGCCATGAGCGAAGCCACGACCCCCGGCAACCCGGAACTCGGACGGCGCGTCCGCACCGGCGCCTTCGAGACCAACCTGCACGACCTCGGCACGGCCCGGCCCGGCCAGCCGCCGCTGCTGTTCATCCACGGCTCGGGCCCCGGCGTCAGCGCCTGGGCCAACTGGCGGCTGCAGCTGCCGGTGCTGAGCCAGCAGCGCCGGGTGATCGCGCCCGACATGGTCGGCTTCGGCTACACCGACCGGCCGGCGGGCATCGCCTACGGCATGGACACCTGGGTGCGCCAGGCACTGTACGTGCTCGACGCGCTCGGACTAGAGCGCGTCGACGTGGTTGGCAACTCGTTCGGCGGCGCACTGGCGCTCGCTCTGGCAATCCGTTCCCCGCAACGGGTACGGCGCCTGGTGCTGATGGGTTCAGTCGGCGTGCGGTTTCCGATCACGCCTGGGCTCGATACCGTGTGGGGCTACCAGCCATCACTCGAGGCCATGCGCACACTGCTCGACATCTTCGCGCACGACCGATCGCTGGTGAGCGACGACCTGGCCCGCATGCGCTATGAGGCCAGCGTGCGGCCGGGATTTCATGAATCGTACGCCGAGATGTTTCCGGCGCCGCGCCAACGCTGGGTCGACGCCATGGCCAGCGCCGAGGCCGACATTCGCGCGCTGCCACACGAGACGCTGGTCATCCACGGCCGAGAGGACCGGGTGATTCCGCTGTCGAACTCGCTGACGCTGGCGCAGTGGATCCCCAACGCGCAACTGCACGTCTTTGGCCATTGCGGCCATTGGACGCAGATCGAACACAACGCCCGTTTCAACCGGCTGGTCGGCGACTTTCTCGCCGAGGCCGACTCTGCTTAGAGGCTGCATACCATGGACAAAGCCAAGATTCAACACTACGGCGACGAGCTCTATCAAGCACTTCTCGACCGCAAAGCCGTTGACCCACTGACCGACCGTGAGCCCTCGATCACGATAGAAGACGCTTACCAGATCCAGCTGCGCATGATCCAGCGACGGCTCGACGCCGGCGAGACGATCGTCGCCCCCTTCCGCCTCAACTATCAGGACCTCGAGATCCCCGCCATGAAGCAGAGCCGCTTCACCGGCGAGTGCCTGCTCGCCGATCAATACCTCGACAAGACCGGCGTCGCGCTCGACATCAAGCTCTACCACGTCCTCCCGCACTACCATTACCTCGGCAATTACTTCTCGGTCGAGATCGTCGGCGGCCCGCGCGACGGCAAGCGTATTGCACTGCCATCAGGACGGACCAGATTTGTTGTGCTGAAGCCGCGAGAGCCGACGCCGCTGTTGTGGCGTGAGCCGAATAACACCCCACATGCTGTGGACGTCATCGAGTATTGCCCCGTGCGCGGCATTCCGCACGTGTTGGCCCCCAGTGGGATGCCGCCCGAATTGGTGGTTGATATGCTTGTCGAGAAATACCGATGAACCCCCACCTCCGCGCCGAATGGACCGACCTCGCGCTCACAACCCTCGGCACCGCCGCCTTCTGCCTGCTGGTCTGGGCGCTTTGGCCTTGACGCACGCCACCGCGCCCGGCTACACCACGCGACGTGACAGCCGCAGACGCACGTCCGAAGCCCCGAAACCCAGGCCAAGCCGCCCGTGGCGTGGCCGTGAGGGCCATTCTGTCGGCCACCGTCAAGCCGAACCAGCCGGTGCCGCTGAGCGAGGTTCAGGCCCTCGTGCGGCTTTCGCGGCAGCGCATCCTCGGACACCTGGCGCAGATGCAGGAGGGGCAGCGCATTCGGGGATATTCGACCGCTAGCGGGTTTGTGAGGGTGTGGTGAGCCGCGGGCGTCCCTGCACCTACAGTGGCGATGTCGCGACCGAAATTTTGAGGCGCCTTGCCGCTGGAGAAACCCTCAAGGGCATTTGCCGTGATGAGGGTATGCCGCCGGAGTCTACGGTGCGAGAATGGGCGCTGGATGACCGGGAAGGCTTTGCCGCGCGCTACGCGCGTGCAAGAGAACTCGGCGCTTATGCAATGGCAGACGAACTGCTCGAAATCTCTGACGATGGCCGCAACGATTGGGTCGAGCGGGAAGCGGGCGGCAAGCTGTTGGATCACGAGCACGTCCAACGCTCGAAACTACGCGCCGATACGCGCAAGTGGCTGCTTTCCAAGCAGTTGCCCAAGGTCTTCGGCGACAAACTGGACGTGACCTCGCAGGGCGAGAAGATGAACCAGGGCTTCGTGATGGTGGCGCCGAGCGAGGCTGCCGGGCCAGCGGAATGGGTGAAGCAGCACAAGCCCCAACCGTAGTCTGGCGCCCGCAGCCAGGCCCCCAGACCGCGCTTCTTGCGTGCCCGATCTACGAAGTGTTCTTCGGCGGCGCGCGCGGCGGAGGCAAAACAGACGGCGTGCTGGGCGATTGGGCGAACCACGCGAACCAGTACGGGCGCAACGCTATCGGCCTAATGGTCCGGCGCACCAGGATCGAACTCACCGAAACATTCGAACGGGCGAAGACGCTGTATGAGCCGTTGGGGGCGACGCTCACGGGTGGCCAGAACCAGCCGATGCGCTGCGTGATGCCCAACGGCGCGCGCCTGCGGTTCGACTACCTTGAGCGCGACAGCGACGCGGACGGCTATCAGGGACACAGCTACACGCGCGTCTACGTTGAGGAGGCCGGAAACTTCCCGTCGCCATCGCCAATCAAGAAGCTCCACGCGACGCTGCGGTCTGGTGCCGGCGTGCCGTGCCGGATGCGGCTGACGGGCAACCCTGGCGGCCCTGGGCATCAGTGGGTGCGGGCTCGGTATATCGACCCGGCGCCGCTTGGGTTCGAGGTGCTACGGGACGAAGAGACGGGCCTGGAGCGCGTGTTCATCCCGTCCAAGGTGGGGGACAACCGCTTTCTCGGCGAAGGCTACGTCAACCAACTGCGCAGCGCCGGCTCGCCCGAACTCGTGCGGGCATGGCTCGAAGGCGATTGGTCCGTCGTCACGGGCGCGTTCTTCCCCGAGTGGTCCACCGCGCAGCATGTCGTCCCGCCTGTCAAGCTGCCGGATCACTGGTATCGCTATGGCGCGATTGACTGGGGCAGCGCCAGGCCGTTTGCCGTGCTGTGGATCGCCGTGTCGGACGGCACGCTGCCGCAGTTCCCGCGTGGGGCGCTGGTTGTCTACCGCGAGTGGTACGGCTCGAACGGTGAGCCGAACGTGGGCGTCCGCATGACGGCCGATGCGGTGGGTGAGGGCGTGGCGCAGCGGCAGGAGAAAGACCCGCGCTTCAACGGCAGCCGCATTGCCCACTACTGCGACCCCGCGATGTTCACGGCAGACGGCGGCCCATCCATCGCCGAGCGTATGGCCCGTGCGGGCAATCTCGTGCTCAACCGGGCCGACAACGCGCGCGTGCAGCGTGCCGGCGCTATGGGCGGCTGGGATCAGGTGCGACAGCGGCTTGTGGGCGAGGATGACCGTCCGATGCTCTACGTGTTCAGCACGTGCACGCACCTGATCCGCACGCTGCCGGCGCTACAGCACGACGCGGATCGGCCTGAGGACGTGGATACGGACGGCGAAGACCACGCACCCGACGCTCTAAGATATGGCTGCATGGCGCGGCCCTACGTGCGCCCGCTGCCTTCCTCCGAACCCGGCCGTCGCCTTGCCGTGGGCGGCACCAACTCCGCGACGCTGGAGGACATGTGGCCCAAGCCGGTGCGGGGTAGAGTGCGGATTTAGGTAAGGCGCATACGGAACGACGCAGACGGGGCAGTCAGCCAAATATCGCATCCGGGATCGTGGTAGGTGATGATATCTTCGGCTGAGATGGCCACGACGCACCCGATGTAGTGCGTCAGCATCGTGCTTTGGATTTCGTCTAGCGTCAGTCGCCACGGCTCGGGCGCCTTCACCGGCATCAGCAGCCCCGGCGTGCGGATAATGACAGGCGCTGCGAGCAGGGTACCGATTAGGCCGCGTCGGGTGAGCATGGGGCAGTGTCCTCCGTGTAAGCGCTGCGGGCCGGGCTTGATACCGGCTATTGGTGTTTCCTTGTCACCCATAACCCCAGCGCGTGGTTCCGTATAGGGTGGCCACCCACTTCGTACTATTCGCGCCCGCCCCGGAAGTGACGGTTCTAGGTTTGCGTGTCCTTCCACGCCGCCGCAGCGCGCTGAGTATACCACACCCCGAGTAGCCGGAATAGCCGGAAACCCCACCGCGCGCGCGAAAGCGGCGTTAAACCGTGGGCATGGCAGAGACGTTCACCGCGCCGCAGCCGTTCAACGTCGAGATCGGGCCGGAAGCCGAGGTTACGCCCGCGGGCCGTGTGCCTGTGAGCGGACCCGGGATCGTCGTCATGCACCAAGAGATCACGCCCGAGCCCGACCTCTACCCGTGGCGGCAATACGGCGTCAGGCCAGGAGCGATCCGTTAATGCCCACATCCCCCGATAGCGTCACCTACAACGACGCTGGCTATGGCGTGCAGGGCGTTCCGGCGGCGTCTGTCGGCCAGTCGCTGCTGCTCAAGCAGCCCGCGTATCTGGCGATGGCGACGCAGCGCGCGATGCCGGATGCCATCACGGTGGATGCCGTGAGCAACACGCTCAACAGCCGCATGGGCCTGACCACGTCCACCAGTGCGGCGGTGACGGACATCATCCTGTCGTATCCGCAGTTCGCGCAGAACAACCCCGAAGAAGATTTCGGGGTGACGTATTCGGTGACGGCGGCCATTGAGTACCCCGCCGGCACGTTCACCCCGGTTTACACGTCAGGCGGTTCGCGCACGCTGTCGGTCGCGCCGGGCCGGGGCGTGGTCAGTTTCCAGCCCTGCCCGATCTACATCCCGGCCGGCACGCGGTTCTGGGTGAAGACCTTCGCGTCGTGGACCCCGGGCAATTTCCAGCTCTCGGCCAAGTGCGCGTCGTGGGTGAGCGGCGACGGCACCGCGCGAGGAACCGGCCTGTCCGACAACACGCTGGTGGCTGGCACGCCGACCACGACCAGCACGGCGGGCTTCGGGCCGAGCGTGTATGGCCGCCTGTCAAACCCCTGCGCCGTCGTGGGCGTGATCGGCGACAGCATCTGCCAGACCGCCGCCGAGGCCGGCGACAACGTGACGGGTTGGCAGTTCTTGCAGCGCGCGATGCGTGGCGCCATCCCGCTCATCAACCTGGGCCGCAACAGCGACAGCATGGCGTTCTACCTCCAGCGGTTCGACGGCCGCTCGGCGCTGCTGCGCGACCATATCTCGCACGTCATCATGGCGCTGGGCCGCAACGACTGCGGTGTCTCGTCCCTGGCGACGATGCAGAGCAACTACCAGAAGATCATCGGGCGGTTCCTGACGCTGGGCATCCCGGTGTTCGGCAACACCATCACGCCCTACACCACCAGCACGGATGGGTGGATCACTGCCGAAAACCAGACCATCGTGACCTCTGGCGACCGCGAGGTGACGCGGCAGGCGTTCAACGCATGGCTGCGGGCGAACTGGAAAGCGCTGGGCCTGACGCGCCTCTATGACTGGGCGCTGGCCGTGGATCCGTCCAATACCGGGAAGTGGAATTTTGACCCCACCGGCACCGGCCGTTCGGCGCAGGGGTTCCCGGTGCTGACCAACGGCGTCGTCACGTCGTGCGTGATGGGCCAGTACCTGCTGGTGAACAATTCCGGCGGCCAAGCCTACACCGCCAATTCCGTCGTGCCCTGCACCGTCTCGACCTACCCCGGCGGCCAAGGCATGGGCGCGACCATCACGGGCAACGTCAACGGGTCTGGGCTGGTGACGAGTTACAACGTGATCGCCGGCGGCTCGAACTACCTGTGGCCGCCCATGGTATCGCCCAACGGTTCGTGGACGCACGACGGCATCCACCCGGACAGCCGAGGATACGACCGGATCATCACCGGGTGCAGCATCAAGCCGGAGGATTTCGCGCTGTGACGAACCCCTTCCCCATCCCCGACGTCAACGGCACGATTGCAGTGACGTCCACATCGCAGCGGATTGCGCTTCAGGGCGCCGGCGGGAGCATCCTGCTTCAGAACGTCGGCACCACGGAGTGCTTCGTGAAGGTCGGGGCCGGCACGGTGACGGCCACGGCTGGGGGCGCCGCGACGTTGGCAGCGGATGGCAGCATGAGCGTTCCGGGGGGCGCCATCGTGGTGTATTCGATCCCGCAGACAGCGACACACGTCGCGGCGATCTGCGCCGGCAGCGGCACCACTACGCTTCGGGTGTCGCGCGGGAGTGGCGCGTAATGCTCCGGGGCGTCTCTGCGGGCAGCCGCGCCGCGCTCATCTACTCCGCCAACGGCACTTACACGCCCACGGCTGGCACCAAGTTCGTGGCGGTGCTTGCCGTGGGCGGCGGCGGTGGTGGGGGCTTCGGGGGCACCTATACGCCCGGCTCCGGTTCCGGCGGCGGCGGCGGCGGGGGAGCGGGCGCGGCCTGGCGGATATTCCGGGCAAGTGAAGTCGGCGCAAACGTTGCTATTACGGTCGGCGCTGGCGGCGTCGGTGGCCAATCGGGCGTAACGCCAAGCGGCGGAAGTTCCGGCTCTGGTGGCCGTGGCGGCATTTCCTCGTTCGGCACATTCCTTTACGGCGGCGGCGGTGGGGGCGGTTCAACCGGCGCGCTGAGCACGGCATCAGGCGGCGGTGGCGGCGGTGTGCCGTCCAATAGCCAAGCCGGCTATGCGTCTGGCGGCACGGGCGGCACCGCAGGTTCCGGGATCGGGTCGGCTGGCGGCAGTGGCGCGGCTGGCACGGCTTCGTCAGTTAACGTGGGGTTTGGCTCCGGCGGCGGCGGCACCAGTTCAACGGGCGTGGCCACCGCAAGCGGAAATTCGTATTTCGGCACGTCCGGCGGCGCCAGCGGCGGTGGGTTCAACGCGACTGTGGCGGCGGCAGGGGCAGCAAGCGGGAACACGCTTTACAACGGTGCGGTCACCACATCTGCGGCGGGAACGGCCGGCAACCCCGGCGCGTCTGGCGCAGCCCTTGCGATTGTTCCCCTCAACGTTGGCTCCTGCGCCTTGGGTATTGGCGGTGGCGGTGGTGGCGCTGGCGTTAACGGCGGCGCGGGTGGTGCGGGCGGCGGGTACGGCGGTGGCGGTGGTGGTGGCGGCGCTGGCTCGACGGCCGGCGGCAACGGTGGGGCAGGTGCCTCGGGCGTTGTCATCGTTCTTGAGTGGTAGCCGTAGTGTCCGGCTCCAACCCCATCCGCGCTGAAGACCCCGCCGACTTCGGGACCGGCCCGCGCGGCATCGCGGCGCGGTGGATTGCCGAACTGAAGCTGGCCGAGACGTCGTTCAAGGACTTCTGGGACCGGGGCGACAAGGTGGTTGCTCGGTATATGGACGAGCGCAAGAGCGAGGACGCGCGCGCCACGCATTACAACGTGCTGTGGAGCAACGTGCAGACGCTCAAGCCCGCGATCTACGCCACGCCACCCAAGCCGGTGGTGCAGCGGCGGTATCTTGACGCCGACCCTGTGGCGCGCACGGCCAGCACGATCCTGCAACGCGCGATCCAGACTATGATCGAGTCCACGGGCTGGCACGAGGTGACGGATCAGTGCGTGATGGACTACCTGCTGCCGGGGCGTGGGACACCGTGGCTACGGTATGAGCCGCACTTTGAGGACATCAGCGCCGGCCAGGTGCAGGGGATGGAGGCGGCCGAGGATGGGATGCAGGCCGCGCCGGACATGTCCGTGCCCGGAACCGAAGCACCGATCCCGGGCCTGATGCCCGACGCCGACAACCAGGAGCCGGGCGAGCCGAAGGACGACGGCTTGCAGGTCACGATGAACGCGGAGAACGAACAGCAGGTCACATACGAAGAAGTCGTGTGGGACTACGTGTTTTGGAAGGACTTCCTGCACAACCCGGCGCGGACCTGGCAGGAAGTGCGCTGGGTGGCGCGCCGTGTGTTGATGACGCGCGAGGAAGGCGTCGAGCGGTTCGGCAAGGTCTTCTGGGATGTGCCGATGGACTGGACGCCGCAGAACGTGGCCGATCAGGACCGGGCGTTCCAGATTTTCAGCAGGGCAATCGTCTACGAAATCTGGGACAAGCCGTCGCGCAAGGTCTACTGGATTTGCCCCGGCTATGGCGAGGAACCGCTGGATGAGCGCGACGACTTCCTGAAGCTGAACGACTTCTTCCCGTGCCCGCGCCCGTTGTACGCCACCATCTCGAACGGCTCGCTGATCCCGGCGGCCGACTACAAGATGTATCAGGATCAAGCGGCGCTGCTTGACGAACTGGTTGAGCGCATCGCGGACATCTCGCGCGACGTGAAGGTGGGCGGCCTATACAACGGCGCCAACGACGAAATCCAACGGCTGTTCCAAGAGGGCCACGAGAACAAACTCATCGGCGTGGAGCAGTGGGCCAACTTTTCGCAGGGCGGCGGCTTCAAGGGGCAGGTGGACTGGATACCGCTGGACAGCATGGTCATTGCGCTGCGCGAGTTGCGCGAGGTGCAGGAGATGACCAAGCGCGAACTGTATGAGATCACCGGCATCGCGGACATCGTGCGCGGGCAGGGGCAAGCGACGGCCACGGCCACGGCGGAGCGCATCAAGGGCCAGTTCGCGCAATTGCGCTTGCGGGACCGGGTGCAGCAAGTGGCGCGGTTCTGCCGGGATATGGTGCGGCTGACGGGCGAGGTGATCGCCAAGCACTTCCAACCCGAAACGCTGCTGCTGCTGAGCGACTATCAGCAGACCGTGGGCGCGTCGCCTGAGATGGCGATGCAGGCCATTGCGCTGCTGAAGAACGACCAGACGCGCGGGTTCCGGATCGAAATCGAGGTGGACAGCACCATCGTCGCCGATCAGGAGCAGGAGCAGGCGTCGCGCGTCGAGTTCTTGCAGATGGCCGGCAACTTCCTGCGCGAAGCCGTGCCGCTGGCGCAGCAGGTGCCGGAACTGGCGCCGCTGGCCGGGCAAATGCTGCTGTTCGGCATTCGAGGCTTCCCGGTCGGGCGCGAGATGGAGACGGTGTTCGAGAGTGCGTTGGAGCAGTTGGCGCAGGCCGCGCAGCAGCCCAAGGCGCCCCCACCGCCTGACCCCGCCATCGTCAAGGCGCAGATGGACCAGCAGACGGCGGCTGCGGAACTCCAGCAGCGTCAGCAAGAGGCGACGCTGAAGGCGCAGGGCGAACAGGCTGCCCGTGAGCAAGAGGCGGTGCTGAAGGCGGCCGAGCTACAGGTTGAGCAAGCGCGGATCGACCTTGAAAACCGCAAGCTTGACCTTGAGGAACGTCGTTCGCAGCAGGAAGACGATGCGCGGGCCGTGGAACACGCGCTGAAGGCGCAGGGCGCCGAGTTTGAGCAGCGCCAGGCGCAGGCCGAGGGCGACACGATGGCCGGCGTGCAGAAGCGTCTAGACGACGCGGTAACGCAACTGGCCGAGGTCAAGAAGCTGGGCTGGAACACCGTGCGCGTCATCACCGGCAACCCGGGCCGTACCGGCATCGTGCTGCAACTGGGCAAGGACACGGTCGAGGGCCTGTATGGCGTGGGCGTCTGGAAACTCTACACCCCGACCAGCGGTCCGGACTCGGTCAAGAAGTGGTTCGCCGACTACAAGAAGAAGTACACCAACGAGCCGGACGAGAACGCGCTGCTGTCCTACGCCTACACCGACATGTTCGTCAAGGCCGTGCAGGCAGCTGGCAAGGACCTCAGCACGGACAAGGTGGTCAAGGCCCTGCAGACCACCACCTTCGAGCATCCGATCTTCTATGAAAAGCAGACCTTCAAGGGCAACCACCAGGGTCCGGAGTTCGTCGAGGTGGATCAGGTCAAGGGCGGCGCCTGGACCTCGCTGACCAAACCGATGCAGTAAGCGGATGTTGACCTTCGATCCCTCCCGCCTGGGCCCGGTGCCCGGGTCACGGGTGGCGGTGGTCGGCGGTTGCGGTGGCATGGGGCGCGTGCTGGTGCGCGCGCTTCTCGACACCGGCGTGCAGGTGGCCGTGCTGGACCTGCCCGCCTCGCTGGCGCAGAACCCGCCCCCACCCGAGGCGCTCGCCTTCGCGATGGACGGCAGCGATGCCTCCAGCGTGGCGGCGGCATTCGCCGAGTTGGCCCGGCGCTGGCCGCATCTGGACGGCTTCGTGAACCTGGCGGGCTTCTTCAAGGGCTTCACGCCGATCGCCGAGCCGCTGCTCGATCACGAAGAACCACCGATCGCCGCGCAGGTGGCCGCCGATCCGCGTCTGCGCAGCGACGAGCGGACCTGGCTGCTCGCGCTGGCCGGCCGTGCGCTGCTCGAGTGCGTGCCGCCCGGGCGCGAGTCGGGCACGGCGTTGCTCTGGCAGGTGCCCGAGCCGAGCCGCGCGCATCCGCTGTGCAGCGGCGACGATGCCGAGCTGCTGGCGAGCTTGCATCGCACGATCGG
>ERZ650309.997-NODE-997-length-13498-cov-6.237521_pt1 | contig 13498 bp, 10 predicted proteins | sample MGYA00376245_ERZ650309 | MGnify/ENA primary metagenome ERZ650309 (study PRJEB26733, sample SAMN07839294) | wastewater metagenome | biome: urban; feature: wastewater treatment plant; material: waste water | place: USA: North Carolina | collected 2016-04-26 ...
CTACTTGGGATGAAAAATATAGAAGCAATTATGTACGCCCTGTATCTGTCATAAATGAATACTACAATCCTGCATGGCAACCATTTATACAAACCCCTCCATTCCCAGAATACACAAGTGGTCATGCTGTAATATCTGCTGCAGCGGCAGAGGTTATGACAAATTGGTATGGAAGTAATGTACAATTTACAGATACTTCATTAGTGCAATTTGGTATTCCTGCAAGAAATTTTAAAAATATACGCCTCGCAGCAAAAGAAGCCGCTATATCTCGGTTATATGGTGGAATCCACTATAAATATTCTTGTGAAATTGGTAATGAGCAGGGGATTAAAATTGGTCAATTAGTAATCGAAAAATTGAAATTTAAAAAATAAGTTTTGAATCGGTACTCCTGTACCAAAAAGTATCACCAAAAAGTATTTTAAAAAATTATTAAAAAAGCACTACCCCGAAAGTGTAATAGTCTTCAATAAAAAATTATTCTTAAATGAAACAAAAAATTTGCCTACTTATAATAGCAGCATTGCCATTAATAACAAAAGCACAAACTGATGCAGATGCTATCATGATGAGTAAAAATGTATTGTGTTCTGGCGTAATGTATCAGCACAATAGTTGGGATGAATACTGGGAAGGTACCTTCAAAAGAAACAATGAAAATTTAGGTACAGTATCAACAAATATGATTGGAGTAATGGGCAACTATGGGATAAGCCATAACCTCAATGTGTTGTTCAATGTGCCTTATCTTCAAACAAAAGCCAGTGATGGTGTAATGGGGGGGCTGCAAGGCATACAAGATTTATCAATGTGGATTAAGTGGAGGCCTGTACACCAGAAAATGGGAACAGGAAAATTGTCTATATATGCATTAGGCGGCTTCTCAGTACCTACAAATGATTATGTGGCCGATTATCTACCATTTAGTATTGGTTTAAAGAGTAAAACACTCAATGGCCGTATTATGGTTGACTATGAAAACAGCAGTTTTTTTGCAACAGCTTCTGGTACCTATAGCTATAGGAGCAATATTGAATTAGATAGAAATGCATATTACACTACTGAACTACATTTAACAAACGAAGTGCACATGCCGGATGTGGCTCAGGTTGGATTGCGTACTGGATATCGTAGCAGGTATCTAATAGCAGAGGCAATGATTAATAATATGACAACACTGGGTGGCTTTGATATTCGTAAAAATGATATGCCATTTCCTTCAAACAAAATGAATGCTACATCGGCAGGCGTTGCCTTTAAATACACACCTAAGTATTATCATCATTTTTCTTTAGTAGGTAATGCTGGATATGTATTGAATGGCCGCAACGTGGGTCAATCACTTACTTATGGAGCAGGAATTTTTTATGCCTTTAATGTAACTGGTAAGGGCAGAAAAATGGGTAAGAAAAATTATACACCTCCACCAGCCATGAATTAAATCAAGCTATATAAAAAGTAATAAAAAATGAAAAAATTAATAATAGGAACCATTTCTGTACTCATAGTAGCAGCTGTAGCCTTTTCTTGTTCAAAACAAATAGAAGGACGCACAGACAATACGCCTGCATTGGAGCCACTACAACAAGATGAAAATGCCAACACCTGGCGGTTGATATTGCTTAGTAGGCCAGATTCATTTGCTGTTGTTGCACCCTCGGCTACCAACTCTACAACTTACATAGGTGAGTTAAATGAAATCAAAGGTTTACAACAACAACTTACTGGAGAGCAAAAGGAAAAAATAAAATATTGGAATGCAGGATCTGTCCTTCGCTGGAATGAAATAATGCGGGAATTGGTAGCAAAACACAACCTGCCTCCGTATCAGAATGAAGATGGCACTTATCCCATACCCAGCAGTTTGAATCCATTTAACTATCCTCAGTTTCCTTTCAGTAATCCACCATTTGCCGCCAGGGCTTATGCATATGTAGCTGCTGCACAATATGACGCTTTAGTGGCCTGTTGGCATTACAAATATCTTTATAATAGAGTGGCACCCTATACTGCAGACAGTACAGTGAATGCTAATGCTCGTTGTGCCAGAGTTGATGCCCCTTCCTATCCTTCAGCCGAAGCAGTTGTAGCTGGTGTAACTGTGGAAATGATGAAACTATTATTCCCTACAGAAATTGGTTTTATACAACAAAAAGCTGATGAAGCTAATTTTAGTAGGATAGCATCTGGTGGAAATGTGCGTAGTGATATTGATGCAGGTATGTCATTGGGTCGTTTAGTTGCACAGGTCTTTACTGCAAGAGCAAAAGCTGATAACGCCGGTAAGGCAGTAGGCACACCAGAACAATGGGCACAATTAGAAACAGATTGTATAGCAAGAGGAGAAACACCATGGGAAAGTTTAGAAACACCCCAGCGCCCACCCATGTTGCCGTTTTTTGGTAATGTAAGACCTTTTCTTTTTGATTCCCTTACTGCACAAAACCTATATGCTGGAGAGCCTGCGTCTAAAAAAAATCAGCAGTTTTTGGAAGAGGTGTCTTATACAAAAGAAGTTTGTAATAATGCCTCTCGGGATGATATTCGAATCGTACATTTTTGGGCTGATGGAGCTGGCACTTATACTCCACCCGGCCATTGGAATGCAATAGCTACGGATGATTTTATTTTCCAAAGGTTCAGTGAAGTGCGTTGGGCACGCAATATGGCCCTGCTCAATATGAGTATGATGGATGCAGCTATTGTTTGCTGGGGTACCAAGTACAAATTTTATAATCCACGACCTTCACAGGCAGATCCATCCATAAAAACCAATACTGGTTTGCCCAATTTTCCATCTTACATTTCAGGGCATTCTACATTCAGCGCAGCTGCCGCAGATATTCTTGGTTATATAATACCGGAGAAAAAAAATCTGTATGCAGATATGGCAAAAGAAGCATCCCTATCTAGGATCTTGGGTGGCATACATTATCGAATGGATTGTGATAGTGGACTTGCTGTTGGTTATCGTATCGGAGCTTATGCTATACAACGGGCACAAACGGATGGGGCTGATTAAATTGCTTTAAATAATTTATCATATTTTTAGAAAACCGACTTAATGTCGGTTTTTCATCCTATCTCCAATGTCAGGTTTAATAATGTTATTCTTCAAATACATATAAACTAAGAATTGACGTAAGACTTGATTTAACTTTAGTATAAACTCAATGAATGAATCAAGATATAGATCAAGAATTATAACCCTCAAATCACTCCTTCACCATCTTCAACCCCACCAGTTCCCCTGTATCTTCTTTGAGTTCTATAAAATAAATACTGAGTTTGGGTGTTGTATCATCAGATATTTAGCTGCACTACAATATCCCTTATTTTTCAAAAATAGGGAGACAAAAAAATCCCCTAAATCATAGGGGATGCTTTATTAGTATTATGTGTAATTATTCTATTACTTCACCAGATATAGTGAGGATAACAGGTTCTTTAATATTGATGAATGTGATGGTTACTTTTTTTGTAAAAGCTCCGGGTGTATCTGCTTTAAAAGTAACATTTATTGTGCTTGATTTACCGGTAGAAATGGGCTTTTTATCGTATGAAGGATCTGTGCATCCACATTCTGCTATAGCAGATTTAATGATTAGCGGTTTGCCAGTGTTGTTTATAAAATTAAATGTAGTACTCATAGGTACGTTGTGTTTAATTTTTCCAAAACTATGCGTTAAACGCTCAAAATCAACTTTGCCAGATAGTTGCGCCCATACACATACCCCTAAAAACATTAATATGATAAGTGATACTATTTTTTTCACCTGTTTAATATTATAGACCACCACCTTTTAGTTCACCAACACCACCGTTAGCCGGAGCAGGATTGTCTGGTGCTTTATAAGTTGTACCATGAAACTTTAAAATTTGCATATATCCTCCTTTTACATAAACAGTTACAGTTTTAGCAAAAGCACCTTCGGTGTATCCATTAAAGCCTATTGTAATTTTAAAAGTTTCGCCAGGTGCATAAGGTCCAGCCTGCCATTTTGGTGTAGTGCAACCACAACCAGCCTGTACATTTTCTAAACTAAGAGAATCAGTAGAAATATTTGTTATTGATATGTCAAACTCAGCAGGTTTGCCATAAGGAATTTTTCCAAAATCATGGTCAACTTCACTAAATTTTACGACTTTATTAATATCAGGCTTTTCCAGATCTGGATTAGAAACATCAGCACTTTGTGCATGCACAAGGATGCAAGTAAACATGGTAACAAAAAGAACAGATAGCTTTTTCATTTTTATATTATCATTTTTGTAAAAATAATGCTAAGATTTAATTTCGGTGTTAAATATTTTTTGTAGCACTATATTAAACAATTGACGTGCCAATATCTGATGTTGCGCTTATTAGATAAGATGTAGATTTTATGATCCTGCAAGCCTGTTGCAAGTTTGGGTCTTAGATTTTTTGAAAACCCGTTTCAAAAAAAGCGATTGATTTTACCTGATTAAAAAAATTTTTGTATTTTCAAACCATCGAACCTAAAAAGAACATGTATTGTAGGTCAAAATTTTATTAGCCAAAAAATCCTCGGTTTTCAATACATTTTTTCAACTTAATATTATTTTTCAATCTAAAAAAAATATCAGTGATTAAATAATGAAATATGAATACATGCCAATATTTAAAAAAATCATACAAAAAAATAAATTCATTAGATTTTTTAAAATAACGTATCGAGTCCTGCTAACATAAGTTAGTTTTTTTTGCCCGGATTAAAAAAATCTCAGATGACATCATTAGACACTATTAATGTACCCATTGATTCTTTAAAGCAAGTCGGCATCACAAATACAGTCCATTATCAACTAAGCGCATCAGAACTGACTGAGGCATCTCTTGAAAGGAAGGAAGGACGATTAAATAATACAGGTACGCTTTGCGTAAATACAGGAAAATTTACTGGCAGAAGTCCTATGGACAAATTCACAGTTAAGGACTCCACTACTCAAGACACCGTTCATTGGAATCAATACAATATACCTGTTACAGAAACTGTATTTAACAACTTAAAAAATAAGGTTGTAACCTATCTAAATAGCAAAAAAGAATTATGGGTAAGAGATTGTTTTGCCTGTGCGGATACTTCTTATCAAATTTCAATAAGGGTAATCAATGAAAACCCATGGAGCAATTTGTTTGCCTATAACATGTTCATCCGACCAACAGATGAGCAATTAGAAAATTTTGAAGTAGAATGGCAAATCCTGCATGCACCTGGGTTTTATGCAAATCCCGAAATAGACGGAACCAGACAAGAAAATTTTGCAATGATTTCTTTTAGCCAAAAGACAATTATCATTGGTGGCACAGGATATACAGGTGAAATAAAGAAAGGTATTTTCACTGTGCTGAACTATCTTTTACCACAGGAGAAAAAAGTATTGAGCATGCATTGTAGTGCCAATACCGGGAAGAATGGAGATGTGGCAGTTTTCTTTGGCTTAAGTGGCACTGGGAAAACAACACTAAGCGCAGACCCCCAAAGACAACTGATAGGAGATGATGAACATGCATGGACTGACAAAGGTGTTTTTAATTTTGAGGGTGGCTGCTATGCAAAATTGATTGATTTAACAGAGAACAAAGAACCTGAAATTTTTCATGCTATAAAGAAAGGCGCTTTAGTGGAAAATGTTGGCTTTTTGGAAGAATCAACTGTTATTGATTTTACAAGTAAAGCCATTACAGAAAATACAAGAGTGAGTTATCCATTACACTTTATTAGTAATGCTAAAGAGCCATCTATAGCTGGTCTTCCAAAAAATATTTTCTTTCTCACTTGCGATGCTTATGGAGTGCTGCCGCCTATAAGCAGACTCACTCCTGCGCAGGCCATGTATCAGTTTATAAGTGGTTATACGGCAAGGGTGGCTGGCACTGAAGCCGGTGTTACAGAACCTAAAGCTACATTTAGTGCATGTTTTGGGGCCCCATTTTTACCACTGCATCCTGGAAAATATGCAGCTATGCTGGGTGAAAAACTTAAAAAACACAATGTAAATGTTTGGATGATTAATACAGGCTGGATTGGTGGCCCTTATGGTACAGGTAGTAGAATTGCTTTAAAATATACCAGAGCAATGATTAGTGCTGTACTCGATGGAAAATTAGATCATGTTACCTATGATAAACATGCTGTATTTGGCATGATGATGCCTAATCAATGCCCCGGTGTACCCGATGTGTTGCTCAATCCCTATAGCACATGGAGTAATGGAATTGCTTATGACACTCATGCGAAAATGCTTGCACAAATGTTTTGTGATAATTTTAAAAAATATGAGGATGGTGTTTCAGCTGAAATACTTGCTGCAGCACCTGTACAATAAGGTTTTTTAATCCCTGAATAATTTAAACAGGGTTTTTGTTATGACTTCGATTGCATATCCATAACCCCGCTTTTGCGGGGTTTATATTTACTCATATTTTATCATTTATCATACATTTCAAGCAGATTTTAATAGGTAGATGTTTAGAATCTCTATGACACAACAAAATCCGGAGTAAAATCAGCCTAAATATTTTGCCACAATTGGCAAACTTCTTCCTACACCAAATGCTTTTGGGGAAATGCGAATGATGGGGCAAAACTGTTTTCGTTTGTATTCATTGTTGTTAACCATTTTAAGGACTCTCTTTGTCAAAGCTGCATCAAAACCAAGATTTTCAATTTCAGCAGGGCCTTTTCTTTGCTCTATGTATTGGTACAGCAGCATATCTAGCACTGCATAGTCCGGAAGGCTGTCACTATCCTTTTGGTCTGGTCTCAATTCTGCACTGGGTGCTTTGTTTATAATTGCATTCGGGATTATTTCCATTTCCCTGTTGATGTATCTTGCCAATGCATATACCTGAAGTTTATAACAATCGCCCAAAACACTAAGCCCCCCAGCCATGTCTCCATAAAGTGTTCCATATCCTGTGGCTAATTCACTTTTATTGGAAGTGTTCAGTAGTATATAACCAAATTTATTAGCCACAGCCATCAGTAGGCCACCCCTACTCCTACTTTGGATATTTTCTTCAGCCAACGAAAAAGGCAAGTCATTGAAGATAGGTTTTAGAGTACATAAAAATGATTCATAAATCTCATCAATTTTTAAGATTTTAAATGGATTTTGGAGGTGCTCACTTAGCAGCACTGCGTCTGTTACACTTCCTTCCGAAGAATAAGGGGATGGCATTAGTAATGCAGTTACATTTTCTTTTCCCAAAGCTTCACAAGCTATGGCCAGAGTAACCGCACTATCTATACCGCCGGAGGAGCCAAGAATAGCTTTTGTGAATCCCATTTTTGTGAAATAATCTTTAATTCCGGTTACAAGCGCAGCATAAATTCTATCTATGTATAATTCGGGCATGAGTATAGCAGGATTAAGCTCACTATCCGGCACTTGGCTACAAGTTATTTCAAATCCCTCTGCAAAACTTCCATCTTCTAAAAATTCTACCATTGCATAAGCCTCTTCAAACAACGGTAAAGATTTTACAATATTTCCATTTTTATCAAATACCAATGAGCCACCATCAAAAACGATTTCCGTCTGACTTCCGGTAGTATTACAATACACCATTGGTAGTTTGTACTTTAATACATTTGCTTTAATCATTGCTTTTCTATCATCCACATGTGTATAATCAAATGGAGAACCACTTAGGTTGAGCATTATATCAGGCTCATGCTTCATCAATTGATCCATAGGGCACACCCTGTACATTGGATTATTACCCAGATTCCAGATATCCTCACAAATTGTAACTGCTATTTTTTTCCCTTTGAATCGAATGATATTCCAATCGTATGCGGGTTCGCAATGTCTATAATCATCAAACACATCATAATTTGGCAATAATGTTTTATGAATTTCTGTCTTTATCTCTAGATTTTCTATAAAAAAAGCAGCATTAAAAAGGTCCTTACCATCCATGATTGGATTTTTTGCAGGACCTCCTACAAGTACAGCAATGCCCTGTGTTTCCGTACGAATTCTTTCTAAAGCTTGATAAGATTGTTCAATAAAATCGGGGAATTCTAAAAAATCTCTGGCTGGATACCCACAAATACACATTTCGCTAAAAAGCACTAAATCTGCTTGTTGCGCTTTAGCTTCTTTAATAGCTGTTATTATTTGATTACAATTAAATTCGAAATTACCAATACGATAGTTCTGCTGCGCAATATAGATTTTCATGGGCCGAAGTTATGGAATGAAAAGTTGCCATCCCATTTCATTGAATTGCTTGGAAGTGGGCAATAATGCATTTCTACTATAGTCTAAAAACTTATAAACCATTTTTAAGAAATCTAACATTTGGCTTAAAATTATTTCATATCAAATTAAATTATTTTGGCAAAGCCCCACAAAAAAACCGCCTTTGTATCGGCGGTCTTTAATCTTAAATCTCAAACCAAAAACTATCTTAAAAATAAAAGCTCTCTATATTTTGGTAAAGGCCAAGCATTGTCATTTACTAACAATTCCAATTTGTCTGCACTATAGCGAATATCATCAAAAAATGCTTCTTTGATCGTATCGCAATAGGCAATGGCTTTTGCACGTGTATCTGTAAGATTATTTGCATCTTTTCGTGCCTCTGTCATAGCGTCCACTTTTGAATATATAGTTTGTATATGCTCAGACAATTCAGTTAAAATAGAAACTTGACTGGCATAGGCGGTGGCCGGTAATCCAGCATCTTTCAACCCTTTTACATTTGCTGCCAACTTTGTTTGGTAAGAAACTGCAGCAGGAATGATATGACTCAATGCCAAATCTCCCATGATGCGTGCTTCTATTTGTACTTTTTTAATATACTTTTCAAGTTCTATTTCATGTCTTGCTTCCAACTCTGCATGATTATATACATTGTTGTTTTCAAAAAGTTTTTTTGAAGAATCAAAAACCATTGCATCTAATGCAAGTGGAGTGGTTTTTACATTTGGTAATCCTCTTTTCTCTGCCTGCTTTGCCCATTCTTCACTATATCCATCACCTTCAAACAAAACTTTTTTACTTTCTACAATATAACGCTGTATGGTGTGCATGATGGCTATTTCACGCTTCTCCCCTTTTTCTATTAATGCATCCACATCTTTTTTAAACTGCTTTAGGGTTTCTGCCATAATGGTATTTAAAGTAATCATAGCATTGCTACAATTGGCAGACGAGCCAACTGCACGAAACTCAAATTTATTGCCTGTAAAGGCAAATGGAGAGGTACGGTTACGGTCTGTATTGTCCAACAATAATTCAGGAATACTTCTGTGTAAATCTAATTTAAGAATGGCTTCATCTTGCTCATCAAATGATGCTCCTACCCTGCTTTCAATATCACTCAACACTTTGGTCAAATACTCCCCAATAAATACGGAGATGATGGCAGGAGGTGCTTCATTTGCGCCCAGCCTATGATCATTTCCTGCGGAAGCAATGGATGAGCGAAGCAGACTGGAATAATCGTGTACTGCTTTGATAATATTTACAAAGAAAGTAAGAAACATTAGATTGGTCTTTGGCGTTTTGCCGGGTGCTAATAAATTGACACCGGTATCTGTAGCCAGACTCCAGTTATTGTGCTTACCACTTCCATTGATACCTGCAAAAGGTTTTTCATGGAGTAGAACACGGAGGTTATGCCTGCGGGCCACACGGTCCATAACGTCCATTAACAAAGCGTTATGATCTACTGCAAGGTTTACATCTTCAAATATTGGAGCACACTCAAACTGTGCAGGTGCTACTTCATTGTGTCTTGTACGCAAGGGTATGCCTAACTTATAACATTCTTCCTCATAATCCCTCATATAAGCATATACACGCTCCGGAATGCTACCAAAATAATGATCTTCTAACTGTTGACCTTTAGCCGGGCCGGCTCCAAATACTGTGCGACCACTCAGTAAAATGTCGGGTCTGGCATTGGCAAGTCCTTCATCAATTACAAAGTATTCCTGCTCCCATCCTAAAGTGGCGGAAACTTTTGTAATATTCTTATCAAAATAATGACATACTTCTACTGCAGCCTTATTCATTGATTCTAATGCTTTCAGCAATGGCGCCTTATAGTCCAAAGATTCACCGGTATATGATACGAAGATGGTTGGAATACATAAGGTTTTGCCCTCTCCAATTTCCATGATAAATGGTGGTGAAGATGGATCCCAGGCAGTGTATCCTCTTGCTTCAAAAGTGGCCCTCAATCCTCCACTTGGAAAGCTGGAAGCATCCGGTTCTTGTTGTATTAGTGCAGCACCTTCAAATTCTTCAATGGCAGTGCCATCACTTTTAAGGGTGAAAAAAGAATCATGCTTTTCTGCGGTTGTACCTGTAAGTGGCTGAAACCAATGTGTAAAATGGGTAACGCCTTTTGACTCAGCCCAGGCACGAATGCCATTTGCAATTTGCCCTGCTACCGTTCTATCAATTTTTTTAGAACCCTTTACACTTGCTTTCAAACTTTTAAATGCATCATCACTTAAATATTGACGTGCTTTTTCAAGCGTAAATACATGCTCTCCAAAAATGGGAGTAACTTTTGGCAAACCTGGCACTTTAATTTGTGCATCGCTACTTAGATTTTTGATAGCGTCAAACCTCAATGACATAAAATAATTTTTTGCAAATTAATAATCAAATGCTCAAAAAATAAAATATCAACGCATATTAAGTCAAATATGATAGGAAAATTTTGAAATTTTTAATTAGTTTTCGCTGAAATTCAGGTTTAAAATAATTTATTAACTATTTATATACACATATATTTTTATTTTAATGTGTATATAGCATTGCTGCAATCCATAATAAAGAAAGTAACTTATTGGCCTCAAACATAAATATTTAGAGCAATTGCAATGGACATTATAAAACTAAGAAAACGGAGCGTTGCTTAGGATTTTTAAACAGTAGTTTACAATAATTAATTTACCCTGTTTTTTCTGAAAGATGCAAGCAATAAAAGCATCGTGGCAAGAGGCAAAACAAAAGAACGGTACCGAACAATGGCACCAGTAAGTGTAATAGTATATCCTGCAAGCATTAAAAAACTTAGCGTAAAACAAAACAAAAAACAAAACAATCCGGTGGGAAATTTTTGATTACCTGATGAAAAAAAACCTTTGCCCCAAGGCATAAAAATAGATATGACAACAATGATCATTAATGCATTTTCGGCGATAGCCGGCCAATAACTCATATTCTCTATTTCAGAAAAATGTGGCCTTAATAGGGCAATGTCTAAGGCATGAGGAAGAAAAGAAACGAAGCTGTTTATTGTAGCTTCTAAATGTGGCATTGTCAATTGAGATCCACCGCCCAATGCTATAAACTCATTGTGTCTGTTTACAATATACTTTAATGGATTAAGGTCATCAGACAGATTTCTTAGAAAAAATAATGATATGCCCCCAATGACGTATAAACCTATTGTAAGCCACACACCACGTTTGCTATATGCATGTACCAACCACCAACCAAATATTGCCGGGGCCAATAATATCAACATATAATTTCTAAAACTAAATAACAGCGCAATGGCTATCAATAGAGCAGGCAGATGCCGCTTGATGACGAAAGTCTTTGCTTCAATAATCCTATCGCATAAATAAACAATCACCATGAAGCTGGTAAATATGACGCCATCTTTATGCAAACCACTCTGCCAAAAAACAAATGATGGAATCAAGAAAACTATCATGGACAAAGGAATAGTTTTAAATATTTTTTTTGCATTCATCATTTTAAACAGCAATACAGGCCCAATAAAATATATCAGGTTAAAAATGACTGCATCAGCAAAATAGCTGCTATTGGTCAAAAGATTACACAACGCAAGCATTTTTATAAATACGTTGTCTTTTAAATTATTCCAATAAGATTGCTCCGTACCAAAAAAGGCTCCGGGTTTTTCATAACTTGTCGTAAAAAGATCTTTTATAAAAGCTAAGGGATCTTGTAGGAACCAATCCTTCTCTTGCAAACTAATATGAAAGTAGCGAATGGTATCACTATTGGCCTGATATGCCAGTTGATTAAAAAACCAATAGTAGGCATAGGCAGCTAAAATTTTTATGGCAAAAAGCACCAACAACCAATTAGTCGCTAATCCACTATGTTTAAAGAATGACCACCTACTGATGCACCAGCAGGAAATACAAATCCATAGTATAGTGATAATAATTTCCAGTAAAAAAATATTAAGAAGATGCAGTCATTTCTGTATAAAGTTTTCTATACCCTGCTGCCATTTTTTCTACACTAAATTCATTGAGCAACATTTGATAGCCAGCCCTACCCATAGCAAATGCATTTTCAGGATGAGCAATCAGATATTCAATATGCTGCACAGCTTCATCAAGCGCATCATACAAAAAGCCGTTTACATTGTGCTGTAGCACATCCGTATTTCCGGGGCAGCTACTGAGTACTAAAGGCAAATCCATACTCATGGCTTCCAATACAGCATAGGGCAAACCCTCCCACAGTGCAGTGGATAGATAAATATCCGCTTGTCTTAATTCATACTCAACCCTTGCTTTATCCACCCAACCTGTAATTGTAATATTGGCAGCTGTTATTTTTTCCCTGTCCGGCCCCTCACCTACCCATATAAATTGTATGAGCGGATTATGCATAAACCTTGCTGCTATTTCATTAAAAAGGGTTGGATTTTTTTGGATGGTAATTCTACCGGTTGTTACAATGCGTATGATATTATCTTGCTTAGGTGGCTTAACGTGATGTGTAGGATAATATTTTCCATTATTTACATATCCAGCTTTTATACCAATTTGTTGGTAGCTTTCTGCTTCGCTTTTGGATACACCAATGACTTTGCCCGGAAAAATTGCGCCCATTTGCTCAAATAAAATATATAATCTTTTGGTTAAAGCAGATACATCTTTTCTTAAAAATGCCGCTGCATGTGGGGCATAGATAATTCTTTTATATCCTTTTAGCATTCCTGCTATTCTTCCTAATATACCAGCTTTACTGGAATGAAGGTGCAGTATATCAAATGGACCTTTTGTTTTTAAAAAACCCATCAATTCACGCACCGCTTTTATATCAGTGAGTGGTCTTATTTCTCTACCAGCAGATGGCCAGGGCACAAATTCTACATTAGCAGGAAAACTATCTTTTGCCTTTTCAAAAAACTGTGGACGACCATATACAATGGTGTAATCAATATCTGGTGTAGCATTGGTAAGGCATCTCAAAAATTCTATCACCCCTCCTTCAAAAGCTTCTGTTATATGTAATACTTTCATTCAGCAGTGTATCTTTTCGCTTGCAAATTTATTAAACTGCAGATGGATAATGAAGGAATAAACCCTAAAGATTTTTAACCATGCATATTGAGTATGTATTGCACTGCTTAAAAAACTGTGTTTATGTACATCTGTTATTAACAATCTATTTACTACTTCAACTCCATTACCCACATAGTGGTAGCTGGCATTGTAGCAATATGTGC
>ERZ650309.998-NODE-998-length-13495-cov-7.765030_pt1 | contig 13495 bp, 11 predicted proteins | sample MGYA00376245_ERZ650309 | MGnify/ENA primary metagenome ERZ650309 (study PRJEB26733, sample SAMN07839294) | wastewater metagenome | biome: urban; feature: wastewater treatment plant; material: waste water | place: USA: North Carolina | collected 2016-04-26 ...
CCGCCAATCCTCGATGGGCGACTTTGGGTTTTGCGAGTAAACTGTGTTCTAAAGCCAAAGATGGGGCATCTTGCATTTTAACAGCTAAAATGGTGTGGTCATCACTTTGTGCCGCTCCTTCTCCTGCAAAATCCTTAACCTGCTTTAAAATTTCATCAAACACCGTATCTGGTTTTTCTGCTTGAGTAAATATGGGTAACAAACGTTCAAAACCAAACATTTCTTGTTTATGATTGACCGTTTCAATAATGCCATCAGACCACAAATAAATAACGTCTTCATCATCCATTTCAAAATAACTTGGTTTATATTTAAATTGATTGGACGATAAAATACCTAGTGGCAAATGCTGTGAGTGTATTTTTTTGATATCTTTGGTTCGAGCATTATAAATGACACCCTCAGGTAAACCGCCTGCCCAAACCTCTATACTGCGATTGCGAAAGCCCAGATGTGCAGCTGTTGCACAGCAAAATACGCCAACAGGTAAAATACTTTTTAATTTGGTATTTACCTCACGCAATACATCTTCTAAGGCAAATCCTTTTGATACCATACCATGAAATACTTCTGCTAAAGGCAAAGCACCTATTGCTGCTGGCAAACCATGCCCCGTAAAATCTCCCAATAAAACCAATAAATCACCGTTGGGATGTCGTGCAGCCAAGACAACATCACCATTAAAAATTGCTTTAGGGGAAATGAGATAACGAATATTAGGAGAATTTAATACGCCATAATGTGCAATTTTATCAAAGATGCCTTTTGCTGCCTTTTGCTCTTGCAGCAAGTGTTCGCGTTGATTTTGAATTTCTTTATGCAAACGACGCATACGCGAAAAAGCCATAATTTTGGCTTTGATAATCACCTTGTTATAGGGTTTGCTTAAAAAATCATCACCACCAGCTTCTAAACATTCAGCTAAATCACTGGCTTCATTTAATGAGGTTAAAAAAATGATGGGAACTAAATCTTCACCAACAATCTGTCTAATTTCTCTGGCGACTTCTGTGCCATTTTTATGAGGCATCATCACGTCTAACAAGACAATATCGGGACGATGCTCAATAAATAGCTCTACTGCTTCTTTGCCATCTACTGCCAAAATCACTTCATGATCAAGACGTTTAATTAAGTTAGCCAAAATTAAACGATCACTTGGCGTATCTTCAGCGATTAACAGACGCATAAGCCACCTCCCTGCTTTAAGACTATTTACACAATTGTAAATAATTGCTCAAAATTAGAGATGGTTAAGATTTTTTTGACATCAGGATTACAATTAATGATTCTCACTTGAGAACTATCCCCCCCTGCATGATCTCTTAAAAGCAACAACATGCCTAATGCAGAGCTGTCTAAATAAGTTGCATCTTTTAAATCAATCACATAACAGGACATTTCGCTGGGTGCTTGCTCATAAGCATTACGAAATTCTTGGTGGGTGCTAAAATCAAAACGCCCTTTAATTTTAATAATTAATTCTTTGCCATCGGCTGAACTTGTGGTAAGTATCGCCATAAATATCTCCCTCTACATGCTGATGCCATCACTATTGGTTATACAGCCAATAATATTAAATTAGTATATTTGCTTCTTATTCTAAAGCAAACTTTATACGCTAAGAAAGGCTATCAGGATGATTTAATTGTTTTTTTAGAACATTTGTTTGGTTTTTATCTGTTTTATACATACCAAACACAGTTTGTATTTATACGATGATTTTATCTAAAACGCTATAGCACAGTTCACAAAAAACTGACTGATAAGTTTCTAATTGATTCGATGCGAAAAAATAAGCAATTACTATACTTAGACTATGTGGGCTTACGTGGCTATCTTTGAATAGCTTTCGCTTGTAAAGCGTGGAACTTACTGGGATATGCGTAAACTCTGACGATAAAAACCTTGTTTAGGAGCAACAAGATGAATCAACCCTATTCTGCTAAAAAAGTTGCTTTAGTTTTGTCTGGAGGTGGAGCTAGAGCCGCTTATCAAGTGGGTGTTTTAAAGGCGATCAGTGAATTGTCTTATTCTCATTGTGCCAATTTATTTCCTATTATTTGTGGCACATCTGCTGGAGGCCTCAATGCCGCAGGTTTGGCTTGCCGTGCTGATTGTTTAGGAGAGGCAGTTTCACAATTAGAATTTGTTTGGTCAAACTTTAAAACCTCACAAGTGTATCGCACAGATTGGGCTGGCGTTTTGCATTGTGCTGCTCGTTTTTTATGGACAATGGCTTTTGGTCGTTTGCATAAAGATCGACCTGTTTCTTTATTGGATAATTCACCATTATACTTTTTATTAGAACGCGAATTATTACTTTCTCGTCTTAACGATGTGATTAGTGCAGAATATTTACAAGCTCTTTGTATTACAGCATCAGGCTATACCAGTGGTGAATCAGTCAGTTTTTTTCAGGGGCGCGCTGATTTGGAAGGTTGGAAACGCGCTAGAAGAGTTGGTATCCCAACACTAATTCGCACTGAACATTTATTAGCATCGGCTGCTATTCCTCTACTATTTCCTGCGATAAAACTTAATCGTGAATATTTTGGTGATGGAGCCTTACGACAACTCGCGCCAATGAGTCCTGCCTTACACTTAGGCGCAGAAAAAATTTTAGTGATTGGTGTGAGTAATGAAAATAATAAAGATCGTCAAAAAGTCGATAGCTACCCTAGTATTGCTCAAGTTGTTGCTAACATTTTAAATAGCTCTTTTATTGATAGCTTAGAAAGTGACATTGAAAGACTCACTCGAATTAATCGTACCATTAGTCATATTCCTGCTGAGATTAGAGAAAAAAATATTTCATTACGACATGTTGATTCTTTAGTGATTGCCCCTTCTAGTGAAATTTTTGATCAAATCGCCATGAAACATGCTATGGATTTGCCACGTAGTATTCGAACATTTGTTTATGGCAGTGGTGCAACAAAACGTGGCGGCGCAGGTGTGTTAAGTTATTTACTATTTGAGGGAGCTTATTGCAAGGAGCTAATTGATGTTGGTTATGCTGATGGTATGGCTAGAGCAACTGAGATTAAACAGTTTTTACATTTAGATCAGCCTAGTGACCATGTTTGCCAGTTACTAGACTTTAAAAATAGAGCTTAGGGATTATTAGCGGCTGTTAACGTTTTGCCTGTGAGCAACCACAATCAAAACGCAAAACAATCCTATTATCTTTATGCTTTTTTATAATCAAAGCGATAACCGTCCCTATATTTTTTCTTGAATGGCTAATAATCGTTTATCCAAATCTTTGACTAAACGCTGCATCATTTCTTCAGCACTACACACATCGTGAATCAAGCCTTGAGATTGACCAATAAACTGCATACCCTTGGCTAAGTCACCGTGTTCGGTTGCTGCCTTTAATTTAGGAGTTGCGGCACCAAAATTAGCTAATAATCGTATTTTTTGTGGTTCTACGAGAATGCCTGCTAACACTTTCCAAATGGGGACTTTTAATTGTATTGCTGAAAAAAAAGCCTGAACCATTGCCAACACAAAATTCATAGGTTTTTTAGTCAACTTTTCTGCCAATGGCGTTTTCATATAACGTGCAGGCAAACCATCAAAATGCGGTGAATAAATGGTCTCGTGTTGATCTTTAGCAATCACTTGTTGCTTAATATGCTCATGTAACGGACTCTCTTTCACCGTCGCAAAACGTGAGCCCATCGCCACCGCTTCTGCCCCCAATGCCAAGGCCGCCAACACACCACGTTGATCAGCAAAACCACCACAAGCAATCACTGGAATCTTGACCACATCAACAATGGCTGGCACTAAGACTAAAGACGTTACCTCTCCGCCATGTGCTGCTGCTTCATGACCTGTCACCATCACGGCGTCAGCACCTTGTTCTTGAGCGGCTATGGCGTGTTTAGCAGTCGTCACTGTGGCAATTACCTTTCCACCATAAGCGTGGCAAGCTTTTATGAGCCAATCGCCCTTACCTAATGAAAAATTAATCACAGGCACTTTTAAGTCTAAGGCAATTTGGGCATTTTCTTTGGCAGATGGCATTAACAAGGCACAATTCACACCAAAGGGTTTATCTGTTAATTGGCGCACCTTTTCTATGGCAGCCTTAGTTTGTTCGGGTGTCAACGGCCCTAAAGCTAAAATACCTAAGCCTCCAGCATTGCTCACCGCAGCAACCAGTTCAGGGGTAGAAATCCAACTCATGCCCGTTAAAATAATGGGGTATTTAATGGCTAATAATTGGGTAATGGCTGTATTCATGTTGATATAGTTAGATCTTAATGGTGATTGTTTTTTGACTATATCAACTTACATACATATCGTCCAACAAATTATAAAACATTTATCAGTTTTAATAATTCCGTATCCAAAGACATTAAACGCTCATCTAAGGCGCGTAAACGTCGGCTCACCTCACGTGATAAATTCATTTGAATAATGACAAATTGTTCTAAATCATACTCATACAATGCAAATAAACTTTGTCTAGACAGCTCCAATGCAATACATGGCTCAATCGCTCGTACTGAGGCACTACGTGGGTTTAAATCAATCAATGACATTTCACCAAAACAATCACCACGCACCAAATATCTTAATTTGATGTCTCGCCCTTTTAACACTAATGCCGTGCCGCGCTCCAAAATAAACAAAGAATCTGCTTGCTCACCCTCTTTAAAAAAATAGGCATTTTGGGCAATCTCAATTTCTGGGCAGCGTGTTAATAAAAATGACAAGGCTTGTTGGCTAACACCACCAAAAATCGGCATGGCTTGTAATAGCTCAAGATATTGCTGATCCATAATCCCCCCATATTAATCACGAAAAATATGACAATCAGGATTTCTGCGTTAATTGTGAGACAATACGCCTGTCCTGTACTCTAAATCTTGTTTATTTACAGTGTAGAAGATTTTTTAATGATTAGATTTTTTTGATGATATTGCCGCGAAACACTTACTTAAATAGCATCAGCTAGGTTATGCTATTCGGCTTTATTAGGATTTCTCGCTCCCTGCCTGTAACTTTGAGCTTTATTCAGGGAAAATAGCGAGAGGAATTCCTTTTTACCTCTTTTTATTCAGCAAACGAATTGCCATGCAAGAAAATTATTTACCCCAAGACATCGAACCCACCGTACAAGCGCAATGGGCAGACAACAACGCCTTTGCCGCCAATGATAACAGCGACAAACCCAAATATTATTGTTTATCCATGTTTCCTTATCCATCAGGTAAGCTACACATGGGACACGTGCGTAACTATACCATTGGCGATGTATTAGCCCGCTTCAAAAAAATGCAAGGCTTTAACGTGCTACAACCGATGGGTTGGGATGCCTTTGGTCTGCCTGCTGAAAATGCAGCGATGAAAAATAATGTGCCACCTGCCGCATGGACATACAGCAACATTGCTTATATGAAAAAGCAATTACAGTCTTTGGGCTTGGCGATTGATTGGCAACGTGAAGTAACCACTTGTAAACCAGACTATTATCGCTGGGAACAATGGTTATTCACGCGTTTGTTTCAAAAAGGCATTATTTATAAAAAATCAGGGATTGTGAACTGGGATCCTGTTGACAATACCGTATTAGCCAACGAACAAGTAATTGATGGCAAAGGCTGGCGTTCGGGTGCAGTCGTTGAAAAACGCGAAATCCCCATGTATTACTTTAAAATCACCGCCTATGCTGACCAATTATTAACCGATTTAGACCAATTAGACGGCTGGCCAGAACAAGTCAAAACCATGCAACGCAACTGGATTGGCAAAAGCTTTGGTGCAGACATTATTTTTGATTATGACCAAGACAGCATTGGTCAAGCAGGTCAATTAAAAGTTTACTCGACACGCCCTGACACTTTAATGGGTGCAACCTATGTCGCAGTAGCGGCTGAACATCCTTTAGCAACCTTAGCGGCTGAAAAAAATCCCACGTTACAAGACTTTATTGCCGAATGTAAAGCAGGCTCTGTGGCCGAAGCAGATATGGCAACGATGGAGAAAAAAGGCGTTGCAACGGGCTTTTATGTCACGCATCCATTAACGGGTGACAAATTACCGGTATGGATTGCCAATTATGTATTATGGGGCTATGGCGAAGGCGCAGTCATGGCTGTTCCTGCCCATGATGAACGCGATTTTGAATTTGCCCATAAATATCAATTAACCATTAAACAAGTCTATCAATCGACAACAGGTGCAGAGTTTAACGTTGACACTTGGCAAGATTGGTATGCCAATAAAGATGACAGTATTCGCTCCATCAATAATGGCAAGTATGACGGTTTAAGTTTTACGGCTGCTTTTGATGCCATCGTTGCCGATTTAGAAGCGACACAACATGGCACCCGCAAAACTCAATTCCGCTTACGTGATTGGGGGATTTCTCGTCAACGTTATTGGGGTTGTCCAATTCCCATCATTCATTGCCCAAGCTGTGGTGATGTGCCTGTTCCAGATCATCAATTACCTGTGGTTTTACCCGAAGATGTCGTGCCTGATGGCGGTGCTTCACCCTTAAAACGCTTACCTGAGTTTTACCAAACCACTTGTCCAAGCTGTGGTGGTGCAGCCACTCGCGAAACTGACACCATGGACACCTTTGTTGAATCGAGTTGGTATTATGCGCGTTATGCGTCACCACAATGCAAAACAGGCATGGTAGACCCACAAGCAGCAAACACATGGTTGCCTGTTGACCAATATATTGGTGGCATTGAACACGCGATTTTGCACTTGTTATATGCCCGCTTCTTTCACAAGTTAATGCGTGATGAAGGTTTGGTACAAGGTGATGAGCCGTTTAAACGTTTATTAACCCAAGGCATGGTGTTAGCAGATACCTATTATCGTGAAATGCCTGATGGTAAAAAAGATTGGTTTAATCCTGCTGATGTTGCTTTAGAAAAAGATGACAAAGGTCGTGCAATTAACGCTATTTTGACCACTGACAATCAGCCTGTGTTGATTGGCGGCATGGAAAAAATGTCAAAATCTAAAAACAATGGTGTTGATCCACAAGCATTGATTGACCAATACGGTGCAGATACTGCCCGTTTGTTTATGATGTTTGCTTCACCACCCGATCAATCCTTAGAGTGGTCAGATGCTGGCGTTGAAGGCGCACACCGTTTCTTAAAACGTTTGTGGCGCAGTGTCTATTTACATCAACAAAAAGGCTTTATCCCTGCCTTAGATGTTGCCAACTTAGACAATAATAGCCGTGATTTACGCCGTAAAACCCACGAAACTATTGGCAAAACCACTGATGACATCGCACGCCGTTTTACCTTTAACACCGCCATTGCTGCAATTATGGAGTTGTTAAATAGTGTGCAAAAATTAGATGCCAAAGAAGGTCAAGCCTTAGCTGTTGAGCGTGAAGCCTTAGAAGCAGCTATTTTGATTTTGTCGCCGATTGTGCCACATATTGCCGAAAAATTATGGCAGTCATTAGGCCATAGCGATATTGTCAATGCCGCATGGCCAACGGTTGATCAAAATGCGTTAACACGTTCTAGCATTGAATTAATGATTCAAGTCAACGGCAAGTTACGCAGCAAAATCGAAGTTGCTGTTGATGCAGATAATGCCACAGTTGAGCAACTGGCTTTGGCTAAACCTGAAATCCAACGCTTTTTAGAAACTCCACCGAAAAAAGTGATTGTGGTGAAAGGTAAGTTAGTCAATATTGTGGTGTAAAATATAACTTAACACCATCGTCAACAAATGGATGGGTCTCGTACCTCGACCCATCCTACAGCCATAGAGTATGTTGTGAATGAAAGTTGGTAATTCTGTGCTTTGTTCCTTGATGATCATCAGCCTAACGGCCTGTGGTTTTCACTTGCGTGGCAGTTATCATATTCCTCCACAACTACAACAACTCAACGTCGACTTAAGCACTGCCAGCCCATTAAGCAGCCCGCTTAACCAACGCTTACAACAATCAGGTATTCAACTTAATCAAGGTGAATATCGTTTAGTGATCTTAGAAGACAAACTCAGTAAACAAACAACTAACACCGATAGTCGTGCCAAAGCGGCTGAATATAGCTTGTATTATCAAGTACGTTATGTGCTACAAAATACCGAAAAGCAAAACGTTTCTGAAGAGCGTAAGCTGCTATTACGTCGTAGTTATCAATATGACACCACTGCTATTGTTGGTAAAACCGCTGAAGAAGAAACCTTAATTAAAGAATTATATGAAGAGGCAGCCACCCAAATCACCCGTCAACTCAGTGGCTTTAGTCATCTTTCCACCACCAAGACCACACCATGAAATACGACTATTGGGGCTTATTAAAACATCTAAAAAATCCCTTACGGACGATTTATGTGTTGCATGGTGATGAAACATTAATTCAACAAGAAGCGCTGATTGCCCTTCGCCAAGTTGCCAAACAACAAGGTTTTTTAGAGCATGAACGCCATGATGTTGATAAGCATTATGATTGGTCAATGGCCTTTGCAGATAGTAATGCCCTGTCGCTATTTTCAGATAAAAAACTGATTGAAATTCATAGCAACAAACCCGATGCCGCAGGCGCAAAAGTGATTGAAGCTTATCTTCAATCACCGCCCGAAGATAATGTGGTCATTCTTGTTTTACCAAAAATTGATGCGGCTGCCCAAAAAAGCAAATGGTTTACCGCGTGCGAAGATAATGGCATTACCGTGTCTTGTGCACCACTCACCGACTATCAATTTAAAGATTGGATTGTACAACGCTGCCAAAGCCATAAAGTACAACTTGATAATTCTGCCTTAACATGGTTATGCCAACAAACCGAAGGTAATTTGTTGGCAGCCCATCAAGAAGTCACCAAACTGGCTTTATTATTTGGCAGTGAAAAAATTAGCCTCGAACAACTCGAACAAAGTATTAGTGATAGTAGTCGTTTTGATTTATTTGATTTAAGTGCCTGTGCTTTAGCAGGTGACGCCCAAAAAACTGCAAAGATTTTATTTAGTTTACAAGCCGAAGGCCAAGCAGAAAGCTTAATTTTATGGGTACTGGCCAAAGAAGTACGCATGCTCACCAATTTATTTGAAGGCGCACAGCAAGGTGTTAGCTTTTCAAATTTATGTCAACAATTAGGCATCTGGACGAAACAACAAAATAGTTATCAACTTGCACTTAGACGATTGAATCACAAACGTTTAAGCCGCTTAAATGCTGAGCTATTAGCCGCAGATAAAGCCATTAAAGGTCAAAACAATGACAATGCTTGGGATATACTATTACGTTTAAGTCTTGGTCTTGCTGGAGTTACTCTCTTTGAAACCGCTGTCTGATGAACAATTTAAGGCATTGTCACACCTTGTCTATCGTGATTTAATTTTAGACACTTTAGGCAATCTCTCATTAGGCCTAGGTTTATATTTGGTTTTTAGTAAAGACGTGGCAGATTGGCCAACATGGTTATTATCGCCCGAAGCTAAAGCGATTTTTATTGCAACGGGACTGATTAATTTGCGGTTTATCGCTATTCGTTTTCGTCGTTTACAAGCATGGCAAGTTGCCCGACAACAACGTCAACAGCCCTAGGAATATCATGAATAATAATAAAGATACCTCTAGTATTTCATTCACCGCCCATTATACAGGTTATATTTGGTATAAAAATAAACTGTCACATCGTGCATTTGCCACGCAAAAAGGCTTTGTTTTATATCAACTGCTAAAACCAATCGAAGTGCTTGCCAAATTTTTTATTGGTTCAGACATTAAAACCACCCTCTTACAACGTCATCAATTAATTGACCGTGAATTAACTCAATTAATTTTGTTGCATCCCGATTTACAAATTTTAGAATTGGCTTGTGGCTTATCACCACGCGGCTGGCGGATTAATCAAAAGTACCCTTATATTACTTATGTTGAAGCCGATTTAGTGGGTATGGCGAGTCAAAAACAACAACTGCTTAATGGTTTAGAAGGCATCAATGCTAATCATAAAGTACATACGTGTAATATCTTAATTGAAGACGAAATACAAAGCCTTGAAGCCGTATTAAAACGCGAATTTGATAGCAATAAACCGATTTTGGTGATTACCGAAGGTTTAGTAAATTATTTTAAACTTGAGGATATTAGCCTATTTTGGCAACGTCTAAGTAAAAGTTTAAGTCAATTTGCCGCAGGCTTTTATTTAACCGATGTGTATCCCAAAGTCACTCAACATCGTTTTTATCATTGGATTGAGTTAGCCAACAAATCTTTAAAAGTCTCATCAAAAAGCAGTTTTATGATGCACTTTGCCAGCCGTGATGAAGCTCAAACCTGCTTAAATAATTGTGGCTTTAAACAAGTGACTGTTTTTAATCCTGATGAAGAATTAAGCCAAGAAAAAACTAAAGGCGGTGCTTTGGTTTGGGTGATGAGATGTGAAATTTAAGTTTTAAATAGCTGGCTTTGATAGCCAGCACCGTTTAAATTTCGGCATAAGGTCGTTGCCCTAATTTTGGCAACTCATGGCAATAATCGCTATCTTTTAACAATTTATTAAACTCGTCAGCAATCACAAAACTACCATGTTTAAATAAACACCGCATCCAACCTTCACCACGTTCAAATACCAGCACTTCGATACGCAACATAGAGTCTGGCAAACATAAAATCAAATTTCGTGCATATTCTTGAACGGTAAAGACAATTTTTTCGTATTTCAATAAGCAACCAAAGAAATTAATATCGACAATTTCTACTGGTGAGTCAATTTGAATATCACCATTTACCGCCGAAAAACCTAACACATAAGCATTTGGATTCTTTAGTGCATAACGTGGTTCACCACGACGTTCTAAAGCCAAACCTTGTTCATGGGTTAATAGCTTTAAACCTTGAACCTGATTCAAATCTTCTTGTTTTAAAAATGCGCAAAACATGCCAACCACCGCATCTCGGCGTTCTAATTGAGGCAAATGGTCAGCATTCTCAATTAATGCAAATTGTGCATTGACACAGTTTGCTGCAAAAAAAGCATTTTCATAAGGCAAGGTAAAACTATCTTTATCGCCAGTTGCAACAATAGTTGGACACGTTGGATAACCCAATACTTCTTCAACACCAATCAAACGGTGAGCATTAATACGATAACGCTGTTTTTCATTTTCACTAAAAGTACGCATTTGGCGTCTAAACAAACGACAAGCCACTTCGGGAATTTCGGTTTCTTTTAATCGTGCATGATTTATTAAATACAAAACCACTGCCTCACCAAATTCGCTCATTTGTTCGGCATCAAGTAGTTTTAATGACTCTTCTAATAACATCCGCCATGATTTACGAGGTTTGGCCAACGTCCCTACCATAATCAAACGTTCACTCATTTCTGGACGTTTAAAAGCAAAGGTACTTGCAACCACCGAACCCAATGACAACCCCATTAATGAAACACGGTTAATATTTTCTTGCACTAACCAGTAATAAAGTAAATCAGCTAAATCTTCTAAACCCAGCTCTGAGGCCAATTGGCTATTGTTGCCCAAAGAAGGTAAATCAACTAAAACAATAGGACAAATTTCAACCACATCACCCACAAAAAAGCGATAAGACGTAAAATTTTGAAATGCACCACCCAACACAATTAAAGGAGGCTTTTCACAATTCTCAGGGCCATTAAAGGCTAAATAGTGAATTTCCCATTTACCCAGCATAGAAATCGTTGGATCATTTTTTAAGGAATTTTTCTCGTATGGCTCAAAATGCAGCATGTACGCCTCTATTATTAAATAACTTACAATCTGTGGTTATTATTCAGTCGATGATGTAAGTTTTTTATTTTCAATTTTTCTTTGTGATCAGAAATTATTTGTTTTGGTCAAATAGCTCTTCTTGCTTGACTGCAAAACGATGATGCTATTATTTAACTCACCTGTATTATAAAACAAACAAGCAATTGCTTGGTAAGATTCACTCACTACGGTTGTTTAGGTTAAGAGGGCAATTTATAACATAATCTTTGCAATTTTTTGAATCATTAAAACGCCATTTTGCTTATGTTTTTCACCAAAATCTTACATTCTGCTTGATGATTGTGATATTTCCCCTAGTGTCCTAAAGTACAACTGTTATAATCAAAAACAGCTATATATTTTTCTATAAAGCCCCTATGGGGGTTGAAGATCGAGAGAGACCATGTCCGTTCAAGCTTATATGCAACAATTAGGGCAAGATGCCCGCTCTGCTTCACGGGTCATTGCACGCGCAACCACTCGTGAAAAAAACGCCGCATTACAGGCCATTTATCAATCATTACAAGCTAACCAAGAAAAAGTGTTAGCCGCTAATGCTCAAGATATGGCCAAAGGCCGTGCTAGTGGCTTAGATGCTGCATTATTAGATCGCTTAGAATTAACACCTAGTCGCTTTGCAGGTATGTTAGAAGGCTTAGAGCAAGTGATTGCTTTAACTGATCCGATTGGTGTAATTACCGATTTAGCCTATCGTCCGTCAGGCATTCAAGTAGGCAAAATGCGTGTGCCTTTGGGTGTTATTGGCATTATTTATGAATCACGTCCTAACGTGACTTTAGAAGCTGCTGCCCTGTGCTTAAAATCAGGCAATGCCACCATTTTACGCGGTGGTTCAGAAGCCATTAACTCCAACAATGCCATTGCTGAATGTATTCAACAAGGTTTAGTGTCTGCCAATTTACCTGCTAGTGTGGTTCAAGTGGTCAATACCACTGATCGCGCAGCAGTTGGCCAATTAATTACCATGCCCGAATATGTGGACGTGATTGTACCTCGTGGCGGCAAAGGCTTAATTGAGCGTATTAGCAATGAAGCACGTGTGCCTGTGATTAAACATTTAGATGGCAACTGCCACGTTTTTATTGAACGTGAAGCCGATATTAACAAAGCTTTAACCATTGCTTTTAATGCCAAAACACATCGTTATGGCGTGTGTAATGCCATGGAAAGCTTATTAATTGATGCGCCAATTGCAGCAGAAATTTTGCCAAAACTTGCTGAATTATATGCCAGTAAACAGGTTGAATTACGTGGTTGTGAGCGCACTCGTGCCATTATTGATGCCCAAGTTGCGAGTGAACAAGATTGGTATGAAGAGTATTTAGCACCCGTTTTAGCCATTAAAGTGGTTGATAACTTGGATGCAGCGATTGAGCATATCAACAAATATAGCTCACACCATACCGAAGCGATTGTGACCGAAAACTACACCAAAGCGCGTCGCTTCTTAGCCGAAGTTGACTCTAGCTCGGTGATGGTTAATGCCTCTACCCGTTTTGCTGATGGCTTTGAATATGGCTTAGGTGCAGAGATTGGCATTTCTACCGACAAAATCCATGCTCGTGGTCCTGTGGGTTTAGAAGGTTTAACCTCTCAAAAATGGATTGTGTTAGGGGATGGCCATATTCGTGGATAATCGTTTATTTACGCCTAAATAATATGAACCACCTAATTGCCTACTTTGGTGGCTCATTTGACCCTGTACATCAGGGTCATTTGGCCACCGCAA
>ERZ650309.999-NODE-999-length-13482-cov-4.151188_pt1 | contig 13482 bp, 14 predicted proteins | sample MGYA00376245_ERZ650309 | MGnify/ENA primary metagenome ERZ650309 (study PRJEB26733, sample SAMN07839294) | wastewater metagenome | biome: urban; feature: wastewater treatment plant; material: waste water | place: USA: North Carolina | collected 2016-04-26 ...
TCTGAACACCGGCAACAACACCTACAAGGCGGTGCAGCGCAGTGCCGGCGCGGTGGCGATCGGACCGGTGCTGCAGGGATTGGCCAAACCGGTCAACGACCTGTCCCGGGGCGCGCTGGTCGAGGACATCGCATTCGCCGAGCTGTCCGAGATCGCCACGCGCAACGCGCCGGGCGGCTTTTCCGCCACCGATCCGGTCACCCAGACCTTTTTGGCGGCAGCCGGGCTCATCTCGCCGATGGCGCTTCTCGATGTCCCGATGGGCTGGATGCTGATTCCGGGCATGCGGCTGCTGATGGGACAGCGCATCAACACCGCGTTTCAGCTCATCGCCAGCGCACTGCCCGGCCTGATTCGCGGCCTGCGGGAGCGTCGCGCCGTACCAGTGCCCGCCAGCAACCTGTGCGCCTGGATGGAGCGTGAGAACCTCATCCGCTATCTCAAGAGCGTGCAAGATCCGTCGGGCAACTGGCTGGGAACGCTGTTTCACACCACGCTCTGCGCGATGACGCTGTATGCGCTCGGGCTGCCCCGCAACGATCCAGCCATCACCCGCGCACTCGCCTATGTTCCCAAGTGGCGCTACGACCTGCCCGCCCTGCCCGGTCAGGATCGGATGTGGAACTTCGTCCCGTATAACTCCGAGACCTGGGACACCGCGCTGTGCGTCTCCGCCCTGGTGAAGAGCGGCGTTCCCACCGCTGAGGCCCGCATCGGTAGCGGGGTGGCCTACATGCTGTCCACGCAAGGCAAGATCCCCGAGCCGCGCGAGTGGCAAAACCCGCCCTGCGGTGCGCCCCGCTTTGGCGGCTGGGCCTTTGAGGAGTCCAACTCCTACAACCTTGACTGTGACTCCACCTCGCAAGTGCTGCGCGCGCTGTCCCTGACCAGCACGCTGTCTTCGGTGAAGGACGCCACCCAAGAAGGTCTCGACTGGCTGTTTGGCATGCAAAACCAAGACGGCGGCTGGCCTTCGTTTACCCACGGACAAGCCAGCAAGCCCGCTGGACCGTATCCGCTCGGGACGTTTATGCCCAAGGACTCGCTGCTCGACATCCTGAGCATGGTCGGCAGCGCGTTTCTAACCTTCGGAGATCCCGCCACCGAAGATCTGACCGGACGGGTGCTGCAAGCGCTCGGTCTGCTCGGCTATCGCGTCTCGGATCCAGTCGTGTCGCGCGGTGTCGCCTTTGTTCGATCCCAGATCTTCGACAACGGCGTCTGGTGGGGCCGCTGGGAATGCAACTTCATCCCCAGCTCCGCCTACATCCTGCTGGGGCTCGCGGCGGTCGGTGAAGACACCCAGGCCCCCTACATTCGCCGGGCCGTCGCCTGGATCGAGTCCCACCAAAACCAAGACGGCGGCTTTGGCGAATCCATCGACTCCTACGGCAACCTCGCCTTCGCCGGCATCGGACAGAGCAACCCCTATGTCACCGGCCTCGTCGTGTCCGCCCTGCTCGCAGTCGCAGGCACCGCAGCCGTCGTCGATCGCGCCGTTCAATTCTTGCTTACGACCCAGCGCGCAGACGGTCTGTGGCCGGGAATGGGCTACACGCTGGTCATGAATGCGCCGGTGCCGTTTTACAAGATCCCCGCCGATGTCTGGGCCGCTCCGCTCGAGGCGCTCGCCGACTACCGCACCCGAGGCGGCGGCGTATAAGACGTACATCCCCACGAGCCCAGCGCAGGCAGCCCGCAGCGATACAGCACCGCATCCAGCGCCCGCAGCGGCAGCGAAACGAGCGGCTGCTTGGTTCGATAGACCGTACAGCGCTTCCCACTCGACTGGGCCGCATCCAGGATCGCGTTGACTGCTTCCCGCGCGACCTGATTGGTTCCTTCCGCCGACGCAAAGTCCATGCAGTGCCGCATCCACTCCGAAGCCATAAACAGGTTCGGAATCTCTGTCTTCGCCGTCGGTCGCGATGTCCACGCCCCGCACGTCGTAATAAACAGGCTCTCTAGGTTTTCATCCTGCCGCTCGCTTCCGCGCGGAAACACGATGTCGGGATCGATGAACCAAGACTCCACTTCCGACGGACGAATCGCTTCCCCGTGCGACGCCAAGCTCAGGTTTAGCTGCGCCAGCACCTCTTCGGTGAGTGCTGCTTGCTGCATGGCTTGGATCGCAGCAGCCACGCCATATTGCACAAAAGTGTCATAGCGCCGTGCTTCTTTGGCAGGCAGATACAGGGTCGGATCAAAGCCCTCCACTGTCGCCGCAATTTGCGCCCGATAACTGCTGGCATCAAAATGGGTAATCGGTTTGACCCCACTTTGCCCTGCCAACACATTTGCCCAAGTCGAGGCAACATCCAATCCTAGAGGTGTGACCATACCAAGGCCAGTAACGACCACCCGCTTTTTCATGTTGCCCAATGCTCCAATCAATTCAAAATCATGCCGATAGTATGCCAGAAGCCTGATGAAGATCTGACGACATTTCCACATCCCCACACCGACACCACGCGCAAGTGACAAAAAAACCGCAACAAGTGCGGTTTTTTGTGTCGCCGTCTGCGTGATTAAGCCAATTTGGCAGTCACGTAGTCAATCGCGGATTGTACCGTGGTGATGGCGCTGGAATCTTCGTCAGGAATGGTGATGCCGAAGTCGTTTTCAAACGACATAACCAGCTCAACCAGATCTAGTGAGTCCGCTCCCAGATCGTCCATAAAGGAAGCTTCGTTCTTAATTTCTTCGGCACGCATCCCGAGCTGTTCAGCTACGGCCTTCTTGATGCGTAATTCGATGTCGCTCACAGGAATTCTCCTCAAAATGTGGCGTCTTTGAAAACAAGCTTTAGTGTAGTCTAAAGCCAGAAAATTACAATCAACCGGATCGTTTTTAGTCCAGATACATCCCGCCATTGACAGGCAGAACTGTACCTGTGATGTAGGCGCCGCCTGATCCGGCCAAAAAGGCTACTGCTGCCGCTACATCATCGGGTTGACCCAAACGCCCAAGCGGAACCGCATCAAGCATGGTTTGCTTGACCTTCTCGTCGAGCACTTCAGTCATATCTGTATCAATAAAACCAGGCGCAACACAATTGACCGTGATATTGCGGCTACCCATTTCGCGTGCTAGCGCACGGCTAAACCCTTCAATCCCTGCTTTGGCCGCCGCATAGTTGGCTTGGCCGGCATTGCCCATCCGCGCCACCACCGAGGTGATGTTGATGATGCGACCAAAGCGCGCTTTTGCCATTCCTTTGAGTACACGTTTTGATAGCAAAAACACAGCCGTCAGGTGCACATCAAGGATGTCTTGCCAGTCGTCTGTTTTCATCCGCAGCAGGAGGTTGTCACGGGTAATGCCTGCATTGTTGACCAATACCGCAACACTACCAAAGCGCTGCTCGATGTCGGCAATCAGCGCATCAACCGCCGCATGATCACGCACATCAAGCACCAGCCCCGTGCCTTGCTCACCCAAACGCGCTGCGATCTGTGCCGCCCCTGCGTCACTGGTGGCCGTACCCACCACAAAAAATCCATCCGCCGCCAAGCGAGATGCAATCGCCGCGCCAATCCCGCGACTTGCACCCGTCACCAACGCGATCTGTGCTGCACTCATGCGATTTTTCCTTCTGCCAGTGAGACAGCGGTTAAGGCTTGATCCAATCGACCCCGTGTGTCAATGGGGAAAACGTCAAATCCATAGGGCATCCGTTTGGCAAGATTCGCCAATACATTGCCCGCACCGCATTCTACAATTTGTTTAATCCCTTGATCAGCAAAGGATTTCATGGTTTGTGTCCACAGCACGGGCTGACTCAACTGATCAATCAAGGCCTGACGAATGGCATCTACATCTGGCGCGATTTGAGCACGCGCATTTTGCACAATTGGAATGTCAGGATGATGAAACGGCGTATTTTGCAACAGTTCGGCCAGCTCAATCGCCGCAGGCTGCATCAGTGAGCAATGCGATGGCACACTGACCGGTAACGAGAGGGCTTTGCCCCCAGCCGCTTTGACCGCCACTGTCGCCGCGTGTACCGCAGCCTGATGACCAGCAATCACCACTTGTCCAGCAGAATTGAAGTTGGCCGCTTCGACCACAGCATCAGGCCGACTGATCTCTAGGCACAGCGCAATCACTTTGTCATCGTCCAAACCAAGCACAGCAGCCATTGCCCCTGTACCCGCAGGTACCGCCGCTTGCATCAGTTGCCCGCGACGATGTACCAACCGTACCGCATCACTGAGCGACAAGACATTGGCCGCCACCAAGGCGCTGTACTCACCCAAAGAATGTCCTGCCAGCAGCTGCGGTTGCACACCACCCAACTCTTGCCACAAACGCCACAATGCCACACTGACGGTGAGCAAAATCGGTTGGGTAAATTCAGTTTGATCCAAACGTGGATCATTGCCCTGTGCAATCTGCCACAAGTCCAGTGACAAGGCGTCTTGGGCTTCGGCAAAGGTTTGACCAATCAAATGAAACTGTTCGGCCAGCTCAGCGAGCATACCGTTTTTTTGTGAGCCTTGGCCGGTAAAGACCACAGCGGTTTTGGCAAAAGACGATGCCGTATTCATAAATCACGTCCAGCTTGAATCATGGCGGGGATATCATGCTTGGCCGCACGGATGGCGACCTCTAAAGCATTGGTAAAGCTATCTTGATTGGCACTGCCGTGACTTTTGATGACGGTTCCGGTTAATCCGACCAAAGGTGCACCATTGTGGCGAGCCGGATCAAGCCGTTTTTTCATGCGCTGCAGCACCGGCATGGCGATCAGTGCCATCAATTTGGTCAGGATATTTTGTGAAAATTCGAGCTTGATGGTGTCACCAATCATTTTGGCGACCCCTTCGGCAGTTTTGAGCGCAATATTGCCATGTAGTCCATCACAGACCACCACGTCGGCTTGGTGCTCAAAAATCCCTGTCCCTTCAATATAACCCACATAATTCATACTGCTGGCTTTGAGCAGTGCATTGGCAGCCTTGATGGTGTCATTACCTTTGATTTCTTCTTCGCCAATATTAAGTAGCGCAATACGCGGCTGTGTCATACCCGTCAACGCGGATACCACCAAATGCCCCATACGGGCAAATTGCAACAAATGCTCTGCTGAAGCATCCACGTTGGCGCCCAAATCCAGCATATAGCACACGCCTTGACGGGTCGGCATCGCACTCATAATCGCAGGGCGTTCAATGCCTTCACAGGTTTTGAGGATCATGCGACCCAAGGCCATTAGCGCACCGGTATTGCCTGCACTAATACACACATCGGCCTGTTGTTTTTTGACTGCTTCGATGCAAAGGCGCATCGATGATTGACGTTTTTGTCGGAGGGCAACTTGTAGCGAGTCATCCATCGTCACCATTTCGGTGGTGTGATGAACCTGTAAGCGTGATGCAAGGGCTTCGGGGAGAGATTTGAGATGTGGGCTGATCTGAGTTTGATCGCCATACAACAATACAGACATCGCAGGATGACGCTGTAAAACCGTCAGCACTGCCGGAACAGTAACACGGGGACCGAAGTCCCCGCCCATGGCATCGACTGCAAGCCGAATGACCATGATGTCATCTACCGCTCAAGAAGAATTATTCTTCGACAGCAGCAACGGCAAACAGTTGACGACCACGATAGAAACCGTCTTTGGTCACGTGGTGACGCAGGTGGGTTTCACCAGTGGTTTTGTCGATCGACAGGGTGCTGCCAACGAGGGCATCGTGCGAACGGCGCATGTCGCGCTTAGAACGGCTTTTGCGGTTTTGCTGAACGGCCATGAGAGGCTCCTTAGTCACAAAGTCCGACGGCCAGTCAGCTGAACCGTCTTGCTGTAAAATGGCTTAAGCCCGCTAGGCTTAAGAATCCAAACGTTGCTTCAAATTTGCCAAGACACTAAACGGATTGTCACGTTGAGCTGGCTCATCTTCAATCTCAACCACAGGCACTGCATAATCACAATGATCATGGCGTGGTGCTAGCGGCAAAGACAACAACAATTCATCTTCAAGCAAAGCCAAGAGATCTATGAGGTCGGAGTCAGCTTCCCCATGTACCACTTGTTCTTCACTTAAAATCACAAAATCAGCATCCTCATCCAAACGCTCAGCGTACTTGGCATCGGACAACAGCACCAAGTCCACATCAGTGTCGATGGTGGCATCAACGGCCTCCAAACAACGCTGACAGGTCAAGGGCACTGTCGTGACCAAACTGGCCTGCAATCGTGCAAACCGTCGTTCGTCGAGAAACAGACGACAGTCAACTTGCACACCAAGCGATGAATCGCTGGATGCAGCCTCAGAAGCAATTCGTGGGAATCGGGTCAGCGGTAAACGGCCTGACCACGAAAAACCTTGCTCTGCCCATTTGAACGGCTCAATCTGCGCCGGAAAGGTATTTGCTGACATAATAGGGCGTGGATTCTACAAAGTTGCGGGGAGTGTGTCAAAGCATAGAAGGCTTTTTGACAAAAATCATGTACTGCTGGTTGGACAGACTGTTTTTTCATCACTCACCCTAGATCTTTCACCAACACTTCAGGGCAAGGCTTTCAGCCTGTATCACGACCGAAAATTCGATCAGAATCGTTGATCTGACAGCTTTTTTTACACCAAATCCACACAGGAAAACTGCTGACGGACGCAGACCATTCTACTACACTAAAACAGTAGTTTTATCCGATGGGGCGCACGGCCATGTTACATCTACGGGTGCATCCCGATAACCCACAAGCGCGCTTGATACGACAAGCGGCTGAGCGTATCCGCCAAGGTGAGATTGTGGTGTATCCCACCGACACCGCCTACGCGCTCGGCTGTCATTTGGGCGATAAAGGCGCGCTCGAACGCATCGCACGGATTCGCAGACTCACCGCCCAGCATCAATACACCCTACTGTGTCGTGATTTATCCGAAATCGCCACCTATGCACGGGTCAGCAACAGCATGTATCGTCTGCTCAAAGCGCATACGCCGTCGGTGTGTACCTTTATTCTGCCTGCCACCAGCGAAGTGCCGCGCCGCCTGATGCACCCCAAGAAAAAAACCATCGGGATTCGAGTCCCCACCCATCCGGTCTGTCAGGCCTTGCTGGCCGAATTGGGTGAACCCATGCTGACCAGCACCTTGCTGCTGCCTGAGCATGAACTGCCTATGGATGATCCCGAGGAGATTGAACTGGCGATTGGCAAACAAATTGACGTATTGCTTGATGCAGGTTTGTGTACACGTGGCCTGACCACTATCGTCGATTTGTCGGGTGACGATCCGGTGTTACTTCGACAAGGCATGTGTGATGTGTCTACCATTATTGGCGAATAATTCATCTATTGCACCAACTCCCCCACCAATAGCCATGACATCATCCTGATATCGCCCTCAAAAAGGTGTTTTTCCGTTAAATCTTTAGTCTAACTGCTGTGACTTTCGACAGTTGGTCGGCCTGATCTGAATGGCTTTTGTTATACTCGCGCCCACACCCTGTCAAAAGTGGACAACGGTTCATGTCAACATCTCGCGTCTTATCAGGTATGCGCCCAACCGGATGGCTACATCTCGGTCATTATCATGGCGTGCTTGAAAATTGGGTCAAATTACAACACCAACATGACTGCTATTTTTTTGTGGCCGATTGGCATGCACTGACCACGCATTATGATGATCCACGCGCCCTTGCCGGACATACTCGCGATATGGTGATTGATTGGCTTGCTGCAGGGGTTGATCCAAGCAAGGCCACGATTTTTGTGCAATCGGATATGCCCGAGCATGCCGAACTGCATGTGTTGTTGTCGATGGGTACCCCGCTGTCTTGGCTAGAGCGTGTGCCAACCTACAAAGATCAGCAAGAAAAACTCAAAGAAAAAGACCTCGCCACCTATGGCTTTTTGGGTTATCCGTTGCTGCAAAGCGCCGATATTTTGCTGTACCGCGCCGATAAAGTCCCTGTCGGTGCTGATCAAGTCGCTCACGTGGAGCTGACCCGCGAAGTCGCCCGTCGTTTTAATCATTTGTATGGTCGTGAGTTTGATGCTGCTGAGCGTTTGGCGGCAGCAATTGCACAGCTCGACAAAGACACCGGCAAAAAATATCAGCGCATGGCGAAAAAATACCAAGAGCAAGGCGATGCCGATTCGCTCAAATATGGCCGGCTGTTGGTCGAGCAACAAACGCAATTGAGCGCCGAAGACCGTGAGCGACTGCTTGGTGGCTTGGATGGCTCGGGTCGTACTATTTTGCCCGAACCACAAGCCCTACTGACTGAAGCGAGCAAAATGCCCGGTTTGGACGGGCAGAAAATGTCGAAGTCGTATGGCAACACCATTAGCCTGCGCGAATCGCCCGACAGCGTGCGCGACAAGCTACGCAAAATGCCCACCGACCCTGCGCGGATTCGCCGTACCGATGCGGGCAACCCAAAACACTGCCCTGTCTGGCAACTGCATGAGGTGTACACCGATCAAGCGACGCATGATTGGGTACAACAAGGCTGTACCAGTGCAGCGATTGGCTGTATCGAATGCAAACAACCCGTGATTGATGCGATCAATCAGATGCTGGTGCCGATGCGTGAGCGTGCCGCACAGTTTGAGCAAGACCCTGAACTGCTCAACCGGATTTTGCGTGAAGGGGCTGAACGCGCCCGTGTGACCGCACGGGAGACCTTGCATGATGTGCGTCAAGCGATGGGCTTGATTGGTTCATGGGCGCAATAACGGCAACTGACCCGCACCACGCTCAAGCCCTCCGCGCACGCGTTGAATCGGAGTGGTTTGAGCATCTACCGGAAGACTTGTATGTGCCTCCGGAAGCGTTTGCCATTTTGCTTGAGCGCTTTGAAGGACCATTGGATTTTTTGCTGTATTTGGTACGCAAAAACGGCTTTGATTTGCGCCATCTCGACATTGCCCCGATTGCGAGCCAATACATCAGTTATATCCAAGTGATGCAAACCTTGGATGTGGAGCTGGCGGCGGATTATTTGGTGATGGCGGCTTTACTTGCTGATCTAAAATCTAGATTGCTATTGCCCAAACCCAGCAAATTGCAGGTGGAAGACGATCCGCGCCAACAACTGATCGAACGATTAGAGGCTTACGCGGCCATCAAGCGCAGTGCAACACAATTGGGTGCACGTTCGGTGCTTGAACGGGATGTGTATTCTGCGCATGCTGATCTGCCATTAGGTGCGCCGGAAGATTGGACTGGCTTTGATGCGACACTGTTGCAGCAGGCGATGCAAACGTTGCTTGGTCGCCCCAAACCGGTGATTCATGCGATTCAGGCCGAGTCGGTATCACTTGACGAGCGGATGGACAGCATTCGGGCGACAGTGTGCCAATCGCGGACGCCCTGCCGTTTTGATCAATTGCTCAATCCCTTGCAAGGTCGGATGGGCATTGTGGTGAGTTTGCTTGCCGTGCTCGAACTTGTTCGACAACAGGTGTTGGTGATTATTGCCGATGGTCAGCAATTGCCACTCACGGTGTGGGGAGCTGAGCATGTCGCCTGAACTTGCGCAACTCAATCAAATTGAGGCAGTCCTGTTTGCTAGTGAAGCGCCGGTTGCTAGTGTGGTGTTGCGACATTTGTTTGAACCTGCACTCACACCCTCGCAATTGTCCGACTGGTTGACAGCATTGGCTGCACGATATGAGCAAACCGCATTAGAATTGGTCGAAACGGCAAGTGGATGGCGCATACAGGTTCGCGCCATGCATGCGCCGATGTTGTCGCGATTATGGCCTGAGCGTCCACTGCGCCTGTCGCAAGCACTCCTTGAGACCTTGACTGTTATTGCCTACCGCCAACCCGTCACGCGTGGGGATATCGAACAGATTCGAGGAGTGGCTGTCAGCAGCCAAATACTGCGTACACTTTTTGAACGGCAGTGGATTAGCGAGCGTGGTTTTCGAGAAGTGGCTGGCAAACCAGCACTTTTGGTCACCACTCGGCAGTTTCTTGATGCTTTTGGGCTTCGGTCACTAGCAGAACTGCCGCCACTTGGCGATACTGTGCAACATTTGCTGCCCCCGTCTGGGGCAACCGCCGAGATGAGCCACTGTGAGCGCGCACAACAAGATTTAAAGCAGAGGTAACAACATGAGCGAAAAGCTGCAAAAAGTCCTTGCCCGTATGGGTTTAGGATCCCGGCGATACATGGAGGAGGTCATCGCCGCAGGCCGGGTCAGCGTGAATGGTCGCGTGGCAATGGTTGGTGAACGCATCGAACCAGGTGATGAGCTACGCATTGATGGCCGCAAGCTCAATTACCAGCTCGAAGACCAGATGCGCCGCCGTGTGTTGGTGTATTACAAACCCGAAGGTGAGATTTGCTCGCGCAACGATCCCGAAGGTCGCCCTACCGTATTTGATCAACTGCCGCAAATGTCGAATGACCGCTGGGTGATGGTCGGTCGTTTGGACATCAACAGTACTGGTTTGCTGCTATTTACCAATGATGGTGAACTCGCCAACCGCCTGATGCACCCTTCTAGCGAGATTGAGCGCGAATACGCCGTGCGTGTGATGGGTGAAGTGACCACTGAAGTGCGTCAAACCCTGCTGGCCGGTGTCGAGCTTGAAGATGGCCCTGCCAAGTTTGAATCGTTTAGCGAAATTGGCGGTGATGGCATCAACCGCTGGTATCAAGTGGTGGTCAAAGAAGGCCGTAACCGTGAAGTGCGCCGCCTGTTTGAATCGCAAGGTCTAAAGGTCAGCCGCTTGCTGCGTACCCGCTATGGCACAGTGATTTTGCCGCGTGAATTGCGTACCGGCCGCTGGATCGAACTTGATAAGCTGCAAATCGATACCTTGGTGCAAAGCGTCCAGCTCAAGCCACGCGTGGGTACGGGCTTGTTTGGGATGGCTAAACGCCGCGCCGAACGTCAAGTTGAAAACCCACTGCCCGCACGCCGTGGGGGATTTTTGCGGCAGCAACGCCGTGATAATCACAAAGCGTGATGAAGAAAACCGCCGAAAGGCGGTTTTTATTTGCAAGTCATCTCTATTTTAAAAAACTCGAGCGCATCAACACTTGCTGAAGCGATTCAAACTGAAGAAATAATACCCGCTTGCTGGCAAGATGGTTTTGCTTTCTGATCCCATTGGTATCCGTGGTAATAATTGATCGGATTCCAGCCCTGCTGATAGACCTGACTTAGTTTCAACGCTACAAAGCACATCATTTTGTGATCCGACCGCTGTTGTGCATGTGAATAACCAGCTTCCAGCTCATTTTTCACTAATAAATCGGCCTCTTTTTGCAGCCGATCCATTTCTGCGTCAATCGTATTTTGAGTACATCCCATCAGCATAATGCTAAAGGCGATCCATAACATACGCATGTGTTTCTCCTACTGATTGTTCAGATGGGTTGTGATTTGCTCAAAATGAGCCGCATACTGTCGAAACAGTGGTGTATGTTGGTCATGTTGATTGAGCAACCCAAAGAACCGCCCAAAATTTCGACCTGTCGTCAGCAACGTGCCCGCAGCATTTTCAGTACCTGCAAATCCACAGTTGATCAAAATTTCTCTCTGACGATCAGTATTGTGTTGATGTAATACCCCGACAATCCATGCATCAACCAAACAGACTTGTTGGCGCTGATTCCTATTAATGTCTGGGATTGTCCATCCTGTATTCAGCAGTGCTTGAAACCCTGCTTGTCCGCCTTTGGCAATTTCTTGAATCGTTTTTTGGGACAACTGCAAAACACCCAGTTCATTGAGGACAAAATGATCATGTGCTAACGTAGTGCCGTTTAAATAACGCTGCAAAGCAAGCTCCACATTACAACCGGTGGGCACCCAAGTAACGTGCTGTTGAGGATATGGCTGTGGGTGAACGGGTGGGTTTGGCATGTTATTATCTGGCCTCACGATGTGATCAGTTGGTTCAACGCTGCAAAGATCATAACCGATCATAAAGAGCACAGCTTCAAAGGCATGTTTTTTGTGTTTGAGGTCAGGATATTGAGGAAACCAATCAACACTAATCAGCAAGGCTTCCATCAGCCAATTGAGCTCAATGATCGCAATGATCCATTCCACAGCACCTTGTGCGCCATAGCTTAATAGGCGTTGTGGTTGGTAGGCTGCAGGCAATTGTGCAGGATTACGAATTTGATTGCCGCGAGCTGTGCCTGCCAAAAAACTTAAACATCTAGGATGCTCGGTGTGCTGCTGACAATAGCGATGATACAGCCAACTGATTGCAGCACCCACACGGCTATCGTAAATGGGCACATGTGTTTGACTCGCTAGTGCAGCAATTTTTGTCCAGCCGGAATTCATCTGAAATGCAGTGAGTTGCTGTCGATCGTAATGATCTGCATCTACAACAGCAGTCAACTGTTGTAGATGATCAATGAATGTATTTTCCTGACGCAGTTGATCCAACACCGCAATCGTGCCTGTGTTATCAACGCCACCCCACTGCAAGATGGCTCGGCAAGTCTGATAAGCTTCTTGCGTATGCCCCTCGCGGATGGCCGTTTGTAGACGCTCGCGCAACTGACTGAGCGATTGATAGGTTTCATCAAACGATGCTGAACGGACATTTTGATTGTGAGATCGCCAATCCGACCAATAGCTACGCCATTGATACTGTGCTAAGACTTGATCAAATCCAAGTACAGTGTTTTGATTCTTATCAGCAAATTGACTGCCAAGAATATTGAACTGTACGGGAAGATTTCTGCCCAATTGAGTCAGATACTTGATAAATCCTTGTACATCTGCCTGAGCCAAAAACGTCTGACGATCCATCTTATGCACCGCTTGTTTGCGTGGTTGATGCGGCTAGCATTACTGAATTGTCGAGATGAGTCTACTACTTCGCCTAATGATGGTTTCAAATTTTGAAACCAGATTGGTTGGTCTACACTTGCAATCTTTTAGCTTTTCTCATAACTTCGATGTGTCAGTGACGCCGGAATGCAAGCACATGGATCAGCATATCTCGTTAGAACAAATCTTATTGAGGAACCTGACCGAAGCTCCCCAAACGCTTGCGTCTCTGATCGACATTAAAGAGATCACTGAATTTTTGAATACAATTGGGGTTAGTACCCATAAAAGATACCGCCAGCAAAAGGTACGTCGCTGTCTGCAGCGACTAGAGCAACGCGAATTATTTGGCGTCTCACATATAGAAGATAAAGATGGTTATCAAAAGTGGTTTAAAAATACACATAAGCAACTGTTAGAATTGATTGGTCAGAGCGATCAACCAATCCCCTATATTTTTGGTTTAGATACTACCTTGAAAAACTTAAAATCAAACTCGTCTGCGCCTATCGTATGGCTTTCTGACAATCTTGAGCTTCAGCATCCACAAGTAGACTCCGATATTTATAACCACATTTTAAAATGTGTTGAAGATCGGGCATGGTTACAATTTAATTATCAGAATCAAACAACCTATCGGGTCATTCCGATATGTATACTTTATCGTGGAGATACTGCTTATTTATGTGCGACGACAGATCACACATTAACCA
>ERZ650309.1000-NODE-1000-length-13476-cov-5.303554_pt1 | contig 13476 bp, 10 predicted proteins | sample MGYA00376245_ERZ650309 | MGnify/ENA primary metagenome ERZ650309 (study PRJEB26733, sample SAMN07839294) | wastewater metagenome | biome: urban; feature: wastewater treatment plant; material: waste water | place: USA: North Carolina | collected 2016-04-26 ...
GCGTTTTGTGCAACTCACTTCCGGTTTGTGCAAGCCGGTCGCTTTGTGCAAAGCCCAATCGGCCCGCCCAGCGTGAACCCCGGATAGACCTGTTGCTGGAATGCGCGCTGATTTTGAAATCCTGTGGGAATGAATCGTTCTTTGGCGGAAGTTTTGTCCGAGCGGAAATACAGGTATCCGCTGCCATGCAGGTCGTTCGAGCCGGATTTGGTTACGACGTTTACCGCAGTGCCTGCGGTAAAGCCGAACTCGGCGTTGAACGAATTGCGATTGACCTGAAATTCCTGGACGGCTTCGGGGCTGATCAGGAAACGAAGCTGGCCGCTGCCGTATTCGTTTTCGCCGCCGTCAACTGTGATCAGGTTATTGCGCCCATTGCTGCCGCCGATGGAAAAGCCCGATGTGCCGAAGGTGAAGCGCGTGCCGCCCTGAATGCGCGGCGCATTCGAACTGGAAACGCCGGGCAGCGTAAAGACGTACGACGTGAAATCTCGCCCGATGTTCGGAAGGCTTTCAATCTGGCGGTTTTCAATTGTGTTGGATTGTTGAGTTCGCTCGACTTCAATCAACGGAGCGGACGACGTGACGGTGACTTCGTTCGTCACTTTGGCTACATCGAGTTTGATGGAATAATTCGCGGTCTGGCCGACGGTCAACTGCGAATCCTTGATCAGATACTGAGCAAATCCCTGAGCTTTGACGGAGATTTCATAAAGCCCCGGACGCAACGCCAGGATTTGGAATTCTCCATTGGCGTCGGTTGTGTCGGAACGCATTGTTCCTTGCTCGACGTTTTTGGCTGTTACCGTCGCTCCGGCAACGGCGGCTCCTTGTTGATCAGTGACAGTTCCTTTGACCGTAGCCGATGACACATCAGCTTGGCCAAATACCAATATGGTAGCGGCGCAGGTTAAAGCCAGTGCGGCCACCAAACGCGAAAATGATTGACCCATATCTTCCTCCTGTACCTGGGAAAGTTTGTATTGACGGATTGAATTGAAGGTTACCCTGTAAAACCCATATAGCGCACAATTTGTTTTGTGTCTTTGAAACGTTGAGAGAAGTTCAGCAAAGTGCCTTTACAACTGAAGTGGTTACGAAGGCAAAATAGTCCTGGCCAAATCGAAAATCAAGCCGACTTTTCAGGTCTAACACGTTTTAGATAAAACAGATAAACCGCCAGTCCACAGCCAAACAAAAACACCACGGAGCCAATCAAACTGGCTTCGAACTTCAACACGTTTTCGACGGTCGGAGGAGGAAGGAAACAGGCTGCCGTCGCCAGTCCGATGACCGCTAATCCGATCAGGCTGATCAGGTTGCGACGACGATTCGGCTGAGTGCTTAATCGTCGCCACGCTAACAACAGATACACATACGTCACCATTACCAGAACAATCGAACCGCTGAGCAGTGCAACATACGCATCTTTCAATGTGCTGCCCCAGGTGTTGATGAAAATAAACGCTGTGGCAATCAGCGACTGAACCAGCAACGCGACGAACGGTGTGCCGTATTTCGGATGAACGGCGCCGAAAGCTTTTGGCAAATACCGATCAATGCCGATGGCAAACGGAACGCGCGCCGGAGCCGCCAGCCAGGCCGCTCCGCAACCCAGCAAGCCGATCAATTCAACCAGAACGACCAACGACGCCAGCCAGGCCAGTTTGCCTGTCGGAGAAATCACAGAATTGATCGCTTGCAGATGGCCGTAAATCGGACTGGGATCATTGACACCTAGAAAGGCTACGGCGGCGAACGTCAGCAAATAACAAACCGCCACTGCCGTTCCGCCAACGTTCAGCGAACGCGAAATTTCGCGTTGCGGCGTGTCAGTTTCGTCGCTCATGGCTGAACCGAGATCCAATCCAACCAGCGCGTTCAGCACAAACGGCCACAGCGCCAGCGAAGGCCAAAATCCCAGCGCGGTTGAATTCGGAATTGTCAGTTGGCCGCTGGCCAGCTTCCAAACTGCCGCCATCAGAATCGCAATGGCGGCTCCCAGCCGTCCAAATGCGCCGATGTTTTGCAGCCACTTGCCTTGCCCAAGCCCGACAATGTGCAGGGCCGCTGACAGCCACAACGTACTGCCGGCAATCAGCGTCACCACAACCGGATTTTTATCCAGCCACGCAGTGCTTTCGCCGCCCAGCAAGGAAGCTACACCGACAATCGCCAGAAAGACGGTCGGCACATATAGAAAGGTGTTGACCCAATAACACCAGCCGCAAATGAAGCCGTGAAAATCTCCCAGCGCCATTCGCGTCCAGGCGTACACGCCGCCTTCGCGTGGATGTTGGGCGGAAAGATCGCTGATTGCTGTCGCATACGGCAGCAGAAATGTGAGCAGCGCTGCCGCCCAAATCGGCAAACCAATCCAGCCTAACGGCAGGCTCTGCGCCAGCGTGCTGGGCGTGTAAACGGCGACGATGTTGAGCAGGATCAAATCGCGCAACTGCAAGGCGCGCTTCAATTTAGTCGGCGGTTGGGCAGGGGAGGAAGCCGTTGAAAAGGTCATTGATTGCGTTCGTAAGCCAGGATGAAAAACGGTTCGTTGCCGAAATTTGCGCCTTGACGTTTCGGCGAATCGAAGCGTTTGACCAGATGATAGTTTTCCGTGATCCAGCGCATCAGTTCCCGGTTGTAATCCGCGCCGAACACGCGGTCGCGGAATTCCGAGGTAATCAAATTGGCAATTAACACCAGTGGAACTCGTCGGGTTTTGATTCGTTCGATGGCTTCAAACTCTTTTTCGTCGGTTAGAAATCCTGGGTGAACAATTTCTTCGCGCAGCGGGTAGGGTCGCCCAGCCAGAAAGTTGATCGTCGTTGCGACCGGCAGCGACAGCACATATTCGCCCGGTTTGGTTCGCTCTTCGGCAAAACGAATTGCCGCCTGCAACGGCTCGCCGATTTCCGGCAAGGTGATAAAACTGCCGCGAGATGAACTGACTTCAAACGTATTGATTTTGCGAAAGCGTCTGGCCGAATTTGCTCCCAATCCAATTGCCAGCAAGGCGATCAAGCAAACGGCGACGTGGCGGACGTTCAATCGAACCTGCGGCGAAGCAGCTAAAAAGACTGGTGTGGCTCGAAACAGCAGGTACAGAAAAACGACGATCAGGGTTGGAATAAAAAACGGCGTGTACGGGCCGGTGGTTGTGACGTTCAACAACGCGCGCAAGATGGAAAACAGGCTGAATACAGTCAGCGCCAGCAGGATTCGCTGTTCGGTTGAAACTGTCTGACCGCTTCGCCACGCTTTCCAGATTCGCCAACCGATAACGCCGATTACGACAGGCAGGGCGAAAATTGCCGAAGCGAATGGCGTGACATCGTCCGGAACATTCAAAAACTTGATCGCCGCTTCGCGCAACACGGCGCTGATCAGCAACACCAGTGCGCTCAACCGCAGCGATTGCAGCCAGTTTTGTCGCCGGAATGACATTGCCGAACCAACCAGCGCAGTGGCCCCAGACCATACGCCGAACACGGCAATGCCTGCCAGCGAAAACCACAACGAAGTTGGCAGCTTGGCCAATCCGCTGATGTGCCGGTTGAAATACACCAGTTGCGGCGGCATGTTTGTGAACAGCACGTGATTGTCGTTCAGCAACACCGACAACGGCGTCCGGCTCAGAATAAACCCGTAACTCAGCAGAAAAATGACAACGACCGGCAGAATGAAATTCAATGCCTCCCGGCCCAGGGCTTTGCGATCTGACAGGCTTTCAGCCAACAGCACGACAGCCGTCGCAGCCCATCCGGCGAGCGCGATTTCCGGTTTGGAAATCAGCGCCAATCCGGCAAAGATTCCGGCGCATAGCATCAGCTTCGACTGGCGCACCAACACGAATTTGACCGTGCAAACCAGCGAAGACAGCGAAAATAAAAACCCGTACAGCGCCGCGTACGCATACGGTTGGATGTAATTGGCTGTGGATTTGATGGCGCAAATGACCAGCACCAATCCTGTTACCGCCGCCGATTCCCATACAGACATCAGCCTTCGCGACAGCCAATAAATCATCGTCAGAATCAGCAGCGCGCAAATGGCTCCGCTGACTTTCAGCGTTCCCAGTTGAAGGCCGAAGATTTTATAGAGCAGCGCATTGAAGTGTGGCGCAAACGGTCCGTACAAAAACTGCACGTCGGAATACAGACGCTCTCCGGCCAAAATGCGACTGGGCAGGTTCATTTCGCGCCCGTGATCCAGCAGCGGCTGCGTCCATCGTTGCCACGAAGCTGCCAGCATGACGACAAATAATGCAGCCAGGGCTAACAGGGCGTAACGGTCTTCACGCGCAAAACCGAGCGCCGGAGTTTCAGTGAGGGATTTTTCGGATTGATCCATTGATTATTGAGTTACGATTGGTTTGGAAAAAGCGGGTGGATTATAAGAACCGTTTTGCCTGTAGCGCAATGCTGTCCCGCTTGTGTTTCGGTTGGAAGCCGATTGGCGGAAATCGTAATTCCATCCATCGGGCCACGAACCCGGACGCAAACTGACAGTTCGCGTTACACCGTGCTAAGCTGCGCCAACAAGTCTGGATTCCCAAAAACAAATCTTCAGGAGGTTTGAGCCGTGATCGTTCCGCTCAATGAATATGATTTTCTCAAACGCGCGATGGCCGTGTATGGCAATCAGGAAGCCATCGTATCCGGTGATCTTCGTCTGACTTATAACGAATTGGGCGAGCGCGTGAATCGGTGGGTGAATCTGATGCGCTCGTTTGGCGTTCAACCAGGCGACCGCGTCGCCATCATTTCGCAAAACGATCATCGGTTGATGGATGGATTTTTTGGCGCTCCGCTGATGGGAGCAGTGTACATGCCGATCAATTTTCGGCTGATTGCAGACGATTTCAACTACATCCTAAATCACGGCGAAGCCAAAATTCTGATTGTCGAAGACTGGCTGGTTCCGACCGTCGAATCCATTCGCGGAGAACTGAAAACTGTCGAACAGTTCATCACTTTTTCCGATGGCGCAGAAATCCCGGACGGCTGGCAAGACTATGATTCGTTGCTCACCCGGGCTTCGGCTGAAAAGCCCATGCCTGCCGAAGTGGATGAAAACGACATTGCTACGATTCTTTACACTTCCGGCACGACTGGCCGACCCAAAGGCGTGATGTCCACGCATCGCAATCTGTATATGAACGCGATGAACTCAATCATCGAATTCGGCTTGAAGCCCGAAGACGTTTACTTTCACACGCTGGCGCAATTCCACTGCAATGGTTGGGGATTGCCGTATGCCGTGACAGGTGTCGGAGCCAAACACGTCATTGTCAAAAAATATGAACCCGGCAGTTTCTTTGACCTGGCAACGCGCGAAGGCATGAGCTTCGCCTGTATGCCGCCGATCATGATCAATCTGGCGCTCAACCATCCGATGAGCGACGAACAGCGCGCCGCTCTGCCGCGTGAAGGCGTTCGCGTCGCCACGGCAGGCTCGGCTCCGCCAATGGCTTCGATCAAAGGGATGCAGGAACAATTCGGTTGGCAGGTGATTCAGATTTATGGTTTGACCGAAACTTCGCCGTTCCTGACTGTCAGCAAGGTCAAACCTCACATGCGTAACTGGCCGCAGGAAGAAAAGTATCGAGTGCAGACGCGCACCGGCTACACGATGCTCGGCGTAGAAACTCGCGTAGTGGATGAAGAAGGCAAGGACGTTCCGGCGGACAATCAAACCGTTGGCGAAATCATCGCCCGCAGCAACGTCGTGATGAAAGGTTACTGGCTTCAGCCGGAAGCCACAGACGCAGTGATCGTGGATGGATGGTTTCACACTGGCGACATGGCTACGATGGACGCCGAAGGCATGGTCGAAATCGTAGATCGCAAAAAAGACCTGATCATTTCCGGCGGCGAAAACATTTCGTCCATCGAAGTCGAAGGTATGCTCTACAAACATCCCAAAGTCCTCGAAGCCGCCTGCATCGCCATCCCCGACGAAAAATGGGGCGAAGTCCCCGCCGCCTTGGTCGTGTTCAAGCCCGGCCAGTCTGCTACCGAAGAAGAAATCGTCCAGTTTTGCCGAGACAACCTGGCGCATTACAAATGCCCGAAATCCGTTAGCTTCATTGACGCGCTGCCGCGGACCGCGACCGGCAAGATTCAAAAGAATTTGCTCCGTGACAAGTTTTGGCAGGGCAAAGGAAAACGGGTTGGTTGAAGTGAGCACAATTATCTCCGTCAACAATCTGCAAAAAAGTTACGGCGAAGCGGCGGCGTTGCGAGGCATCAGCTTTGATGTTTCCGTTTCTGAGCTGACGGTCATCATCGGTCCGTCGGGTTGCGGCAAGTCTACATTGCTGCGCTGCCTGAACGGGTTGGAGTTGTTTGACAGCGGCAGCGTGCGCATCGGCGAGCACGAATTGAAGATGAATGGAGCTTCGCATCATCACTTGCCCTCCTATCTGAATGCCCAGCTTCGGCATTTGCGCGAAGATGTTGGGATGGTGTTTCAAAGCTTCAATCTGTTTCCGCATTTGACAGTGTTGGAAAATGCCGTGCTGGCTCCGACGGTGGTGAAAAAGCTGAATCGCAAAGAGGTCGAAGAGCAGGCGCGGACATTGCTGGCCAAAGTCGGATTGAGCGACCGGCTGGATTATTACCCTTCGCAGCTTTCGGGCGGTCAGCAGCAGCGGGCGGCGATTGCTCGCGCGCTGGCCATGTCGCCGAAGGTCATGCTGTATGACGAACCGACTTCGGCGCTTGATCCTTCGCTGGTTGGCGAAGTGCTGAGCATCATGCGCCAGCTTGATGACGAAGGAATGACTCAGGTCGTCGTGACGCACGAAATGAAATTCGCTCGTGACGTTGCCGACAAGGTGCTGGTGTTGAGCGAAGGCGAATTGATCGAAACCGATTCGCCCGATGTGATTTTCACTTCGCCGAGAGACGAACGGACGCGAGAGTTTTTGCGGAGGTATTTGTGACGAGACAAAGAGATTGGCCACAGAGTCACAGAAACACAGAGAGATTTGAAAAAGCTGGATCGCCGCTTCGCTGGTTCGCCGCGTTAGTGGCGTTTGAATTTAGCCGTGGGTTTTCAACCCACGGAAAGCTTGGATTTTTGTTTCTCGTCGCGTCAGCGACGATTGAATTCAGCCGTCGCTACGCGACGCGAAATCTGTTTTTGCGCTACCCGGCGTTGAAACGCCGGGCTAAAGTCAGCCGCCGCTCTGCGGCGAAGAGTTGGCCAAGCAGTTACACCTCAGAATGGTTCCGATCTTGTTTCAAATTTATTGCTCTGTGCCTCTGTGTCTCTGTGGCATTAACTGTCTCTGCTCAGGCGCAAGACCTGCGTTGGGGAGGCGATGCCGAAGGCGGCGCGCCTTACCTGCTGCCTGATCCGAAAAATCCTCGCCGGATTATCGGCTTTGAAATTGATTTGATGGATGCGCTGGGCAAACAGCTCAAACGCAAATCGGTTTTCGTGCAAAACCAGTGGGATGGATTGATTCCGGGGTTGCAGCGTGGCAGTTACGAACTGGCGGTGAACGGCATTGAAATCACCGACGACCGAAAGTCGCAGGTCAACTTTTCGATTCCGTATTACGTGTGCGGAGAACAGCTCAGCGTTCGCACCACGGAAAATTCGATCAATTCGATTGCCGATCTGAAAGGCAAAGCCGTCGGCACGCTGAAATTTTCGTTGGCGAATCGCCTGCTCGACCAGGCCAAACGCGATTTCGGCGGCGCGCTGGAAATTCGCAGCTACGAAAACCAAAACAACCCGTACGACGATTTGACCAACGGACGTTTGCAAGCCGTGCTGATGGATTGGCCGATTGCTGTGTATTACAGCAAGCCGAACCCGAAGCTGAAATTTACGGGCTCCATCATCGGCGAGATGCAATACGGCATTGCCGTTCGCAAAGACGACGCTGAACTGCTCAAACAGGTCAACGACGGCTTGCTGGCGCTGGTCAAATCCGGCGAGCTGAAAGCCATTTACGACAAGTGGGGAATTTGGAACGAAGAAACCGACAAGCTGTTTGCCAAGTTCAGCCAGCCCGAACAGAAAAGCGACGCGCTGGCCGAATTTACACAAACGGTTTCGGCCAAGCTGACCTGGCGCGAGAGATTGAAGCGATATTGGGGGTATCTGCCCGCGCTGTTGTTTGTTGGCGCACCGATGACCTTGCTGATTTCCGTGCTGGGAATGGCACTGGCAATTGCGTTCGGGTTGATGCTGGCGCTGGTGAATTTGTACGCGCCGCAACCGTTTGCATGGCTGTCGCGTGCGTACGTGGAATTGTTTCGCGGAACTCCGTTGCTGATCCAGCTTTATCTGATCTTTTACGGCTTGCCGAATATCGGCATCAGGCTGTCGCCAATTGTCGCGGCGGTGGTTGGGTTGGGATTGAATTACGCTGCCTACGAAGCCGAAAATTATCGCGCAGGTATTCAGGCGATTCCGCGCGGACAGATGGAAGCGGCCTTGAGTTTGGGAATGACTCGCGCCCAATCGCTCCGCCATGTGATCGTGCCCCAAGCCATGCGGTTGGTGATTCCTCCGGTGACGAATGATTTCATCGCGCTGTTCAAAGATTCTTCCATCGTTTCAGTCATTACGATGGTCGAACTGACAAAGATTTACGGCCAGTTGGCGGCGACGTATTACGATTACATCGGAGCCGGAATTCTGACGGCTGCGATTTACTTTTTGATGGGATTGCCGTTCGTGCGGCTGGCGCGCTGGGCGGAAAACCGTTTGGCGACGGACAAGCGAGTTGTGGCGACCAACAAAAAACGCTGGCTTGGCGTGGGGGCCAAGCCAGCGTAACGTTTTCTGACTCAGCCAGAGAACCGGTTCTACTTATCCTGGTTTACTGCCGAGTTCTGGCCTGACTGGCCGCGCGCGTTGGCGGAGCAAGTCTGTTTCCTGAAGCTGTTTTTCTGGCCGGTCTGATCAACGGCTGCCAAAAGACGATTTCCCAGTTCGAAGTTCCCTGCAAAAATAACCGCGCAGTTTGTCTGGCCAATTTATCCGTTCCGTCTTCTTCAATGCCAAAAATCTGCGGATACGCCTGAAGCGGGCTGTCCGGTTCCACCGGCAAGCGTTGAGGCTGGCTCCATCCATTCGGGTCTTCGATGTTCGGATTGAAGCTGATGTAAAACCCTTCCGTTCCCCAGGCAGCTCCGATGGCATGGTTGAGCAGCATGACGTACTGATTCAGATATTCGTTGTAATGAATGGCCGGCCCCCAATACGCGTCCAGATTCGACTCATGCCAACTGACCAAAGGGGGAAAGATTGGCGAGATTTTTCCGCCAAGCGCAGGTTCATTCCACTCGCCTTGATGCCAATTCATTACCTTGCCTTCGGGCGCAAACCGATCTTCATACCGTAAGCGAGCAATGCCGATGCCTTGTTGTGTGAAATCCGGGTTGTAAGTGGTGAAGTAAAAGTAAAAACACTGTGTGGCTGAATCGAAGATGACCGAAAAATCCCCTGTGCCTCCGGTGAAGTAGATGTTTCCAGTATCGCAATCGAAAAAACCTTCGGGCGCGGCAATGACGACTCCCAGGTCATCCCAGGTTTTTCCATCGTCATGAGAAATCATTTGCCGTATGCGCGGCGCGCCGAGCGCGATATTGCTGCACCCCGTCTGAATTTCATTATGAACCCAGCCAAACATGGTTCCGTCGGCGTCGCGGTAAACAGCTTCCATCCACAGTCCGCCTTCGATGTCTTCGCGGTCATGGATTGTGACGGGTTCCGACGGATTCATGTTGAATAGCCCCGTCCCCATACTTCGATAAGGATAAGACAGCGAATTGAACAGGATCAGGTTTCCCAAAGCGTCGCGTTCAGCCGGTGAGTTCCCGTCAACTCCCCAGGCATTTGGTGCATAAATAACCCCAGGCATTCGTATCTCCGGTGCTTTGCGAAGCTCAAAGAGAGGCACGCTTTGCCCGTTGGCAATCGCGGATAACGCAACATTGAATGCGAGCGTGACCGTCAGAAAGACGAAAACCTGTCGTGTAGATGCAAAACAGCCGCTAGGTTTGAAAGTACGCATTTCCATATTCCTGAGAGCAGTTTGGGCTGTAGTCAGCCGATTTATATTGGTAAGGACACAACGGATTGTTTGAAATGGCAGATGTGCTAAGGGGAAAACATCTACTGGGTTGTCAGACGAGGGCAATTATGAACGGGTCACTGGAATATGACTGAATGGGGGAAATTGCAATTTGACCTGAAGGCAGTTGGTCGAAAGCGGCAAAGTCGTCTGGCGCAATCAACTTCGCCGCGGATGAAAAAGAATCCTAAACGGTGATGACTTCAACTTTAGGTGCAACAGCGGATTTGGGAATCAGTGCTGGCCAATACGCGATCACTTCTTCGACTTTCGGGCGTCCTCCGCCGAATCCGGTCACAGTTGGCGGACCGCTCAATGCCAACGGAGCGATTTCTTTGGTGAACCGGTCAACGGCGTTTTTGTCTTTGGAGCGAACGCCGACGCGCACCATAACTTCGGCGATGTCCGGCGAAGGCTCGCCGCCCAATCCTTCGTGCGTAGCGTTGACGCCAATGTATTGCGACAGAATTTCGTCAAACTTCAGGCCGATGGATTCCAAGCGTTTTCGCAAAGTGAAGTCGGCGACTTTGGCTTTCTGGTACGCGTCCGGCCAGGCGTAAATCAGTCCTCCGACAGCTTTGAATCCGTCGGCAAAACTGATCGAAACTTTGTAACTATCGGTCGCCGGTTTGCCGGTGATGCCGGAAATGCGAACTCGGTTTTCACCGTCGGCTTGCAGATTGATCGAAGTGAAATCGGCAACGCAATCCGGCGTGATGTAATTGTGCGGATCGCCCATTTCGTACATCAGTTGTTCGGTGACGGTTGCCAGGCTGACTCGTCCGCCGGTGTTGGCGTGTTTGGTGACGACGAAACTGCCGTCTTCGCTGGCTTCGACGATGGGGTAACCGATGTTCCAGAAATCAGGAATTGATTGCCAATCCACCTGATGGTTGCCGCCAGTGGCTTGCGCTCCGCATTCGATAATGTGCCCGGCGATGGTTCCGGCGGATAGATGATTCCAGTCATCCAGCTTCCAGCCGAATTCATGAATCATCGGCCCCAGAGTCAGTCCAGTGTCGGTGCATCTGCCCGTAACGACAATCTGCGCGCCCGCGGCCAAAGCTTCGGCAATTGGCGCGGCCCCGAAATACACATTGGCGCTGGCGACTCGGTCACGGATCGTGGAAAGCGATTCGCCGGTTTCCATGTTTTCCAGCTTGATGCCTTGCGCAATGAACTCATCCAGCCGATCCATAATGTCATCGCCTGCCACGACGCCGACTTTGACCTTGCCGGACAAGCCCAGCTTTTTGACGACTTCCGCCAAACCGGCGACGCAGGCTTGCGGGTTCACACCACCCGCGTTGGCTACGATTTTGATGTTTTGGTCGAGGCATTTCGGCAATACGCGCCCGACGACTTGCAGAAAGTCTCGCGCATATCCGGCTTGCGGATCGCGCGCGCGCATCTTCTGCATAATGGACATCGTGATTTCGGCCAGGTAATCCAGCGTCAGGTAATCAATCTGAGTTTCTGGCGTCCCGCGTTCGACCAGATGAATCGGAGCTTCCAGCCAATCTCCCCAGTAACCTTGTCCGTTGGCAATGCGAATCGTCTTCATAAGTCACCTTCTTTTGAACGAAGTCTGCAATGGCACTGAAGGATTTATCACAGGACTGGCGAAGGCGGAAGTGATGCTGCACGAAAATAGCGGCAAGGATCAGTCCCGCCGCTAGATAAATGTCGAGTTTGGGTTCAGATCAGTTGATCGCCACAGCGTCCACTTGATCCAGCCGGATGACGATGCGGCTAAAAGTCTGGTTGCGAACTTCCACCGCTTCGGGGCCGATGATCTTGGTGACGACTCCGCCGATGGTTTGGCCTTTGACAAAAAAGGTCAGCCCTTTTTTGTCCTTCTGGCTTTGTTGAATCAATTCCTGAAAGTACAAGGCGTCACCTCCTTGAGCCGAAGCCGTGATGTTCCCGGCCAATCGCACTCCGCAAATCAATGTGACGGCCAGCAAAATGGCGATCAAACTTTGGCGTGTAAAGCTCATAACTTCCTCCGATTGCAATGGTTTATAAAAAAGCTTGTCTCTAAAAAAGTTGACGCCCAAGTCCCAGTGAAACTGGGCGACTTGAGCGTCGAATTATGGTGCCTCAACGGTTTGGATTCTATTCAGGGCAAGCTTTCCGTTCATGAGGTTTTGGTGATGTTTTGGTGATGGACGGAATTTTTCGTCATTGAGAAGGGGGTTTCATCCGTCTAAATGGTTGACGGTGGATGATCTGAGTGGAAAGCTGCTGACTGAAAACAGTTCGACGGGCGAATCAAGACCTCAACAGGCAATTTATGATCGAAACTCCAGAAAGACGATGTCAGGAATGCGGCGCAGTGTTGTTACCGAAACGGCGGTTTTGTGTGGCCTGTTCGGCTCCGGTTCATGGCGAGAGTCATGAGCGCACAGGGGCTTTGGCAGATGTGGTGGGCGAAATGCACTCGACCCGCGAGCCTGACAAAACGGTCGTCTTCGTTCCCGAATACCGCGAAGCTCGATTGAAGCGCGAACGCCGCAGCAAACGATTGGTCATTGCAGCGTTGATAGCATGTGTTGTTTTGCTGGCGTCTGTTTTGCTGGTCGGGCGATTGAGCCAGCGCAAAAAAGCGGACATTCCCAAACAGCAGCGCGAAACGATGGCCAAACGCGATCTGGATTTATACACCAAAGCCTTTGAAGATTTTCGCGCCGACAATGGACGCTATCCAACTGTTCAGGAAGGGCTTGGCGCGTTGCTTAAACGCCCGGCGGGCCTCACAAATTGGCACGGGCCTTACATCGAAGCCGATTACTCCGTTGACCCCTGGGGGCACGATTACGTTTACCAGTCCATTGACGAAGCCAAAGGCTACGTCATGTTCAGCTTCGGGCCGGAAGGGGAATCAGCAGGAAAGTATTACATGCGGATTACTTCTGGAACCGCACCCGCTGCAACTCCGGCTCCTTGATCAAAACTTGGCACCGCTTGCCGCCAGATGGTTTTCGTAGCTTTGAGTATCCAGAATGGATTTGATTTCGGCCACGACAGCTTCGACTTCTTCGTCTGTGGTGAAAAAGTGCGGGCCGATGCGAACGCCAGCGCCGGGGCGGAAATCCACCAGCACGTTGCGGTTGGCCAGTTCGCGAACGACTTCTCCGGCATAAGGCACGTCGAAAATCACCGATCCTCCGCGCTGTTCCGCCTTCAGCGGCGAATTCACCCGCCAGCCGTGTTCCCCCGCAAGTTCAATTAACCGGGAAGTTTGCCGAATGGATTTGGCGCGAATGCGTTCGACGCCGATTTCGTTGATCAGATCGTAACCGCTTTCGGCAGCATACAGCGTCGGAATTGCAGGCGAACCGTGCAGGAAGCGATGCGCGTCTTCGGCGTAA
>ERZ650309.1001-NODE-1001-length-13469-cov-8.556881_pt1 | contig 13469 bp, 10 predicted proteins | sample MGYA00376245_ERZ650309 | MGnify/ENA primary metagenome ERZ650309 (study PRJEB26733, sample SAMN07839294) | wastewater metagenome | biome: urban; feature: wastewater treatment plant; material: waste water | place: USA: North Carolina | collected 2016-04-26 ...
TCTCATGTACACTACGTCGCCTTGTTCCTAGCTCTTACAGCATATTGTGGCAGTTATGGGTGAGTAGTTACAAATAATATACTATGAGTATGTAATCATTCAGATTCATTATCCTGAATCACAGTATTTCGAATCAGTTTGAGTATGGTTTTATTAAGCAGACAGCATATGTCTGCTTAATTTTTTATATGAGAAATTTATGGCAATTCGAATTATAGAATATCAAGAACAATATACCTCACAATTAGTAGAATTAATTCTCGGGATTCAAGTCGGTGAATATGAACTTGCAACCAGCCTTGAAGCACAACCAGATTTATTACAAATACCAGAGTTTTATCAAGTTAATAACGGTAACTTTTGGCTGGCACTAGATGGTGAAAAAGTGGTTGGTACAATTTCACTTAAAATTTTCTCAGCAACACAGGGCGCATTACGTAAAATGTTTGTTGCCGATGGCTACCGTGGTAAACCACATAATATCGCTCAACAATTATTTGAGCGCCTACGTGCTACTGCAGAGCAACAAAAACTCACCACAATCTATTTAGGAACTACTGACAAATATTTGGCAGCACATCGCTTCTATGAGAAAAATGGGTTTGTATTAATGAATAAAACTCAATTACCTGAAGAGTTTCCTATAGTTTTGGTTGATGATCGCTTTTATCGTCTGGATATCGCTTAAAAGGAGTTTGTTTTGACTAAAAAAGTTCATGTTATCCGTCATGTAATGTTTGAAGACCTAGGATCTTTTGCTAATGTTCTGCAAAAGCTAGGTTATCAGATTGAATATTTAGATAGCGGTGTGGATAAAATCCCTGATCGTTGTGATGCAGATTGGCTAATTGTGCTTGGTGGTCCGATTGGGGTTAATGATGCGCATGATTTCCCCTATCTCGCCGATGAAATTAATTTAATTACGCAATATATAGCTGCCGCTAAACCTGTTTTAGGAATCTGTCTCGGATCACAATTATTAGCTGCTGCGCTAGGTGCACAAATCGAAAAGAACTCACAAATTGAATTAGGCTGGTCTAAGCTTACACTTTGCAATTTAGACGCTAATGACTGTTTCCAATGCCTATCTGAGGTTAACGTCTTACATTGGCACGGAGACACCTTTAAACTGCCAGCAAATGCTATTCTCAAAGCCTCTACTCCAATTTGTAGCAACCAAGCATTTACAATTGGCAATAAAATTATGGGCTTACAATTTCATCCCGAGGTTACCACACATGGAATGGAGCGCTGGTTGATTGGCAATGCGTCAGAAATAAATCAACTAGAACATACCTCAATTAGTAAACTTAGAGAAGAAAATAATTTATATGGTAGCGCTTTAGAAAATGCCGCAAGTAAATTTTTGCAGCAGTGGATAAATAATTGGGAGACGCAGATTGATAAGTGAGCATGAGTTGATTCAGCAAACCTTTGCATTTGTTAAAAACATTCATCAAAAAGATTTCTCAGGGCATGATTTTGAGCATATCAAACGGGTGTGGTACAACGGACAATTAATTCTAGCGGATGAAAACCATGCCGAGCGCTTTATTGTCGAAATGGCTTTATTATTGCATGATGTTGATGATTATAAGCTAAGTGACAATACAGAGCGTGGTTATGCGTATCTCAAACAGTGTAATCTTGACGAGAGTGTAATTCAACGAATATTAACCATTATCGATAGCATTGGGTTTAGTAAGACTGGTTATAATCCGCAGTTTAGTGATATAGAGACTAAAATTGTCTATGATGCCGACAAGCTGGATGCGATTGGCGCTTTTGGAATTGCCCGCGCGTTTGCCTAGGTGGTGCAAAAAGCCGTCCACTCTTTGTAGCAGAGCGCTTGCCACCACAAGATTTAGATCTTGAAGCTTATGCCATAAATGCCAAATCTGGCGATAATCATACCGTAATTCATTTTTTTGAGAAATTACTCAAGCTACCTGATTTGATGCAAACTGAACGAGGCAAAGCTCTTGCCAAACCGCGAAAAGCTGCTATGATTAATTTTCTGAGCGCTTTATTCGCTGAGCAAGAGCTTGATAACTGGCAACTGATCTTGGACAACGCAGCTAACTAAAGTAGCTGCGGTGAAAAACGTTCCAAACCAATTAGACAAAATAACTTTCAATAAAGCAACGTTTCGCTACTTCATTTGCTTTCAGCGCTGCTAGGCACCGATTCTATATTCTTACCAGCTACTGGAGTTGTACTTTTTGAGATTTTACATTTATACAATTTACTATTTTTGTAAAAACATTCCATCTTCTGTCCCTGGTCCGTAATAAAACGAAATCTGGCTAAGTTATTCACATCATCATCAGCAGGGATATCTACCACTGGAATATTCGGCTGCAAACTATCTGGACTAGTACTATCGTCATCACTAACATCATTCTGACTATATTTAACTTTATAGTTCTTGCAATTACTCTGAATTGTAGATTCCGTTGTACTACTGGTAATTTTTACACCGTTACATGAATAATTGGAAGTATCCAAATTTATGGTTGTATATGCATTAGCACTAGCAGCACCCAAACCACAAAGAGTCATTAATAATATCTTTTTCATAGAGAAAATCCTTTCTTAATATACGTATTCCGTCATAAATAATGTTGTCCATGCATTAGTTGCTGAAGCAACAGTCGTCGAATTATATGGAGTATACGGATCGCTCCACATATAGCCATAAACACCGAAGAATTTCAAGCCTGGAATTTGTTTAACCTTATAATTAAAGACCAAATCAAACTCTTGGTCAGGGTTGGAAGAACCCAAAGAACTATTCGCCTGCTGACCAACGGTATTTAATATTTGTGAATAAGCAGGAGCAACAGACAGAGTATTTTCTAAGAAACTAAACGTTGTTGTAATATTATACATCTGACCTGATGAAGCTTTTTGAACCAAACCAGTCATCCACGAGTTAGCATACATTGGGTCAACGTTTTCATTATAGGTATAAGGAGAAACAATCGCACCATGACCGAAAGCATCTGCAGGACCCCAAACATTCTCATAACCAAAAGAAACGTTAAACCAGCGATGATTAAAAACCGCCTGAGCACCAGCAAAATTACTATTGATATTACCAAGGTTAGCGCTGGTAATTGCATTAGATGCATTACCCCACTCAGTACCACCTTGAGCAGCTATAGTAAAATAAGTATTGGTATCCTTATCAAGGGTTAATTTAATTGAATTATCAGCATAAACCAAGGTTGCATAATTATCAAACTGATAAGCCCATGCCCTCACATTATACATGTTATCTGGCGTAAAGTAACTTGTTCCAAAAGCGAGTGTACCATTAGAACCCTGATTAATTCCAGTACTAATTCCTTGGATTGAGCCTGGGTTATATAATGTGCTTCCTGTAAATCCACTATACCCTGGATAGTTAGCACCATTAAAAGCTATACCAGTAAAGAGCCAGCCTCCACCAGGATTAATATTTACCGAAGCACCTTGGTAAGTTACTGCGGATGATTGATCTGAGTAATAATTAGCTGCTAACCAGGGACTATTATTAATACCAATAAACCCAACATCTGCCTGTACAATATGGCTATATTGATATTCAAGGAATCCCTCAGTTAATGCGTAATACGGCTCAGATGCCATAAAAACGTAGGGGCGAAAGCCGCTGGCTGTATTATTATTCTGAATAAATGGATTGCCTGCTACAAAAGTTCCTCCTAGAGAAAACCCCTCCACTGAACCTGTTTGCCCAAAAATACCTCCAGAAACATTAAAGTTGACTGGCTTATTATTATTTTGCTGAACCGCAGAAAATCCATAAGCATTCCATGTACCATCTGCAAATAGTTTCTCAGCAAAGTTCTGTGCCGCTTTTTGCTCAGGAGTTACAAGCTGAGTCCCACCGCCACTTGGTAAACCGAGATATGGATTTTGCAAATAAGATTGCTCTCGAATATAGTTATCATTAGCATTTACATCCTTATATGCCGGTGGTGAAACTACAGGAGAAGATTCGTTTGTGCTAATCGGCGCTGATTCGTTCGTACTGTCAGCAAATACATGCCCTATTGAAAGTGTAGACAAGATCACTAATATAACTTTTTTCATTTTAAAAACCTGCAAAAATTATTTAAAATACGGAATTACGCATCACCACTACAAATAAACCTAGCTAGTCGGAGTTATTGTAGCTAAAATGGATTGAGTAAAAATTCCAAAGCAAAAAACATGATGAATACTAATAAAAATGCGCAAATAATTAATAAATGCGCATTTTTAAAATTAAAGTTACTGATTCAAACAGCTTCCTGAAGCAGAACAAATATTATTCGTAATGCCGTACTGAGCGTAACTAGAATCTTGCATCGGAATATCCTCATCAATTTCCCAAGTAAAGTAACCGTTTAAGCCCTGTGTATTGGCATAACTAACCTTGTTTGCTGCAGATTGCCCATTATCAAAAGTACCAAAATATGGAGTCCCACTCACAACGTAGTAAAACCAAGGCATCATTGCTGAGCTCGAGTAATTCCACGCAACAAAATTACTGGAAGTTAGTGCTTGTGGCAAATAATCACCTTTAGCCTGAGCACAATAATTGCTGTTATATACGCAACGATAAGAAACTACTCCACCACCTTGAGCAGCCCAAGTTTGACTTGACGCCAGAGTTTGGTAAATCGCAGTACCATTACTTGTTGCTGCATTCGCCAAATTTTCCACCCTTGTATATGTTGGAATACCCAAGTTAAGTTTATTTGTCATGTTTGGAGCCAAGGCAAAATATCCTTGATAACCATTACACTGATTAGAAGTAGTACCACAAGTCAACGTATCATTGATATCGTAGTATTGTTCATAATTCGAGCTACCATAAGAATACTGACTTCGATATAATCCAGCCAAAGCATCACTAACTCCACTACTAGCATCACCAGCATCAAATTGACCATGATAATCATAAGCCATCAAATTTCCATAAGTTACACTTTCGAGAACTGTTTGATAATTACCACCTAAGTTAATATAACTCTGTAAGGCATTAATCCCTACAGGAAGAGCCGCAGAAATATTAAATGCCGTTCCATACAAAGGCGAACCAGAACTTTCGGTAGTAACTTGCTTAGCATAAGTTGATAATGCACTTAGCAGCGCTTGGTAGTTTGCCACAGAAGTAGTATCCAAAACCAAAGTACCATTTACGCACCACGAAGCAGAGATATTACATACTCCTTGTTCAAAGTCAATATCAACACCATTAAAACCATATAAGATAGCGGTGTTGATCATATTTGCCGCGGTCTGCTGAATCAAGGATGGAGAATTGGCTTCAAAAACCTGTTGTAAATCTTGCGACGGATAACCAGCAGTACCGCTACCACTACCCCAACCACCAAATGAGATTGCAATATTTAACCAAGGATGAGCCGCTCGTAAATAAGAAAACTCTTGTAAATATGTTGGATCCGCCCAGTTATCAGCAAGGCCGATGCTGCCATTGCTCCCATTTAAATAGCCAACGTCGTAAGTTAAACTGTTTATATAGGGAATTGGAAAACTATTTAATTCAGCACTTTCGACAGGGAACATCCGTCCGCTAGGTGTACTATAATTGGTCCAGTCAGCAAAATAAGCGCCTAATAATTTGTTCGCGTTTGGATTTTGTAAATTATTATAGACTGAACTAGCGCTTGAAGTATAAACATCTCCGGTAGTTGTATTATACCCATAAATATTATGCGCTACATCATTATATAGTGGCAATCCTCCACTGGTAGAGCCACCTGCAGTCTGCGAGTTACCATTTGGCATACCTTCTACCGTAATGTTGCCCCCATTTGCTGCAAGAGTTTGCGGACTACTCAAGGTTAAATCATACATTACATTGCACACACCATTGTTTACGCCATAACATGCCCCAACACTCTGTGAGACACTGCTTAAACTAACACCCCAGATACTCGAAGTACTAATCGCAGGTGCATCCTGTAATGCAGCATCTGCGCGTATAGTAAATTGCAGACCAGTCAAACTAATAGCTGCTGCAGAATTATTAGTTACAATCAAACTATATGAGCTTCCGATTCCTGTGGGTGGCGTATTTGGATAACTGATTTGGTAACTCAAAACTGATAAAGACTCAATATATGACTCAGCAAACTGACACGAAGAAGCACTACATGCAATTGGATTTGTTGTGGCAGCTTGAAGTTTTACGTTTTGATTGGTACTGTATCCCCAATTTGCAAGCTTCTCGCCAACACTGCTATGATTAAAGCACCTTGAGATTGTACTATTGCCATTCTTAAATTGATATGAAACATTAATCGAATTCGTGGCTAACTCTTCCTCCAAACCACCGGCAAATTTACTCACCAACATAAAATTAGCTTTATCTGTTGCTACACAAAATATCGTTACTAAATACAACACCCACAAATAAATTCCCACCCAGTAACAAATCACCACCTCCTTATACTTATTAAATCACATCAAATAGATAACCAGATTATCAAAAATAAAGTCCCTTTAAAGGGAATCACAAAAATGTAGATAAATGATAAAATCGTGGCGTTTTAATCGTTAATGGGAATAAATTTGTATGAATAAAAAGCTTCTTTGGAGTTTACTAGCATCAACATCAATACTCGCGGTTGGTTGTAGCTCAGGTAATTCTTCCAATACCAACAATAATACAACAAATACACAAACTGTCTATGTTCCAGAAGAAAATCAAGTAAGAACTCCAGTTTCAGCTAAAACGGTATTTGCCAAAAATACAACCGCAAATGGATTACAAAAAGCATCACTAGCATCAACAGGGAGTAATTCCTGTATTCAATTGACCACTCAAAATAATGGACAAAATTATATTGAGAGCTACACTAGTAGTCAATGGTGGTCTTCAGCTTCTGTAACTGTTGGAATCACAAATACTTGCAGCACTCCGCAGTCATTCAATCCGCAAATTGTCTTTAATAATACACAAATTAATGGTGCTGACATCCCTGCCAGCACAAGTCCAAGCGCATCCGTAAGTGGAAATCCATGGTCTCCAGTAACATATAGCGGAGGCGGTACTGCCAACCCATCATTAACGGTTACATCACCAAGCTGTACCGGCAGTGGTTGTTCATGGGCTCAATTAGCACCAGGAGCAGCGTTAACAATTCAAACTAGTTTTGGTCTGTCTTCGGCCATCAACAGCTTTACAATTGGAAGTGTTGAAATAGCAGGATCTACTCCACCACCACCCCCAACAACAGGCACTTTGGCTTTAAATCTAAGCGCATCTGGATTAAACAGTGTCTGCTCGGGTACAACAAACTGTAATTTTCAGGTTAATGTAATTTCGCAATCCAACCAAGTTGTAGCAACTGAGTATTTGAATGCAAATACTTCAAGCACGGCTAACTACAATATTGTTAATCTAGCACCTGGTAACTATTCAGTAAATGTTGTTGCTAGTTCAATTCCAAGTGTTACTACCGGAACTATTACCTCTAATGTTTCCCCTGCAACAACTAATATTACAGCGGGATCTACATCAACAAGTAATGTTTCTTTTGGTTTCACTTCAAACCCGATTAATCAAGTTACCTTAGATCTAAATACAGCTAATATTCCTGCTCAATTTACAAATAATACTGTCTATGCTCAAATATTAAATTCAGCTGGAGCAACAGTAGTAGGTGGTATTCAATTCACTAAATCAGCGTTGGCACAAACCGTAAGTAGTGCAGCTTTGGTTAGCGGTCAAACATATACCTTGCAAGTTCAAGGTTTAGCTGACCCTAAATCAGGAGTTTATTACTCACCAATTATTGAAAGTTTTGTGGTAAATGGTTCTTCAACTACAGTAGTAGCAAATGCTTATCAGGCAGTTCCTAATAATAAGCTGTATACCGTAAATCTAGCAGTACAAAACCCACAAGCAGCTCAAACAATTGCTTATGGATCTGATACAAACTACTACTCTTATGCAGTAGATAGCGCTAGCTCAGGATCATATACTTTCTTAAGTAATGACACCATTACGTTAACTCCAAGTGCCGTTGCTGGATACTCTTCATCATTAAGTCCAACTAATACATTAACTTCGGCTAATGCTGGACAAACGGTTACGTTAGTTAATGCACAAGCAACCTCAACACTACAATATTGCGTTGACAGTTTATGCCAAGCACAATTAACAACTTTAAATGTTGCTGCAAATGTTGGTGAGACTAATACCCAAACGATTTTTGTGCAAAATTTAGGTTCTGTTGCTGCCACATTACCAACAACAGTATCATATTCTGCTGCAGTTAGCGGATTGAGTGTGGCACCTGGCAGTTGTGGCTCTTCTTTAGCACCAAATGCGATTTGCTCATTAAATGTCACTTATGCACCAACTGCTGCAACAGCAAAAAGTAACACGACAATGATATATGATAGTGCTCCATTATTAATTAACTATGGAACAACTAGTAATACTTCAAAAGTGTTGGGTGAATATTGGTGCGGTTTCTCTGGAAGCTATTGCGGTCAATCAACAGGTAATGATGTTAATGCAGCAGCTACACACGTAATTATGGCTTTTGCTAATACCAATCAAAATGGTTCTATTGCAGTCGACTCAGATTTTCCAACTGCATTGGTACAAAGCTGGCAAAATGCTGGAAAAGTTGTAACTCTTTCTGTTGGTGGCGAAAATGTTAGCTGGACAACTGTTTTTGCTAATACCAATACCTTTGCTTTATCAGTACAACAAGCAGTCGCACAGTATGGTTTAAACGGGGTTGATTTAGATATTGAAAATGGTACAGCGACTCCACAACAAGTTGCCGATGCAATTAATCTTTTAAGACAATATCTGGGTGAATCAGCAGTTATTACTATTGCACCACAAAATGTTGGGGTTGCACAAAATGTACCATCTGTTCCTTCTGCTACAGCAAGTAACGGTGTAGGTGCATGGAATTTCTTTGTTCCAGTATTACAAAACTCATTGAACTCACTCTCATTAGTTTATCAGCAAGATTATAATAATGGTTGTGGATCAATGAGCAGCGTTTCATCACAATACTTTGAGTGTAGCTATGTTTCATGGGCTAATTTAGCTAATGGGTCTGCGGTTACAGGCGGCAATCAAATTGCTGGATTTGTCGGTGTTCCGGTTAGTAAATTGATCGTAGGAACAATAGCGTCTAGCTCAGCTGGAGGAGCTTCTTATTATGGCGGTATGGCACCAATTCAAAGCTTCTACTCAGCAATGCCTACAAGCTATGGTATTACACCACGCGGCTTTATGTTCTGGGATTCTTATTGGGATTCATTAAATAACTATACTATTTCAAATGGCATCTCAACCATGCTAGGCCTATAAGCCTAATAAACTAAAATGGCACCGATATCATCGGTGCCATTTTGCTGGTAACTACAAACAGCAGCTTTAACTGTAAATAGCAAATCAGCACGAATTAAGAGGTTAAGCCCCTCTACTATAATTGTAACATTTACAATTAAAATTCAAAATTCAGATTGATAAGCATACAGACCAGGTGCACCACCAGTCATCATAAAAAGTACATTTTTTTGTCCGGCAAATTTACCTTGCTTAATATCCGCCACGAGCCCAGCAAATGCTTTACCACTATACACCGGATCAAGAAACAATCCTTCTTCATGAGCCATTAATCTAACAGCTTCGCGCATGCTATCAGTTGGAATACCATAACCAGCGCCAAGATATGAATCATCCAAATAAATTTTACTTTCGTCGATCAATTTTCCGCTTTGTAGCAAATCAAATATTTCCTGTGTAATTTGACTAGTAACAGGCAAAGTATCTGCAACAGGCTTTAACACATTATAAGCAATAACCTTGGCTGTACTTCCTGAAAGCTCACAACCAGCTAATAAACCAGCATGCGTTCCGCTACTACCATTAGCCAAAACGATGCTGTCAAAAGCAACCCCCATGCTTTGTTCCTGAGCAGCAATTTCAAAGGCGCAATAAACATATCCCAAGCTTCCCAATGCACAAGAACCACCAAAAGGAACAATATAAACTTTTTTACCCTGAATTTCTAATTCAGCCTTGCGTGCTAGAGCTAGCGCCATCAGGTCGCTAGATGCATCAGTTTCATGAATGGTTACGCCCATTATACGGTCGAGCAAAAGATTTCCGTTATGAAGATAATCTGAATCATCACGAGGTACTTTACGACCAAGAATGATCTCACAAGCAAATCCGGCAGATAGCGCAGCAGCAGCAGATAAACGAGCGTGATTAGACTGCATTGCACCCATTGCGATGATCGTGTCACAGCCAGCTTGCCTTGCAGCACCCAGATAAAATTCGAGTTTGCGCAGCTTGCTTCCACCGCCACCTAAAAAGTTAGTATCATCACGTTTAACATAAATATTTGGTCCACCTAAAATAGCAGATAGCCTTTTTAATTTCGTAATTGATGTAGGATGTGGAATTAATTCGTGCCGTGGAAAATGATTAAGTTCTAACATTTTTGTATCCTGTTGTAAAGTTGTATCATGATTTAGATTTGCTGTGACCAAAAAGTATCACTCGTAAAGAGCTCATGCCAATTGATTGCGATATTGCAGAAAATACTACATATGGCACGACCATCAGCCAGTACAATATATCCAACGAAAAAAAGATATGAATTGATCCTGGGCTTAGTCCAGTTATTGAGTCCCAAATATTCTTACCATGAATCCTTGCCATAATACCTTCTTCAATTGCAATAAGAATTGTTACCAGCAAAACATAGAGCAGTGAACGACCAAGAATATGCCATATCATTGATTTACCATCATTTAGCTTAATGGGATATATTGCTTGACTAACCAACAAAAATTTAGCACAAATTATTGCCTTCACAACACCCAACCCAAAATCAGTAAACGGAACCTGAGCCGTCTTTAGTATCGCAAAACGGAAATAGCTAATCGCAATAAAAAATACCGTAAAATAAAACGATAAAATCCATATTTTTAATATCTCATATTTTAATATGTGTATGATTGAACGAATATTCATTTTCTCTTTCATTGAAGTGAAATTATTTGAATTGACTTACCATAAAACATTTGTGTATGTTGGAGCATGTTTCTCAGGCTTTCCTGCCGGAAGTGCTTAAAATCTTACTTATCCCCCATTAGCTTAGCCAATAAATTATATCATAAAGGGTACTAAAATACTAAGATTCATAGTATTATACTTGAGTTTAGGAAAAATAAAGAAATGAACTTATCAAAGAATTAATTAATGCCCTAGCAAAATTCACTAAGTTCAATAAGACTCTTAACAAATAACCTAAATCTTACATTGAGTTATTGTTTCTTTTGATAAAAAACTATTAATAGACAAGTCATAAATAGTAGATACTTGAAGAAAGCGGTCTAATCTGTTATTGTTATTTAGAATTCATGTTACAATGAGAGAAATTTTGTGGAGCATTATTATGCTATATTTATTTTTACTTGTTCTTACCATGTTTATAGTTCCAATGCTATTAATCGCTTATAGTGCTGGGTTTGTTGCTGCTATTTTTGATATTATTCGTCTACATAAAAAACCACAAAAAGAACCATACAATACTTGGCTACCGGATGATCATAAACATAACTAATAGCCTATAAATTTGATTAATTCCTAAGCTGCCTATGTGGCAGTGAATCAAGCTTCGATGTTGGCTTTAGTCCAGATCAATTTCTAAGCTGCCTATGTGGCAGTGAATTACTTCATGAAGTAGCTCATTGCTTACTGCATTTTCTAAGCTGCCTATGTGGCAGTGAATCTTATCGTGAGGCATTGCGTGAAGTTATTCGCTTTCTAAGCTGCCTATGTGGCAGTGAATGTTATTGATTACATTGTGGATGATGGACGACATTTCTAAGCTGCCTATGTGGCAGTGAATTTGCTCGATTAACCAGCCTAGTTCACTTCAACTTTCTAAGCTGCCTATGTGGCAGTGAATTTGTAATCACACCGTTACAAACTTATTTTGATTTTCTAAGCTGCCTATGTGGCAGTGAATGGATGTCAACTTTAGACAACGAACATCTAAGTTTTCTAAGCTGCCTATGTGGCAGTGAATTTTTATCTGCGCCTGGAAAACTTTTTGCATACTTTCTAAGCTGCCTATGTGGCAGTGAATGAGCAACAGTTTTCCCATCAGGTAATTTAATCTTTCTAAGCTGCCTATGTGGCAGTGAATATCTAATACGACATTCTCGCCCCAGATACTGCTTTCTAAGCTGCCTATGTGGCAGTGAATACAATTCAAGCTGCAATTGATTCATTTACGGCTTTCTAAGCTGCCTATGTGGCAGTGAATCCACTACGTGTGTACGTCGGTGTGGTTGCAGCTTTCTAAGCTGCCTATGTGGCAGTGAATGTATTCAGATTCCATTTCAGAGTACACTATCTTTTCTAAGCTGCCTATGTGGCAGTGAATTTACAACTACGACTATAACTCGGAATAGCAACTTTCTAAGCTGCCTATGTGGCAGTGAATGCGGACTGCGTTCTCAGCAGCTCCAGTTGATTTTTCTAAGCTGCCTATGTGGCAGTGAATAAGCGGTTAGTAACTTTTACGCTCTGTCGCGATTTCTAAGCTGCCTATGTGGCAGTGAATTGCTGGCCAGATTATTTTTGCTCTACCAAAGCTTTCTAAGCTGCCTATGTGGCAGTGAATGGATTGAACTCTTGCGTACTGATGATATGTTTTTTCTAAGCTGCCTATGTGGCAGTGAATATAAATCGGTTATCTTCACAGTATCACATACCTTTCTAAGCTGCCTATGTGGCAGTGAATGAATACCATGGCGAATATACGCAGACTATAAATTTCTAAGCTGCCTATGTGGCAGTGAATAAATTTCCCAAACATTAGTTTTTTCATTTTTTTTTCTAAGCTGCCTATGTGGCAGTGAATAACTCCACTTGTTCATCAGTGAACACTTCAATTTTCTAAGCTGCCTATGTGGCAGTGAATATTTTCCATTGCTATAATTATAGCTATCAACTTTTCTAAGCTGCCTATGTGGCAGTGAATTGGCAAACGGTATATGGGTTTGCATAGATAAATTTCTAAGCTGCCTATGTGGCAGTGAATAATCGTGAGGAAGCTAAAGAATTACTGGACGATTTCTAAGCTGCCTATGTGGCAGTGAATTGGTTGAGTTACATAAACCGGTTACTTAATAATTTCTAAGCTGCCTATGTGGCAGTGAATGATAATTTAACACTTTTTTAAGGAGGTAACATTTTCTAAGCTGCCTATGTGGCAGTGAATGTTTGTCCTTAATGTTGTTAATTGTAACAATATTTCTAAGCTGCCTATGTGGCAGTGAATGTGTTGGACATATCCGAGGCTGTGATATTTAATTTCTAAGCTGCCTATGTGGCAGTGAATTTACGGTTGATGATTTCCAGCCAAGCGGTATATTTCTAAGCTGCCTATGTGGCA
>ERZ650309.1002-NODE-1002-length-13453-cov-4.904911_pt1 | contig 13453 bp, 13 predicted proteins | sample MGYA00376245_ERZ650309 | MGnify/ENA primary metagenome ERZ650309 (study PRJEB26733, sample SAMN07839294) | wastewater metagenome | biome: urban; feature: wastewater treatment plant; material: waste water | place: USA: North Carolina | collected 2016-04-26 ...
CAACACACAGTCGGCTGCGCGCCGGCTGCTGGGTACGGATCCAGGCGAGCGCCCCTTCCCGATCGAAGCTCGCATACGTGCGCAGCGTCTCGCCGAGGACTTCGTCCCGGTCCTGGAAGGCAGCGGGGACACCGTCGCGCTCGACCTGACCAGCCTGCGCTACGTCCTGGACCGCACGTTCCGCGGCGGCGTGGAGTTTGGCATCATGCACTTCGACGACGCCATGCGCCCGATCAGCGTCGAGCTGTCGCTGTGCATACGCGACCTCGACGACGAGGGCCCCGAGTTCCAGGTGCACTGCTTCGGCGAGTACGAGCGCATCCTGCGCGACGGCGACCGGCGCGAAGGCGAGAGGCGCCGCATGGTCACCCTGGCCGAGCGCGCCGCCCTGGACATCTGCTGCGCCACGTTCGCGCCGCTGGCCGCGGCCATGCCGCACCGCCTCGCCGCGCCGCCGCCCCGCTACTGGCAGCTCGCGGCCAGCTGAGGCCGGGGCATGCGACCCCGCAGCCCCATGCCCGCCGTCCGTCCGTCCGCCTCGCCCTCATAACGAACTCGACAGAATCACGGCTCGGTCCGCCCGGGAATGTCCCAGGCGCCGCCGCGCCGTCGTGGACCCGGCTCTCCGACGCGGTCTGATGTCGTGCTCGCTATAGCCCTGCCTGAGAAGAACCCTTGCCTGCCTCCGCTGAATTTGGTACCGACTCGGCGCTCGTCATACATGACGCTACATGTCACGAATTCAAGGAGAACTCATGCGTTTGTACTCACCTGTCGCCCTCTTCACCCTTGGCGCCGCCGCCTTTCTTTCGGGCTGCACCCACTTCCACACGAACATGCTCACTGCCTCCATCAAGACGTTCAGTTCGAAGGTCCAGACCGGCGGCGAGAAGGTCTGGGTCACCAGCGTCGCGGACAGCGCCTGTGACAGCGGCTGTCAGTCGCCCATGACCTGCGGCAACGGCAAGGGCGGCGGCAAGCTCGGCGGCATGCTCAGCTTCGGCGGCGGCGGCAACGGCGGCAGCTCGTACGACCGCCTGGCCTACGAGGTCATCGCAAACTACCTGACCCAGGCCAAGAAGCTGCGCGTCGTCGAGAGCCACCGCCACAACTACGCCACCGACACCCGCGTCGAGACGCGCAAGAAGATCGACGTGCTCGCCACCGAGGGCAAGACCGTCGCGACCACCATGTCCTGCGAGGACCTGTGCCTGCTCGACGAGGCCAAGAAGCGCAGCTCGGACAAGGTGCTGGCCTTCCGCATCATCAGCATGGAGTCGAACAAGATGACCGTGCACTACCGCTACAGCGACGTGAAGTCCGGCCTGGTCGAGGCCTCGCACACCATCTCGGTGACGCACCCCAACGCCGTCGACACCAGCTTCATCGAGCCGGTGCAGTAGCCCCCGCCCGAGCGGGTCGGCCCGGCGCCGGCCCAAACCCCGACTCTCCCTCCCCCGCTCCCTTCCCGCTCTCTCCTTTTAATTTCTGACCGCTTCGCCCTGGAGCGTGCGCGCTCCGAGCTCGCGCGCTCCAGGCTCGCGCTGCGTTTCGCGCAGTGAACGAACTCGGCCGTCAACTCACCGCCTCTTTCCAAGGGAGCTGTGCTATTTCGGAGGTTCGAGCCGAAGTCAGCCATGCACAAGCGCCCCCCGGATGAGCCAGCGTTGGGTCCACTCGCCGAGCTCCGCGTGCACCAGGTCTCAAACCCCGGCACCGACTGCGAGTACGCCTACCTGGCGACCCCGGCCGACCGCTCCGTGCTGCTCAGCCTCGGCAGCCACTCGCTCAGCCTGGAGTTCAGGATGCCGCGCAGCGGCGACGACTGGCTGACCGAGGACTACGAGCCGACGGACGAGGTGGTGATCCTCGACCTGGCCGGGCTGTGCTACCTGCTGGACCTGACGTTCCCGGGCGGCGTCGAGTTCGTGCTCGCGCAATACGAAGAAGACCTGAGCGTGAGCTGCATCGAGCTGTCGCTGACGACGCAGCGGCGCGCCGAGGACGGCCCTGAGTACGTCCGCCGCCCGGACGGAGCATTCGAGCGCCTCTACCGCGAGACCGACCGGCGCCGTCCGATCAGCACCAACGAAGAGGTCCTGCTCAAGGCCTGGGCCACGGTGTTCACGACGCTGGCAGCGGAGAAGCCGCACCTGGTCGAGGCGCTACCGACGCCGCGCTTCCGCAGGCTGGGCAACCCGGACCGGGAGCGGTTGCCGATCTGATATCGGGGCACCTTGTCGTCGCGGCGGAGCGGACCGTTCCCGCTCGCTCAGCGCGGCCGGCCGCTTCGAGAGCGCAGCTCGCTCGTGCGGCATGCTGTTGGTTTGCGCGCGTCGGCGCTGTGCAGGTCAGGATGGGTTCGTCGCCATCGGGCCAGCACTTCAACATGAACGTGGTGTACCTCGGGAGCCCTGGATCCGGCGTGCCTCCCGGAGAACTGCAGGTTCCATGAGCGCGGTCTAGCTTGCCGGTCCTGCCTGATCCAGGCTAGCTACCGAGGAGCTTACCTTATGAAGACATCATGGCTTGTTGCTGCCGCGGCTCTGCTGCTGAGCTGCACTGGAACTTCGGACACGAGCTCTCACTGCAACTTCAAGGGGGGCCCTGCGCAGTGGTTCTGGAGCTCCCGCTTTCCGCGAGCTCTCGCAATCGGCGGCGCGGACACGACGCACGTCTGGGCCGTGGGGAGCTCCGGCTCGATCGGGTTCTGGGACGGCAGCACCTGGACGATGCAGGAGAGCGGCACGCGAGAGAACCTGAGGGCGCTCTTCATACGGGACCCGAGCACCGCCTGGACCGTGGGTGACAGCGGCACCATCTTGCGCTGGGACGGGAGCTCCTGGTCCAAGCAGGCCTCCGGTGTCACCAGCCACCTCCAGGCGGTCTTCGGAACCGACGCCAGCCACATCTGGGCGGCCGGCGATTCCGGAACCATCCTCTACTTTGACGGCAGGACCTGGGCCACGCAGCCGACCGGAACCACCGCGCACCTGACCGCGCTGTGGGGCCGGGATTCCAGCAACGTCTGGGCCGCCGGCAAAGGCGGAACACTCTTGTACTGGGACGGCAGCCTCTGGAGCGCGCAGCCAAGCGGCATCACGTCGGACTTCACCGCAATCTGGGGCGGAAGTACCGGCGACATCTGGGCCACCAACCTGGGCCCCTCGCTGCTGCGCTGGAGCGGCACGGCCTGGAAGCCCCATCCGTCGCTCTGCACCGGCGGTCGATCTCCGTGTCCGGCCTTCGGAATCTCGGGAAAGAGCGCGAGCGAGATCTGGGCGACGCTAGGGGGCGAGGGCTTCGGCGGGGGCCTCATCCGGTGGGACGGCACGGCCTGGCAGTTTGTCGTGACCGCGAGAAAGCAGGGGTACGGCGGGATCTGGATGGGTGACTCCAGCAACATCTGGACCGTGGGATACAACGACAGCTTTCCGACTGTCTTCAAGTGGGACGGGAAGGAGGTCCTCGACATGGGTCGCGGCCGCCCCGGCGAGGTAGGTACCAGCGGGATCCCCAGCATCTGGGCCAGTGATCCCAAGAGCGTCTGGGCCGCAAACGGCTCGCTCATGAAGTGGAACGGTCGCGACTGGCGGGCCGAGAACACCGGAACCATGGATGCGCCCATCCGCATCACGGGCACGGGCCCGAACGATGTATGGAGCGTGGGCTGGAAGGGCTCGATCGTGAAGTGGAACGGGGGGGCGTGGGTCTCTGTCAACGGAGACAGCAGCGTCAACCTGATTGCGGCCCATATCCTAGATCCCAAAAATATCTGGGCCGTGAGCTTCAACGGCAACGGCAAGCAGAAATCCATCCTCAAGTGGGACGGCAGCGCATGGTCCGAGCAGCGCCTGGGCGAGGTCGTCGCCATCTGGGCCGCGGGCCCGGATGCGGCCTGGGCGGTCGGAAGCGAAATCCTGCAGTGGGACGGCATGAGCTGGAAGTCGGTGATGAGCGTCAGCGATGGACCGCTCAATGGCATCTGGGGCTGCGGTCCCAAGGACGTCTGGGCCGTCGGTATGCAGGGAACGATCATGAAATGGGACGGCTCCGTCTGGCACTACCAGAACAGCGGCACCAACAGGACCCTCAACGCCATTGCAGGCAATGAGGCAGGGGGCCTGTGGGCGGTCGGTAGCGGCGGCACGGTCCTCAACTCGATCGACGGCGTCAACTGGCAGCCCGTGGCGGCTCCGAGTGAGCAGAACTTCACGGCGGTCACGAGCAGCCCTGCAGGCGGCCTGTGGCTGGGCGCAGAGCGTGGAGCGCTCTTTCAGGGCAGGAATCTGTAGCTGCGAGGGCCGAGCCCAAAGGCATCCTCCTCGTCGACGACTACGATATGCCGCATCCCCAGAGCGTCTCGGCCAGGCCGCATATAAAATGAACCCATGCGGCTGGCCTGGGCGACGGACGTACACCTCAACTTTCTGTCTGAGTCTGCGGTCCGGGCCTTCTGTCAGCGCCTCACCGAGCACGCGCCCGACGTGATCTTGTTGTCCGGAGACATCGCCGAGGCGCACAGCCTGGAGCGCTGGCTGCGCTTCGTGCTCGACGAGGTGCAGCGGCCGGTCTGGTTCGTGCTCGGCAACCACGACTTCTACGGCGGCAGCCTGGCGCAGGTGCGCGCGCTGGCGACGTCGCTGTGCGCGGCCGAGCCCCGCCTGCGCTGGCTCTCGGCCTGCGCGCCCATCATGCTCAGTCCGGACGTCGCGCTCGTTGGACAGGACGGCTGGGGGGACGGGCTGCTCGGGACGCCTGAGCGCTCGCCCGTGCTGCTCAACGACTGGCGGCTCATCGAGGAGCTGACCGGTCTGTACGGAGCGGCGCTGCGGACGCGGCTGCGGGCGCTGGGCCAGCAGGAAGCGGCGGCGCTGCAGCCTCGGCTGGAAGCAGCGCTGCTCGAGCACCGCACCGTGCTGGTGGTCGTGCACGTGCCGCCCTTCCGCGACGCCTGCTGGCACGAGGGGCGGATCTCGGATGACGACTGGCTGCCCTGGTTCACCTGCCACGCCGTCGGCGAGGTGCTGCTCGCCGCGGCCGAGCGCCACCGGGATCGATCCCTCGCCGTGCTCTGCGGACACACGCACGGCAGCGGCGTCGCGCACGTGCGACCCAACCTGATCGTCCACACCGGCGCCGCCGAGTACGGCCACCCGCAGCTCGCCGGGCTCTGGCTCGCCGGCAACGGGGCGCTGCGGCTCTTGTCGGTGTGACGGCAGCGGCCCTGGAGCCGCCCGCCAGTAGGCCCTTTTGAGCCGAGTCGGGCGAGCTCTGTCTGCTCGTCTTGAGCCTTTCTGGCTCGGACAGCGCAAGCGCCCAGCCTTCAGGCTTCAAGTGGGGCGCGGTTTGGCGAGCCTGCTACCTGCGTGCGGTCGCCCGGCTTCGATCGAGGATCACGCCAGGCCGGTCCCCGTTGGTGAAGATGATCCCGCGCTCCTCAAGGGCTGCCTGGATGCGCAAGAGCGTTTCTTCACGAGGGGTCGTCCGCCCCTTCTCGAAAAAACGGATCGTATCCTCACTGATTCCGGCGGCCTGTGCCAAGTCGGCCTGGGAGATGTGCAGCATCCCGCGGGCCCCCTCGACATGTTCAGGTGTCAACTTCATTTCTTCTTGACTTCTTCGAGACGCCTTTTTAGCTTCCTCACGGAAAGCATGAATTTGAGCGACCATCCGACGGTCGCTTAACAACCTGCGCACCATCGCACAAGCGGACCTGTAGATCCAGGCACGGGCAAGGTGCGCGCTCGCCGACGATTGCCCGCCGGCGCACGGGAGAGATCCGCCATGCCGTTGCCTTCCGCCTCGTCCGCCGTTTCCGACGGCATCGACCTCCAGGACCCGACCGACCCTGCAGCCCCTTTCGCTCGGCAAGCCCGATGCCCGTGCCCGCCGCGCAACCCTCCTGCGCCGGGTGAGCAGGCGCCCCGGCTGGATGGAGGCTGGCTCCGAGACGCTGTGGAGGCCGCGCAGCGAGTGGGTCAGGGGTCATCCGCTGCGCTCCGCACGCTCGGCGCCGCGCTGGGACCGCTGGCGGCTTGCGCGCGGGACGCTCTCCGCCAGGCTCTGGCGCCGCTCAGCCCCCTCGAGAGCCCAAGCCCCGACCACATCACCCTCCCCATCGGCGTTACCCTCGAGCAGGCCGAGCGCGAGCTGATCCGCTGCACCTTCGTCGCCTGCCAGCACTCACGCCAGCGCACCGCCGAGACGCTCGGGATCTCTCGCCGCTCGCTCTACTACAAGCTGCGCGAGCACAAGATCCCGCTGTCCTGATCCGGCCGGCCGGACCGCGGCGTCCGGGCCGTCCGCGCCGTCCCGGCGGTGCCCATAGCTGCCCACGCCCCCTGCCCCGCCTCGGTCCCGAGGCTGCCCACCGCTTGCCCAGGCCATCCCCCGCCTGCCCATGGGCAGACCGCATCCCATTCCCCCTTCCGACCGCCCTCTCCGTCGCTGGCGGTCAAAAAGCAGTGTTGGCCCGCAACCTGCTTACTGGTTCCGCGCGGCGCCATTAGGCATCGCGGATCAACTGGAAGCCAAACCGAATCAACTGAGACCCAAACCGAATCAACTGGAACCCAAAGCGAAGCATTTGGGTTGATTCGGGAAGCAACTCGAAAACAGCGCGGAGCCTTTGAAAGCCAAAGCGAAGCAACTCGAAAACAGCGCGGAGCAACTCAGAGGCAAGACGAAGCAACTCGAAGGCTTCGCGGAGCAACTGAGAGGCAAGGCGAATCAACTCGAAAACAGCGCGGAGCCTCTGCGATCAGAAAATCAGCAACTCAGAGGCAAATCGAATCAACTCAGAGGCAAACCGAATCAATCCAGGGGCAAAACGAACCGATCCAGGGGCAAAGCGGTTCCACGGAAGAGATCGACGGATCCGCTGAGCGCTCGGCCGTAGCAGACGCGCGGCAGAGCGGAGCCTTGTCTGCTCCTGACCCAAACATAGAGAGGAAATGCGATGTGATCCAGAGGCAACCAAAAGCGGTTTAGGTACCCCGGCGTCCAATCAACAGCAATACGAGGAGAAGACCATGGCACCCCGAAAGACGTATTACCCTACGAAGACCTTTGATGACGACTTTGCCGCCTTCGTCGAGATGGCGGTGACCCATAACTGGGCCTTCCCGGGCCTGACGCCGGCGGCGCTGAAGGCCCAGGTCAAGGCGCAGCGGGCCGAGCGCGCCCAGCACGACGCGCTGGAGCTCTCGTACCTGCGCGAGCACGAGCGCTTCGGCGTCGCCCAGGCCGAGCGGTACGCGCTGTTCTCGTCCATCCTCAACGCGGCCCGCGGCAGCTTCCGCAATGACAAGGAGATCCTGGCCCAGCTGGCTCGGTTCAAGAGCCCGCGGGGCGGGCGCAAAAAGGGCGGCGCGGCGCCGGACAAGCCGGCTCCGGATGCGGACAAGCCGGCTCCCGCGGGCGGGTAGGCCGACCGAGAGCGCTCAGGGGCGCACTCTTCTGTGTCCGCCTCTGCTGGGCCGTAGGAGCGACTCGCGGCGCGCTTCCCGCACGGGTTGGTCCCGGACAAGGTCCGGTGCCCTGTGCAGGAAGTGCCGCGGGCCGGCCGGCGCCGTCACAGGGTCTCCGGGGCCGCTTGTGCGCTCAGCTCAGACGGAAGATGCGCGCGGCGTTCCCGCCCAAAAAGAGCGCCTTCGCCTCGTCATCCAGGCCGAGCGAGTCGAGCCCGGCCAGGCACTCGGCCGGCGTCAGCATCGGGAAGTTGCTGCCGAACAGGACCTTCTTGCGGCCGTGGCCGGCCATGTACTCGCGCAGCGCCGCGGGGTAGCGCTTGGCCTTGTACGCGGACGTGTCGATGTAGACGTTCTTGTACTTGGTCGCGAGCGAGATCATCTCGTCCGTCCACGGAAAGCCGACGTGGCCGCCGACGATCACCAGCTCGGGGAACTCGAGCGCGACCTCGTCGAGGTACGGGATCGGGCGCCCCGGCTCCGACGGACACAGCGGCCCGGTGTGGCCGACCTGGGTGCAGAAGGGGATGCCGAGCTCGATGCACTCCGCGTACAGCGGGTAGTAGCGGCGGTCGTTCGGCGGCAGGTTCCACAGCCACGGCACGACCCGCAGCGCGCGCAGGCCGAGCTGCTTGACCGCGCGCCGCAGCTCGCGCACCGCGCTCATCGGCCGGAAAAGGTCCACCGAGGCGACGCCGACCAGGACGTCGGGCCGGCTCTGCACGGTCGCCGCCACCTCGTCGTTGCTGATCAGCGGGCCCTGCGGTCCCCACCACGCCGCGACCAGCGCGCGGCCGACCCCGGCGCTCGCCAGCGCGTCGAGCGTGAAGCTCACGGGGATCTCGTCGGGCACGCCGGCCAGGCAGCCCCAGCGCCGCAGCGACTCGAGCATCGGGTGGTGCAGGAATGCGGGCGAGGGGTGCTGGATCCAGGCGTCCACGATGGTCATGGCCGGGCACGGTAGCACGCGCCCGGACGCGGCGCGGCGGCTCCCGACCTCCCGTCGAGCAGCCGCTTACGCGAGGCCCGCGGTCGAGGTCGTTCTTTAGCCATTTTTGACCCTCTGGGCAGGTCTTTTTCTACTAGGCTGGTCCGCCTTGCGAGGGATTCATGGGCCAATTTTCAAATGATGAGTCAGTTAAATACGGGTTGACGACGTTCCAGGTCTATCGCCTCGCGAACCCGGCCACCGACTGTGAGTACGCCTACCTGGCGGCACCGCGGGACGGCTCGGCGCTGCTCTGCCTCGGCAGCGAGACGCTGTGCTTCGACATGCACATGCCCGCCGAGGAGGAGAGCTGGCTGCGCGACGACTTCGCCCCGACGGACGAGGTGATCACGCTCGACTTCGCCGGCCTGCGCTACCTGCTCGACCTGACGTTCACCGGCGGCGTCGAGTTCGGGATCGTGCTCTTCGACGAAGAGCTCAAGCTCCTCAGCATCGAGTTCTCGCTCACGGCGCAGCAGCACGCCGAGGACGGACCGGAGTACCTGGTCCTTGCGGGCGACCGCTTCGAGCGCCTCTACCGCGAGCAGGACCTGCGCGTCCGCGTCAGCGACGCCGAGGCCACGCTGCTAAAGGCGTGCGCGGCGATGTTCCGCACGCTCGCCGCCGACAAGCCGCACCTGCTGGCCGCCCTGCCGCCCCCGCGCTTCCGCGAGCTCGGCAAGAAGCTGCCGCTGCTGATGTAGCGCGCGCCGCGTCGCGGCACGTCGGTCGAGCCAGCCATCTGCTCCACCGAGACGAGTCGTTGACAGGGCTCGCCAAAAAGGGGCACGGTTCCGCCCCATGGCAGCGACCCGCAAGCGCACCTCTACGGAGCCGGCTCCGCTAGCGGCCTCAGGCGGGTACGCATTGATGCTCTCGGGCGTCGTCGCGCTGCTCGAATCCGCGCGTCACGCCGCGGCCCGCTCGGTCAACGCGGTCATGACCGCGACCTACTGGCACATCGGGCAGCGCATCGTCGAGACCGAGCAGCACGGCAAGAGGCGCGCCGGCTACGGCCAGGCTCTGGTGGAGCGGCTGGCGGCTGACCTGACCGCCCGCTTCGGACGGGGGTTCTCAGCTCGCAACCTGGAGCAGATGCGCCGCTTCTACCTGTTGTGGCCAATTCCGCAGAAACCGTCTGCGGAATCGGCAGCGACGGAGCCGGCGGTCCGATTGCCCCTGCCCTGGTCGCACTACGTGCGGCTCTTGTCGCTGCCGACGGCGGAAGCGCGTCGCTTCTACGAGACTGAGGCCCTGCGCGGCGGCTGGACCCTGCGTCAGCTCGAGCGCCAGATCGATACGCAGTTCTACGAGCGGACGCTGCTCTCGAAGAACAAGGCGGCGATGTTGAAGAAGGGCGCGGGCCGGAAGCCTGAAGACGAGGCGACCCCCGAGGAGGAGCTCAAGGATCCGCTGGTGCTGGAGTTCCTCGGCCTCAAGGACGAGTATTCCGAGAGCGAGCTCGAAGCGGCGCTGATCGCCAAGCTCGAGACCTTCCTTTTGGAGCTCGGCGGCGGCTTCACCTTCGTCGGGCGCCAGCGCAGGCTGCGCATCGGCGACGAGTGGTACCGCGTCGACCTGCTGTTCTTCCACCGTCGGCTCAAGGCCCTGGTGATCATCGATCTCAAGCTCGGCAAGTTCACCCACGCCGACGCGGGGCAGATGCACCTGTACCTCAACTACGCCCGCGAGCACTGGACGCTGCCCGACGAGAACCCGCCGGTTGGTCTCATCCTGTGCGCGAACAAGAACGAGGCCGTCGCCCACTACGCTCTGCAGGGGCTGCCGAACAAGGTGCTCGCGGCGGAGTACCGGACCGTGCTGCCCGATGAGAAGGTACTGGTCGCGGCGGTGACCGAGACGCAGCGGCGCCTGGCCTCGCAGCGGCCCGCCGCAGGATGACCGGGCCCTGCCGCTGCTGATGGAGCGCGCGCCGCGGCTTCGGCGTGAGCGGCCGCCCGCGCCCGCCGTGAGCGCGCAAAAAAGAAAAGGCCGGTCACGGGGACCGGCCTTCTCGTCGAGCTGCAGCGGAGCGGGAGACGGGATTTGAACCCGCGACCTTCAGCTTGGGAAGCTGACACTCTACCGCTGAGTTACTCCCGCGGGGTGCTCGCTCGTTCTACTGTGTCCCGTCGGACAAGGTCAACAAAAAAGTTCGGTTCGTCGGTTCATTTCGCGGGCTTGCCGATTCTCCTACACGCTAATACCGCCCCTGGTCGGCTCGCGGTCGGGCGCGGTACGATGTCCCATGGCGCAAAAGTCCCGTCCGTTCCAGAGCCTCCTCCAGGTCCCCGCGCTCGCCCTCGCCGCCTTCGCCGCCCTCGTCGGGGCGGGCGTCGGCGCCGGCTGTAACAGCCTCGGCCTCGGGTCCAGCGGCCCGCCGCGGCAGAAGGGCGAGCCGCAGTTCACCGGCTGCATCTCCGGCACCAAGCTCGAGAAGTTCTCGAACTGCGCCGAGTACTGCGCGTCGCAGAACCTGGGCTGCCAGAACTACGGCTGCAAGCACCCCACCGAGCAGGGCAAGACCTACGGCGCGATGTCGTTCGACAACGGCCTGTGCAGCGGCACGCCGATGCGCGCGTATCAGTGCAACGACCCGTTCGTCTCCGACGGCGCGGTCGAGTGCTGCTGCGTCGGGTCGTAGCCGCTCCGCCCAGGGCGCGGCTGCGAGCGCAGGCCGGCGCCGGCCGCCAAAAAATCCAGGAACTGCGCAACGTTCGCAACCTTTGCGCGCGCCCTGCCGAACATGCACGCCGTCCTTTGCAAGCAGCGAACAAGAGGAGGCGGACATGGACAGGAGCTGGGTCGCGGACACTCGGGGGCTCGACGCACGGGCGGGCCGCGGGGCCTTGGTAGCGGACACACGCGAGCGCGGCGCGGCGCCCGAGCGCGGGCGCACACCGACGAGAGCCGAGGCCTACGGCGGCCTCCTCGTGGCGGCCTGCGTGCTGCTCACCTGCCTGCCGGCAGCGGTCCGGGCCGCGCCGTCGGCAGCGACCCGGGCGCTCGTGCGCGCCGCCGTTTCGCACGCGCACCTCGACGAAGAGAGGACGCAGCGGCTGCGGGCGCGGGCCCACCTGGCGCCGCTCTTGCCGAGCCTGCGCATCAGCGCCGGGCAGGGCTGGCAGATCGGCTACAGCCGCGGCCTCGACGGCTTGACCACGCCCAGCGTCGACGGCGATCGCTTCAGCTATGCGGTGGGCGCGAGCTGGGATCTCAGCCACGTGCTGCTGCCGCGCGAGGAGCTGAGCCTGCTGCGCGAGCTGCCCCGGCGGGCGCAGCTCCGGACGCGGCTGGAGCTGCAGGTGCTGGGCCTGCTCGCCGAGCGCTGCCGGCTGCTGCGGGCTCGCACCGCGCCCGTCCCGCCGGCCCCGCCGACGGCGAGCGGCCAGCGGCTCGCCGAGCTCGAGCTCCTGCTCGATGTGCTCAGCGGCGGTCACCCGCTGCCCGATGCGAGCGAGCCGTGCCCCGCGGTCGCCGCGCCGCGCCGCGAACCCTCACCGGCGCCACGCCGTGCAGGCGCTCACGTTGCGCATGAGAGCGAGCCGGAGCCGGACTCCGATCTCGGCGAGAGCGCCGAGAGCTGGGGCGAGGGGCGCGACAGCCCCTAGGCAGCGCACGACAGGCTCAGACAGACATGCTAAGAGCGCTGCATGTTCGTGCAGCCTGATCGGTCGCACCAGCCCGGGTCACCGCCCCGGATCGGGCATTCACCGATGCTGCCGAATCCGACGCCGCGGCTCCCGCGCCCGGCGAATGCGCGCGCCGCTGCCTGCGGCCCTGCCGCGGGGAGAGATCCCGTCCGCAGCCAGATTCCCAACCAGACAGGGGCTCCGCGATCCGACGGAGCACCGGCCCGAAGGAGCAGAGCATGTTGCCCCTTGTGACCGCCGAGCAGATGCGCGCGCTCGATGACGAGACGATCCACAAGCTGGGCGTGCCCGGGGCCGTGCTCATGGAGAGCGCGGGCCGCGGCGTCGTCGAGCTCCTGTGGCGCCTGCACGAGCGGCGCGAGATCGATCTGCACGCCGCGCAGGTGGTCATCGTCGCCGGACCCGGCAACAACGGCGGCGACGGCATGGTGATCGCGCGCTGCCTGCACGGCCGCGGCGTGGCGGTGCGGCTGCTGCTGTGCGCCGAGCGCGAGCGGGTGCGCGGGGACGCCCTCCTGCACCTTCTGGCGGCCGAGGCGAGCGGGGTCCGCACCACGATCCACAGCGGCGAGCCCGGCGCGGCCCAGGTCGCGGCGCAGCTGCAGCCGCTGGCACGCGGCGACGTCCTGGTCGACGCCCTGCTCGGCACCGGGCTGCAGCGCGCGGTCAGCGGGCCGCTGCGCACCGTCATCGAGGCCGCCAACCGCAGCGCCGCGCTGCGCATCGCGGTCGATCTGCCGTCCGGGCTCGACGCGGATCGCGGCGTCCCCGAGGGCAGCGGTCCCGAGCCGGTGATCCTCTGCGCCGACCACACGGTGACGTTCGGCTTCTGCAAGCTCGGGCAGGTGTCGGCGCCGGGCTTCACCTTCGGCGGCCGCCTCCACCTCGTCGACATCGGCATCCCCGAGGCGCTCGGCGCGCGGCACGGCGTGCGGGCGCGGCTGCTCGACGGGCGCTGCCTGCTGCGGCTGGGGCAGGCGCGCTCGCCGCTGGCGCACAAGGGCAGCAACGGCCACCTGCTGATCATCGCCGGCTCACGCGGCAAGATCGGCGCGGCGCTGCTGTGCGCGCGCGCGGCGCTGCGGACCGGCGTCGGGCTGTGCACGCTGGCGGCGCCCGAGTCCGCGGAGCCGACGATCGCTCCGGCGCTCAGCACCAGCGCGCCCGAGGCCATGAGCTCGTTCTATCCGCTGCCCGGGACCGGCGGCTCCGCAGAGGCGCTGGCGCAGGCCTGGCTCGCGGCGAGCGCCGGCAAGCACGCCCTGGCCATCGGGCCGGGGCTGCCCACCGGCGCGGGCGACGGACCGGTGCGCGCCGCGCTGCGGGCGCTGCTGGCGAGC
>ERZ650309.1003-NODE-1003-length-13441-cov-4.545271_pt1 | contig 13441 bp, 5 predicted proteins | sample MGYA00376245_ERZ650309 | MGnify/ENA primary metagenome ERZ650309 (study PRJEB26733, sample SAMN07839294) | wastewater metagenome | biome: urban; feature: wastewater treatment plant; material: waste water | place: USA: North Carolina | collected 2016-04-26 ...
TTCAGACGTGTGCTCTTCCGATCTTTCACACTTTGAATACTTCAAAAGAAACGCTGAATTTGGAGTTGGAATTTCTCTTTTGGTTGGGTGGCCGTTCATTTTAGTCCTCCTATCAATTTGCACAGTTGTGGGCAGCATCTGGCCCAAATTCCAGAAACACGGAAACACTGCATTATGATTTTTCGAAAAACTCTTTCCACAATCCTTTGTTTGGCGTTGCTGCTGGCAGCACCGTTCTCGTTCAATCCGACAGCTTCATTCACAGTTGACCTCACACCGACTTCCGAAGCCGCATCACGTCCGCCTGTACGAGCGAAACATGGAATGGTTTCCTCCGTCAGTGAAATCGCTTCGCAGGTCGGAGTTGATGTGATGAAGCGAGGCGGCAATGCGGTGGACGCAGCGGTCGCGGTCGGATTGGCGCTGGCGGTGGTTTGGCCAACGGCGGGCAACATCGGCGGCGGAGGCTTTATGGTCATTCGCAAAGCCGACGGCACGGCAACGACAGTTGATTACCGCGAGATGGCTCCGGCGGCGGCGTATCGCAACGTATACCTGAACGAAAAAGGCGAATACATCAAAGAATCTTCGACATTCGGCCATCTGGCGGCGGGAGTTCCCGGAACGGTGGCAGGAATGGCTTACGCGTTGGAAAAGTACGGAACCATGAAATGGGCGGACGTGGTGGAACCGGCGCGCAAATTGGCGGCAGAAGGATTCCCAGTCTGGCATCAACTGGAAACCAGTTTGAGAGCGAGCAATCGTCAACTGGCGCGCAATGCCGAATCCAATCGAATCTTTCTGCGGGGCGGCAAACCTTACGAAACGGACGAAATCTTCAAACAGCCAGAACTTGCAGCCACCTTTGACCGGTTGATCAAAAACGGGCCGCGCGAATTTTACGAAGGCAAAACCGCTCAGTTGATTGAAGACAGCATGAAACGCGCCAACGCCAAAACCGCCAAGGGGCAGTTGTGGATGACGGTGCAGGATTTGAAAAACTACAAACCGGTCGAACGCACTCCGCTGCGCGGCAAATATCGCGGCCACGAAATCATCACAATGCCGCCGCCATCGTCTGGCGGGATTGCCATGATTCAGATGCTGAACATTCTGGAGCGTTACGATTTGAAAAAGATGGGAGCGGGTTCGGCACAATCCATTCACTTGATGGTTGAAGCGATGCGACGCGCGTTTGCTGACCGCGCAGAGTTTCTGGGCGATCCCGACTTCGTCAAAGTTCCGGTCGCTGGCCTGATTTCACATGCGTACGCAGACAAACTTGCCGCAACGATTGATCCGAATCATGCTTCGACATCCGAACAGATCAAACACGGCAACCCTATCGGTTACGAATCCGAACAAACAACTCATTTCACTGTCGTAGATAAAGCTGGCAACGTGGTAACAAACACTTACACCCTGAACGGCAGCTACGGCAGCCACGTCACGGTCGAGGGCGCAGGCTTCTTGCTGAATAACGAAATGGACGATCTGGCCCCGGAACCCGGCAAGCCGAATATGTATGGGTTGATTCAGAATGAAGCCAATGCCGTTGCCGCTGGCAAACGTCCGCTGTCTTCGATGACGCCGACCATCGTGATGAAAGACGGTAAGTTCTGGTTCGCATTGGGAAGCCCCGGCGGGCCGACGATCATCAATACGGTCATGCAAACCATCATCAATGTCGTAGACCACGGCATGAACATTCAACAGGCCATTGATTGGCCGCGCTTTCATCACCAGTGGATGCCGGACGAAATTCGTTACGAACCGTTTGGCATTTCACCCGATACCATGCAGAAATTGATTTCGATGGGTCACAAATTCGTGGAGAAGCCCAGCAACATGGGCGATTGCGAAGGCGTGATGATCGAAGACAAAACCGGCGTCCGGTTGGGTGGCAGCGACGCTCGCCCAAATGGAAAATCCGTCGGTTACTAATCCGTTCGATCGCATTCATTTAGAGATTCCACTTTCCATTTGTGATTTGTCGGTCGTCATTGGCCATTGCTCAGTCTCCTTAGCAATGACCGATGAAAAAAGGAAAGTGGAAGCTTCCCACTTACCCAGCAATACAACGCCGATTAGGAGGAACACGTGATCAAGCCCCGTACGATCGTTTTCCTGTTCTGCTGTGCAGTATTCGGCAGCGCCACAATTAACCACGCTTCATTTCAACAAACGGCCACAGCCGCTCAAGCCAGAATCGTTCAAGTCGGAACCGCCAGTGGACCAGTCGGAGGAACAATCAGCATTCCCATCGAATTGGTTTCCCAAGGCGATGAAAATGCCGTCGGGTTCAGTTTGACCTTCGATGCCGCCGTGTTGAGCAATCCAGTTGCCGCAGTCGGCAGCGGCGCAACTGGCGCATCATTTAACACAAACAATTCTCAAGCGGCGCAGGGCCGATTCGGCGCCGCACTGGCCTTCCCTGCCAATCAAAAATTCGCGGCGGGCGTACGGCAAATCCTGGTCGTCACATTTTCGATTGCCTCCAATGCCAATTTCGGCACGACAAACATAGGCTTTGGCGATCAACCGGTTCAGCGCGAAGTCGCAGACGTAACCGCGAATACGCTGACTGCCACTTACACAGGCGGCGCGGTGACAATCACCAAAGGCTACGAAGCGGATGTCAGTCCGCGCCCGGACGGCGACAACAACGGAACAGTCACCATCACGGACTGGGTGCAAGTCGGCAAGTTTGTCGCGGGCTTAGACTCGCCCGCAGCGGGCAATGAATTTCAGCGAGCCGATTGCGCGCCACGCTCAAGTTTGGGCGACGGACGAATTTCCATCATTGATTGGGCGCAAGCCGGTCGTTATGCAGCCGCGCTTGACCCGGCGACTCCTGCGGGTGGGCCGACGACAGCTGTCAGTTCGTTGGTGGCTATCAATGATCGGGCGGCGATTACCAGTAAACATTTCAATGTCGAAGAATCTCTACGTGAAATTCCAATCGTTCATTTACGGCAGCTACCGACAACCGACAACCGACAACCGACAACCACCTCAGTTGACCTTGAAGCCAACGGAACAGAAAACGCGATCGGGTTCAGTGTGATCTTTAACGCTTCTCACTGGCGATTGTTGAGCCTAAAAGCCGGACGCGACCTGGACGGAGCAACGCTTCATGTGAACTCGACGCAAGCGGAACGCGGGCGAATCGGAATTGCGTTAGCCCTGCCAGTTGGCAAAGCGATTGCTCGCGGTGAACGGCAACTGGTGGTATGCGAATTTGCGCCAATCGCCAGTCGCAAAGGGATGCCGTTTGCCTTTGGCTTCGGCGACACGCCAGTCCGAAGAGAGATGGCCGACATTGATGCCAATCCGTTGATCGCCGCGTTTTCTGCGGAAGGCTTGGAGCCGGACACATTGGATGTTGTGTTCGACGTCAGATCAAACAGCAAAAATTCTGCTTCAATTTCGATCTCCGGAACCAATCTGGCTATCGGTTTTGAATCTGTGGCCGCATCGGAACTGCCGACGTCACTGGCTGGAACCAAAGTCTTGGTGATTGATAGCTTGGGCGCTCAACAATTTCTGCCCTTGCTTTCGACATCTCCGGATCTGGTTTCCTGTCTGCTTCCTGCTTCGCTGGCTGAAGGGACAGCAACCATCATCATTACCAATCCACAGGGAGAAACCTTCCGCAAACTGATCGAAATTACAGAACGAAGGTAAGTTACAGATAAGGGCGGAAAAATCGTTTGGAACTCAGCAACGGCCAAATCTTTTTCTGCCCTTCAGCACATTACAGATTCCGCGCAAAATCAGATCGAACGCCAATAGCGCCTCAACAACAACAAATTCTGGCTCTGAAATGAACTAACCGTTGCAGAGTATGAATCTCAACTCAACCATCGGCGCAACCAGCCGCTCTTTTTTCGGAGGATAAAAATGACAAGCGTAATCCGCTTTTTGAAAACGAACCCACGTTTAGCCATTCTGCTTTGTGTGGTCGCAGCTTCAGCCATTTTCTTTTCGACCTTTCGCGTAAACGCCGACAACAGTCGAAAAGGTAAAACAACAAAAGGCAAGGTTCTGAGCAAAGCCAAGCAGAAAAAAGCGACGCCGCAACAGGTACAACCGCCATCTGCTCCTGCCGCTCCAGGCGGAGCGGGCCTGCAATCCAACGAGCCGGACACAGACTCGGAAGCAGAAGCCCTTGAACGTTGGATGGAAAACAACCGATTCGAATTTGGCGAGCGCAAAGGCGAGGTCAAAAAAGCGGACGAGCCGGACAAAGCATTGCAATACTTTCTGCGGAAACGCCTGCCAGAAGGCGAAACCGATTTGCCCATCGAAAAATATTTTCAGGCGATGCAGGAAATGCAACTGATGAATGTTTTTTCGACTGCCGACAATCGTTTCGTGTCGCGCGAAGAGCTGAAAAGTTCTCCCGAACAGCCCAAGCTGGGTACGTGGACGGCTTTGGGGCCAGGCAACATCGGCGGACGAACTCGCACGATTATCATCAACCCGAACGATCCGAACGTGATGTACGCGGCTGGCGTGGCAGGAGGCATTTGGAAATCCACCAATGCCGGAACCAGTTGGACGCCAACAGCCGATTTGATCGCCAACATCGCCGTCACCACGATGGCTTTCGATCCGAAAAACCCGAACACGATTTACGCGGGCACAGGCGAAGGCTTTCAAAACAGTGACCGAGTGCGCGGCGCTGGAATTTTCAAAAGCATTGACGCCGGAACCACTTGGGCACGATTGCCAAACACAGGAACAGCAGATTTTTATTTCGTCAACGACATCATCGTCAGCACCAACGACAGCAAGCGCGTTTACGCCGCCACCAGCACTGGCGTGTGGCGCTCGACGGATGAAGGGTTGAACTGGCTTCAGGTTTTGCCCTCAACCGTCAATGGAGGCTGTCTTGATCTGGCAGCCAGAACTGACGTGCAAACCGATTATGTATTTGCCTCTTGCGGCAATCTTCAGCAAAGCTCGATTTATCAAAAGACCGCCGCTGAAGCCGCCGGAACCTGGGATCAGGTGTTGACGGAATCCGGTATGGGACGCACCGCCATCGCCATCGCGCCTTCAAACCAGAACGTTGTGTATGCAATTTCTTCGGCATTGAGCGGAACTTATCAGTATGGGCTTTATGCCTTTTTCCGTTCTGACAGCGGAGGTGGCGCTGGCACCTGGACAGCGCGCGTTCGCAACACCGACACCAACAAGGTCAATACGGCAATTTTATCGAACGTAGTGGATTCCACTGCAGTCGAATGCAAATTCGGCACTGGCAATTCATTCACGGGGCAATCGTGGTACGACCTGACCATTGCCGTTGATCCTCAGGATTTCAATCGCGTTTGGGTTGGCGGAATTGACGTGTTCCGATCTGACGACGGCGGATTGAATTGGGGAGCAGCGGCGTTTGCGTATGACGGAACCGGCGGCCAATTCATTTACGGACGCCCGAACCAGCTTCACCCCGACCAGCATTTCATCACCTTCCACCCGCAGTTCAACGGAACGACCAATCAGCAAGTTTTCATCGGCAACGACGGAGGAATCTGGCGATCCGATAACGGTCGCGCTCAGGTTTCGACCGGGCCGCGCGCCTTCTGTGATTCGTCGGGCAACAAGGTGCAATGGACGCCGCTCAACAACAATTACGGAGTGACGCAGTTTTATCACGGTTCAGTTTATCCAGACGGCAAGACGTATTTCGGCGGAGCACAGGACAACGGAACTCCGCGCGGCAACGATACCGACGGCCCGAACAAGTGGAAACAGATTTTCCTGGCTGACGGCGGTTATTCGGCGGTGGACTTTTTGAACACGAACACGGTTTACGCCTCGACACAAAATGCGGGCTTCGTGAAATCCACCGACGGAGGCGCGACATTTTCCTCAACAACGCTCGGGCGATCAGGCTCCTTTTCATTCATCACTCCCATGCTGATGGACCCAAGCGATCCGGCAAGGCTGTACACTGGCGGTAGCTTGCTACTTCGCTCAGACAAAATGACGTTCTGGAACAATCTGGGTTCACCGCAAAATGTGTCGCTCAGCAGCGGCCTGGTCAGCGCACTGGCCGTTGCACAGACGGATGCCAATTACGCACTGATTGGCTTGAGCGATGGAGCCATTGTTCGCACCACGCGAGCCTTGGCGCTCAGTTCAATCAACCAACTGTCGGCCACATTTGAAAGCTTCGCTCGCCCGCGCACCGGTGCGGTTTCGTGGGTGGCGTTTGATCCGAACGACAAAAACATCGCCTACGCGACCTATTCAACCTTCGGCAACGCGCACGTTTGGAAAACCACCAACGCCGGACAATCGTGGACGGCCATTGATGGTACGGGTGGCGCTGGCATTCCGGACATTCCGGTGCATTGCGTTGTGGTAGATCCGTCAAGTTCCGCGCGGCTGTATGTCGGAACTGACCTGGGCGTGTTCGTTTCGCTGGATGGTGGAGCAACGTGGACAGTGGAAAACACAGGCTTTGCCAATGTCGTCACGGAATCGCTGGTGCTGAATGTGGCGAACGGAGTGACTTCCCTGTACGCCTTCACGCACGGTCGAGGCGCGTTCAAAGTCACTGCCAATAGCAGCGGTTGTAACTTCGCGCTGTCCAAAACCGGCAGCACGGTTGCAGCAGCGGGCAGCGATTTGACTGTGGATGTGACAGTCGTTCCGGGCGGTTGCGCCTGGCGTGCTGAAAGCAACGTCCCGTGGGTCACGCTGCAACCGGGTGCTGGTGGTTCCGCAAACGGCACAGTCGGCATGAAGGTCACCGCCAATCCGGGAATTGGCCCGCGCTTCGGAACAGTGAACATCGCCGGTCGCAGTTTCACTGTGACGCAAGCGGGCGCGCCTGACCTGGATTCACCAACACTAACCATCACCAATCCGACGACTTCTCCCACGAACACACCAAACGCCTTGGCGACCATTAGCGGCACAGCAACAGACAATGTTCGTGTGGCAACAATAAGCTGGCGTTCTAATCGCGGCCAAAGCGGAACTGGCGCTTCTTCGGCAACCAGCGGCACAGTCAACTGGTCTTTCACCGTCACGTTGTTGGCCGGAGCGAACGAATTAACATTCATCGCCACGGACGATACAGGCAACGTCAGTGTCGCCAGAACCTTGATCGTCAACGTCGCTGCGCCAGGTTCTTTGGTGACCGTGGCGGGAACCGGAACCAACGGTTTCAGCGGCGACAGCGGTCAGGCGATTTCGGCGAACATCTCTCGCCCGATTCGCATGACCTTCGATGCGGCGGGCAATCTGTTCTTCGCCGATTTGAACAACAACCGTGTTCGTCGCGTGGCTCCCAACGGCATCATCACGACAATCGCTGGAAACGGCTCAGCCGGTTTCAGCGGCGACAATGGCCCGGCGACTTCCGCTCAATTAAATGGGCCGCTTGGCGTGGCGTTGGATCGAAACGGCAACATCTTGATCGTTGACAGCGGCAATAATCGAATCCGGAGAATCAACGTATCCACCGGAGTCATTACCACCGTCGCGGGAACCGGTGACACAGGCTTCAACGGTGACGGAGGTGCAGCAACCGCTGCGCGCATCTCCGCGCCGGAAAACGTTTTTGTGGACAAAGACAACAACATCTTCATCGCCGATTTCGGCAACAATCGCGTTCGCAAAGTCGCCGCCAACGGCGGAACGATTTCCACGGTGGCCGGAACCGGGACCTCCGGGTTCAGCGGCGATGGTGGCCAGGCGACAGCGGCCACTCTGTCATCTCCGACCGATGTCGCGGTAGACAATGCCGGGAACATTTACATCTGTGCGGCGGGCAACAATCGCATTCGCAAAGTGACAACCGACGGTGTCATCAACACCATCGCCGGAAATGGCAACACGACATTTAACGGTGACGGAATTCTGGCAACGGCAGCGGCCATTAATGGCCCGCAATCCATCGCGTTAGATTCGGCGGGCAATGTGTACATCACGGATCGCGGTAATTCGCGCATTCGCAAAGTCACGGTCAGCGGCGATTCCATCAGCACGCTTGCCGGTGGCAGCACAGGTTTATCTCCGGACGGATCGTCAACCACTTTGGCGCGACTGAACCTGCCGACCGGCATCGCGCTGGATGCCGCTGGCAATGTGTTCTTTTCCGACCGGGACAATTTCCGCGTTCGCCGGATCGCGAGCGCGGTCAGCAACGACACCGCCGGACCAGTCGTGGCAATCAACGCGCCTGCTCCGGCTGGAACATTCACGGCAACGGCCAATCCGCTTGCCTTGAGCGGCACAGCGACCGATGCCGGAACTGTCACGGTTGTCCGTTGGAGCAACGACCGTGGCGGCAGCGGCACGGCCACTGGCACAACTTCGTGGTCAATCCCGCTTGTGTCTCTACAACCGGGAGTCAACAACCTGACCATCACTGCTTGGGACGCCAGCGGCAATGCCGGTTCGGCGGTCTTGATCGCCAACTACCAATCGCCGCAAGTTCTGGTGACAATTGCCGGAACAGGCATTGGAGCAAACAGTCCGGATGGAATTCCCGGCACAGCAGCCGCTGTCTGGCAGCCGCGCGACTTGGTGGTGGATTCAACGGGAAATGTCATCTTCACAGACAACCTAAACCGCCGAGTTCGCAAAATTTCTCCAGCCGGCCTGATTTCGGCTTTTGCCGGAACGGGCGAAGCCGGAGCAGGTGGCGACGGCGGACAAGCCAAAGACGCGACCTTCAATTCCCCTAGCGGAATTGCGATTGACGCCGCTGGCAATGTTTATATCAGCGACCAGGAAGCTCATCGCGTTCGCAAAGTCGCGCCTGACGGCATCATCACAACTGTTGCCGGAACCGGTGTTGGCTTCGGCGGGTTCAGTGGTGATGGAGGCTTAGCCAAAAACGCTGAGCTGAATTTTCCGCAAGGCCTGGCCGTAGACAAAGACGGCAATCTGCTGATCGCCGATTTGGGAAACAACCGCATTCGCAAAGTCACCGTCGCCGACGGCAAGATCACGACCATTGCCGGAACCGGTCTGTATAGCTATTCGGGCGACGGTTTGTTGGCTACGGATTCCGATCTGGCAAATCCGACAGGCGTCGGAGTGGACGGCGCAGGCAATATCTACATCGCCGATCTGGGCAACCAGCGCATTCGGAAAATTGCCGTCGCCGACAAGAAGATTTCGACCATCGCCGGAACCGGCACTGCCGGGTTCACCGGAGACGACGGTCAGGCGATTAATGCCCGAATCAACCTGGGATTCCCGGCTTTTCTGTCGGTGGATTCGGCGGGCGACGTGTACTTTGCGGATTCCAGCAATAGGCGTATCCGCAAAATCACCATCAATTCCGGTATCATCTCAACTGTCGCCGGAACAGGACTCACAGCGTTTAATGGCGACGGAACTTCGCCAACTGGAACTAACCTGGTCCTTCCAAGCAGCATAGCCGTTGATTCGTCGGGCGCGCTGTTCATCGCCGATTTATCGGCAAACCGAATCCGCCGCACTCGTTCGGCTGCCGGATTGCGATCTGTAACCACGGTTTCCGCCGCCAGCTTCTCGCAAACGGCCGGGGTCGCACCGGAAGAAATTGTCTCAGGATTTGGGCCAGGCGTGGCCTCGTCTGTCGTGGTAGCGTCTTCGCTGCCGCTGCCGACTTCGCTTGGAGGAACGACGGTCAAAGTTCGGGATAGTTTGAACGTTGACCGGCTGGCGCCACTGTTTTTCGTGTCGCCGGATCAGATAAATTACCAGATTCCTTCTGGCACATCCGCTGGCCTGGCGACGGTCATTATTACCAATGCCGCAGGCGAATCCGTCACCGGCACAGTCACGGTGGCGAATGTTGCGCCGAGCTTGTTCACCGCCAATTCCAGTGGAACCGGCCCGGCTGCCGCAGATGTGTTCCGACGCAACGCGGCAGGCGTGGACACGATCGTGCCCGTTTCTGGCCCGATTGATTTGGGACCATCCGGAGACATCGTTCTGCTGATTGCTTACGGCACAGGGTTGCGCGGATTCACGGATCTGGCCAACGTAAAAGCTACCATCGGCGGAGTGAACGCGCCGATCTTTTTCGTTGGGCCTACGCCCGGGTTCGTGGGTCTGGACCAGGCCAATATGCTGATTGATCGCAGCTTGATTGGTAAAGGAACCGTTGACGTAGTGCTGACTGTTGACGGCAAAGTCGCCAACACCATCACCATTACGATCAAGTAAACAAAGGCTGGAGACGCAAGCTTGCGGCTTGCGTCTCCAGCCGTCAGTTTTCACGCGGCGGAAAAATCTTCGCCAGTCCCCAATCCATCACCCACAACACCACTACCAAAACAGCCGTATTCGCCAGCCAGTAAGTCCAATAACTGGCAAACCAATCTTTCATTCCGCCATACGCAAAATGCGCCACGTTGACGTTCGTATACGGCCCAGGCACAGTCAACAAGCGTGTGAGTTGTTGCAGAATCAGAAAATACACCAGCGACGGCAACCAGCTTCCCTGTTTGGAGCGAACGACCCACAATGCAATCATTGCCACCGTGCAACCGCCCAGATGGGTGAAAACTGAAATCAGGGTGATGCCGCTGTTGAACATATCCAGCACCCAGGGCGGCAATCCCAGAATTTGCCAAAACGCTGAAATGCGAATCAGCCAGGGAATATTGAAAAAAATTCCGATGGCCATCATCAGGTTCGAAATATGACAACTCCATAAAATTTGCTCGGGAGTTTTGGCCACGGAAATGTATTGAATGGCTCTGGCGACAAAAAACAGCAGCGGCAAGATTCCCAACCAACGGAAGTTTTTGGTCAGCCAGTTTGGGGTAAACAAATTGGGGGCGGATTCGACAGCGTTCATCGCTTGGTTCTCCTTCAAAACTTCTTGAACTGTGGTTTTGGACTTCTGACTTGCAGGGGGTAATTCCATCATTTCTCAGGCTTTGGACGCAAATAGTTTTACGCGCTTGTGACCGGTTGTTTATAATCCGAGTCATCAAAAGTATACTTCCAGTGCGCTCCCGAAGGCGGCTCACCCGGAGCAAAATAAGCAAGCGGGGTCAGAATCAATGGATAGTTTTGTGCAGTTCTTGTTCAAACATAAGTGGTCAACATTTGCCAAAGGGAACTTTGCGTTCGCGAATCGTCCCTCCTGGCTGATTCTCGTGTTGTTGGCATTGCTGCTGGGAGCACTGATTTACTTTTTGTACATACGGCCCGGCTATCGCATCAATTCCCAGGCAAAGTGGGGCTTGATGGCTCTGCGCGCCGGATTGCTGGCACTGCTGTTCATTATGCTGATGCGCCCGGTGGTCGTCGTTCCATCGGTAATTCCCAAAAGCACCAGCGTCGCCATTCTGGCCGACAACTCGCAAAGCATGACGCTGGCCGATGAAAACAATCGCAGCCGTTTGGACGCCACCAAAGACTTGCTCGCCGCAACCGGCAAATTCTCTAAAGGCTTAACCGACAAATTCCGCACCAGTTTGTATAGTTTTTCCAACACCGCCGGAAAAATCAAAGACGCTTCAGAACTGAAAGCCGAAGGCGCATCCACGGACATCGCTTCCGCGCTGGGCGAAGCCGTCAAAGAATCCACTGGCTCTCCTTTGTCGGCCATTGTGCTGGTCAGCGACGGCGGAGCAAACACGCCCAAAGATTTATCCGATCAGCTTCGTGATCTGCGTTCGCGCAACATTCCAGTATTTACCGTCGGCGTCGGTAATCCGGCACGCTTTAAGGATGCCGAAACGGTGCGCATCACTGCGCCGCGTCGCGTGCTAAGCGGTTCGGCCATCATCGCCGAAACGCTGGTTCGTTTAACCGGGTACGACAACCAGAAAATCTCGCTGGCAGTCAGCGAAGACGGCAAAGCCCTGAAGACCCAGCAGTTCGATGTGAAAAGTGGCGAAGCCCAAAGCGTGACAATCGAATTCAATCCGACTTCCGTCGGCAATCACAGCTACACTTTTGAAGTGAAACCGCTCGACGGTGAAACGACGCTGGAAAACAATGCGATTGACGCGATGATCACCGTCACGGACGACAAACCCAAAGTTCTTTATGTCGAAGGCGAACCGCGATGGGAATACGGATTCATCCGAAAAGCTGCCACTGCCAAAACCGAAAAAAATCTGTCAGTCGTGTCTTCGCTGCGTTCAGCGGACGGCAAATTTTATCGCCAGGGAGTCGAATCCGGCGTCGAATTGACCAGCGGCTTCCCGGCAACGCTGGAAGAATTATTCACCTATCAAGGCATTGTCATCGGCAGCATCGAAGCCAATTTTTTCAGCTACGACCAACTCCGCCAAATCGAACAGTTTGCTTCGCGCAGAGGCGGCGGCGTGATGGCCATCGGCGGCTCCCGTTCGTTCGATGCGGGCAAATATGCGCAATCGCCGATGGCTGATCTGCTGCCGGTTTATCTGGATGCGCGCATCGAAGAGCCGGAAATGCAGATCGTCCAGAATTTCAAAGCGGCTCTGACTTCGCGTGGTCGCACCCACGCAGTCACCCGGCTAAACGAAGACCGCGCGCAAAGCGCAAAGATTTGGGATGATCTGCCGCCGATTTCCATTCCCGAAGCCCTGACTGCAACCAAACCCGGCGCAACAGTGATTCTGGAAGCCCGGCACATCACAGACAAAAACCGTGTGCTTCCCTTGCTGGTTGAACAGCGTTATGGCCGTGGCCGCACTCTGGCGTTCACTACCAACGATTCCTGGCGCTGGCGCATGGAAGTTTCGTCGCAATACAACTACCACGAAACGTTCTGGAGACAGTTGTTGCGGTATCTGGTCAGCACGACGCCGGGTCAGTTTGAAGTTTCCTCCGAACGCGATGTGTACGTTCCCGGCGACTCCATCAGTTTGCGCAGCGAGATCAATGACAAGAAGTTTGAACCGATCCGTGATGCTCAGGTGACAACGACGATCACCAAACCTTCGGGCGGAACGGTCGAGTTGCCGTTGAAGATAAACTTCAACACGGATGTCAACGGGCAATCTGCCGGAGCTTCCACCGATTACCGCAGCGAATTCAAAGCGGATGAAATCGGTCTTTACAAAATCGAAATGACCGCCAAACGCGGCAATGAAACACTGGGCACGGCGCAATCCAGTTTTCTGGTTAGCAACCGTTCTCGCGAATTCCACGACGCTGCGCAAAATGTCGAACTGCTGAAACGCGTCGCCAGCGAAACCGGCGGCAAATACTTCGCCCTGAACAAAGCGAACGATTTGCTGGATGAAATCACCATGCTGGAAGGCAAAAATTCCGAACGAGTCAGCAAAGACCTGTGGGATATGCCAATCAACTTCATGCTACTGGTCGGATTGGCCACCGCCGAATGGTTTTTGCGGAAACGAAAAGGTTTGGCTTAACGGTTAACTGGAATGCGTTATTTACTCAAAACAATTTGCCTGACAACTCTGCTTGCGATCACTGCTTGCGCACAAGAAGTCCCGGTTGCGCAAAA
>ERZ650309.1005-NODE-1005-length-13437-cov-4.407114_pt1 | contig 13437 bp, 9 predicted proteins | sample MGYA00376245_ERZ650309 | MGnify/ENA primary metagenome ERZ650309 (study PRJEB26733, sample SAMN07839294) | wastewater metagenome | biome: urban; feature: wastewater treatment plant; material: waste water | place: USA: North Carolina | collected 2016-04-26 ...
ATGCCTCGTGGTGGAGGATCTCGTTGAGCTGCACGGAGAGCAGGTGGTCGATCGCCGCGATGCGGTTGTTGATCATGGCGGTGACGTCGGCGCTGGGGGCCATCTTCTCTTCGATGACCTGCTGCGCGAACTCGCCGATCAGATCCCGGGCGTGGACGATCTGCTGCTCGTCCTTGGCCATGTGGCCGCCCCGGACGATCTCGTCAAGGATGTCGGTGCTGTTTGCGGTCGTCGTCTCAGGCACGTTACGCTCCTGGCCTCATCAAGTGGGGTTTGCTACCAGTGGTCCCCTGCAACTAGGACTTCTTCGCCTCGAGCAGCTTGGTGACCTGCTGCAGGCTGGCGCTGTCCTTCAGCAGCCCCTGCAGCTTCTCAGCCAGCTCCTCGTTGCCGTCCAGCTTGGCCAGGAGATCGATGAGCTTCTGGCGGGTCTCCAGCAGCTTGCGCAGCGGGTCGACCTTCTTCACGATCTCGACGGGGTGGAAGTCGTCGAGGTGGCGGAAGGTCAGATCCACCGGCAGCTTGCTGCCGTCGTTCTTCTGCTTGTCCTCCACGGAGATCTTGATGCGCGGCCCCAGGTACGACAGGACGTCGTTGAAGTTGTCGCGATCGATCTGGATGAACTTGCGCTCCTTCAGCTTGGGAAGAGCATCCTGCTGACCCGCAAGATCAGCCAGGATTCCCACCACAAAGGGGAGTTCCTTCATCTGGATGGCGCCACCGATCTCCACATCGTAGGTGATCTGGACCCGTGGCGGCCTTACTCGGTCGAGCTTGTGCTGGGTACTCTCAGACATCGCTTCCTCACTTCAGCCAGTGGGGCATACAGGCCCCGGTTTGATCTACAGACGCCAGGGCCAATCCTTGGCATCTCATGGGAACCATTGCTCTTGTTGTCCTACTGCGGCCCCTTTACCCCCAGCAGCGCATAGATCGTCTGGCGATCTCCCCCCTCGGCTACAAGCTCACCAAGAAGTTGGATCAGGTCCATGTTACCCCAAGCCACGGCCCGCTTCACAAGGTACGGCACCGGACTGTGAGGCTCTGTGCGCTGAAGGTATTCAGCCGCTTCTACAAGTCGTTGATATGCTTGAACCCGACTACGGATCGGGCCATTTGGAACATCTTCACCTCGGGAATCGCCCCGGGCACTGGAGCGACCTGCCGATGATCCATCGCCATGCATCGCGGCCTCCGAAGGCTCACCAAGGTCTGTTTCACCGTCGCTGCGGCTGCCATCCTGGGCCACTGGCTCAGGCACAACCTGGGCTGCGGGCGCTGGGGTGTACTGCGCAATCAAGGCCTGGATATCGCGGACCAAGTTGCGAAGCACTCGCAAGATCGCTGGCTGATCGGGAAGCTTTTCAACCACCAGATCTTCCAGCGCACGCGCTGCATCATCCAGCGCAGTCAGCTCTGTGTACAGCGCTGAATAGAATCGACCACTTGTGTTTGCCGCAGCGGCCAAGAACACGGCTGGCACGATCTCATCGCCTGCGCTGGAAGCCTTTTCATTGCGCAGCGCACGCTCCCAGTCGATCCAAGACAGCGCCGACTTTTCACCGTACGGCTCCGTCAGAGAAATCTCTTTGAGACGCACCGAGATCTTGCTCGACAGAAGCTCCAGCGGAGCCATCCGATACGATGCATCCCCTTCTTCCACCAGCGGATACAGAGAAGGCCAAAAGCGCGACAAAAGCTGCGTACAGAGCTGAATTCCCAGCGTCATTCCGGGCACGCCATGCAGCTTCAGCCAGGCTTCACACAGCCAGACAGCGATCTGAAGATCTTTGCTTCGCTCACGCAGCGCTTTTTGGCCAAGTTGCGAAACCTTCGCAAAATCCGCACGCTTGACCTTGATCTGCCAGACACCTTGCGGAAGGCTGTCGTCTTCTTCGCGACGCGCTTCTGTCAGCGCATCATACGTTCCCTCATAGCGCAGCCACTCCCCGGACGGCTCGCGCTCCGAGATCGGCTGTAGTAGCGATTCCAGATCAATCGGTGGCATCTCAGACATCGCGCATCCTCACTGTCCATTCCGCCCGCGTGTCAGCGGTGCCAGGGTCGGCCAGTCGACGGGAATCACCAGCAAGTCCTTGCTCTCTGGTGGGTTTATGATCACACGCACAAACACCACCGCCTTGTTGTAAAGAAACGACATCTTGGCCGCTCCGCTCGGCGTGTTTCCCTTGTTGGTGTAGTAGGAATCCGGCAAAAGTCGCACGCGCCCGGTGTGCTTTCGCTCTGTGATATCGACCATGAACTTCAGGACATGCGGCTGCCGATCCAGCGACTTGCGCAGATCAATCGGCGAGGCCCGGAACATGCGAATGATTCGCACCAAACCCCAGATGCCCGCGAAGTCAAAGGAGATGGTGTCGTTCGAGTCCACCGAAGCACCACGCGGCTGTCCAGTAGGAGCCGGAACATACGGACCATCTTTGGCCCAGCGCATCGACAGACGCACCCGATCGCCAAGCTGCCAAAATCCCTGTCCGTCTTCGACCTTCTGATCGCCCGTTGCAAAACCCCACTCTGCGATCTGCTGACCGTTTATCTCGTTGCTCTTGTTGATGCGGTAATCGATCGACACGTTGTAGCGCGCGAGATCTCCGCGATCACCAAGCAGGGGCGCAAAGAACGGACGGACCTCACGCAGGGACTGAAGGAAGTTATTCACCTCACGTCCCACTTCCCCCGATCCGCCAATCGTCTCGCGCCGACCGACGTAGGCATCGTACTGACGGATGAACTCGTCGTACTCTTGGAAGAAGCCGCGAATGTCGCGCGGAATCGCATCGGGATCATCCAGCGACTGCGCATTGCGCGTAAACGGGAACTTCCCTGCGAGGTCTTGGTTGAAGCGCCGCGCCAGGTGTTCATACATCTCCAAGATCTTTTCTGCCGCGAACACCAAGCAGCGCTTGCGAACGGAGTCATGCACCCGCGCCTTCGCTTGCAAGAAAAAGTCGGTGTTGTCTCCGGTCTGTTTCGGCAGCTTGTCCAGACAGTTTTCCGGCGTCACGGTGATGAGCGTGGTGTCAAAGAACGACTCCATTTCCTTCACCGAGTTACCCGGCGTCATCCGCTCAAAGTACTCCAGCTGATTGACGATGTTGCGCCACTTCCCAAGCAGCGGATCGTCGCTGCGCGCGCTTGTCAGACCGTCCAGCAGAGACACCGGAACCTTGGCATAATCACGACCCCAGCCCTTGATGCGATTGCGCTGCGTCTTGATGTACTGCGACAGCGCATCGGCATCTTCCACATCAAAGGCAGCCAAGACCGGAGGCTTCTCTCCGCGCCAGCTCGCCAGCTTGCTCGACACGCGATACATCTCTTCGCGCTCTGGAAGCAGATCGATGCGGCGCAAGATCTCGCGTGAGTCTTCCTGCAGCTGCTGATACAGCTCGGCATGCGCAGCCTTGAGCGTCAAGCGATCATAGGTCTCCAGAATCTGGCGCAGCACCGTCGATACGCGCTTCAGATCTCCGACCTCACTGCTTAGCTCATCTTGCAGCGCATTCACATCGCCACTAAAGCGCAGGACGCGCTCTTCCCTTCGCGCTTGTCCCACCAGCGCAGGCATGTTCTGTCCCAGTCGCTCCAGCGCAGTGCTCTTTACGACTTCGCGGATGTGGCGATACATCTGTCCCAAGCGATCGCGGACATACGCATCGTAGGCATCCGCAAACGCAGTGGACTGACGCAGCAGATCATCATTCCAGACCACGCGATAGGAACCTTCCGAGTTCTGGGCATGCGGCTTTTCCAGGTTCTGCTGCACAAACGCAAGCGAGAGGAACGTCTCCAGGTTCGCCTTCAGCTCCACCACACCTTGCGTCATCGCCAAGCGATGCTTTTCGTTGTCACGAACAAGGATGAGTCCCATCGCCGGAAGCTGAACTTCCAGCAGCCTGCGCCGAAGCTGCTGATGCGACTGCTGCCACTCCTGACGCAGCTCATCGCTCATCCGTCCATCTGGTGAAAAGTGACGAAGTGACGCCAGCACTTCCGCCATCGGATCACCCAGCTCCAGAGCGTCCTTCGACATCCACTGAAGCTCTGGACGACCCAGATCACGCTCCAGACGCAACAGAACATCGCGCAGCTCGGTCAGCACCGGAAGGTCCGCACCGCCGCCTTCACTCTCTGCTTTTAAGCGACTGACGTGCGCCAAGATCTCTTCTGTTTCGATCGCAATCGCGTTGTCGATAAACAGCCGTCGATGCAGCGCTTTGCAGATCGTTCGTGCTCGCGCTTGTACCTTCGGATTCACCAGTCCCATGTCAAAGGAACGACTGGTCGCATTGGCGAGCGCTTCCTGATACAGCTCTGCATTGCGCAAAAAGATCGGCTGAAGCTCGACGCCAAACACGTACTTCACCAGCGGAACCACCGTATCGAAGCGCTTGTGATGATCCGCGCCCAAGCGATTGTAGGTATCGACGTTTTGAACAAACTCCAGATACGCGCGCGACAGATCACGCAGCTCTTGATACTCCGGCATGTTCTGAAGCGACTGAATCTGAACCGTCCGCGAAGTCAGACGCTCTGCTGCGGCTGCGGGACGTCCTGATCCGGGCTCTCCAGCCGGAGGCGGCTCGTCGCTGGGTGGCGGCGCAGCCAGGTCTCCTTCCAGTCCCAACACCTGCTTGGCTTTCAGCGCCAGACCTTCATACAGTCCGCCCAGCACCACGCGCTCAAACGAGCGTCGCATCGCTTCCTGAACATCATCATCCAGCGAGCTAAGCCACGAGGACGGCAGCCGAACGCTGAACAGACGACTGTTGGCGACGTTGCCAATCGCGGACAGAAGCTCCTGGGTCTGCTGCGCGAAGCGGTCTCTGTCTTGCGCAACCGACAGCGTGCTTCCGACCGGAACTTTGTCTAGGAATCCCATCACCGCGCGGACATCACGGCTTAGGTTTGCGTACGCCGTCCACAGCAGCAGAACGCTCACCAGCACCGACGCACCCAGCGCAACCCGAACCAGCCGCAGCGCACGCTGCTGATTCAGCATTCCCTTCTTCAGTGGCTTGGCCAGTCCACTTTCAGGAAACAGCTTCTTCGCAAACAGATCATGAATGAAGACAGGATGCTTCAGTCCTTCCGACTCTTCAGACTTTTGCACCATCGCGCTGGCGATCGTGGCGTCTCCACACATGTACACGCCGCGCAGAAGGTTCGACTCACTGTAGACGCTCACCCGGAACAGCTGATCCAGATACAGCTTCATCGGATCGCGCAGCGCTTGGGTGTTGCGCGGCAGAAGGAATGCCAGATCCTGTTCTTTGTCCGACAGCTTTGCGCTCGCCAGCAGATCCAGCTGAAGTCCGCACTGCGTCTTGTACAGCTCTGCAAACGCCTGATCGACCCAGGTCGTGTTATACGAAATGTTGAGCGGATAGGGAGACGACCAGCCCGCGAGCTGCTCGCGCTGATGCGTAGACAGACCCCCGCAGAACGCCGTAAAGCCGGGAATCGTATCGCTCTTGCTGATCATCACGTAGGTGGGAAGACGCAGCGAGATCTCTTGCTGAAAGCGCAGCAGTCGCTGATACAAAAGCTCACTCTGCGCCTTGATCTTGTCTTCACTCTGCTTGTCATCACCGACGAGAGTTTCAGCCGCAACCAGCACCAGAACAGAGTCCACCGGACGCTTCGGACGCGCCGCACGCAGCAGATGACAGAAGTGAACAAAGGCCTCCTCTTCTTGCCACACCTCCGCGCCTAGATCGATCGCAACCCCTTTGTCATAAAACCAGAATCGACAGTGTGCGGACTCTGCCAGCTGATCACTCGCACCACGGAACGGAATGTGAAGTCCGGTGTTCTGTAGGACCGTACTCTGTCCCGCTCCTTTTTCACTCAGCACCAGACACCACGGCATCGAATAGCGTCCGGGCATTCCGCCCACATTCTGATCGAGCTGCTTGAGCTCTTCCGCAACCAGCGCATTCAAGCTCGTCCGCAGCTCTGCCAGCCGCTTGGCTTTCTGCGGATCTTTGGGCGGAGGCGGCGGAGCCTCGGCCTGCTCCTTCTTCTTGCGACGCATTCGCAAGATGAAAAAGACACCGACGGCGATGACCGCCAATAAAAGAACAGCTATGCCAATGCGTATCAGCACGTCACGCGTCCTAGGTGCCTGGCGTTACATGTTGGCCGGAGTGTTTACGTACGCTCCGGTGGTGATATCGATCTTCCAGCGCTCGAGCAGAACCGGATCTCGGCTGCCATCTGTCTGGAAGCGAATCGCACCTGTAACACCAAGCAGAGTGAACGGATCGGTCGGCTGCTGTGCCAGCTTCTGAACCGTTTCGTTGAACAGTCGCGGCGTCAAAGACAGCGAGTTGGCGTTGCCATTGAGGCGTCGCAGAACAGACAGGATTTGATCCGGTCGGCTCGCTCCCTTGAACGTAGCAGAGGCCGCACCCAGCACAAACAGCGCGTCGTAGGTGTAGCCCACCATGAAGTCATCTTCGAGCGCCAGACCCGGATTTGTGGCCGTGAAGCTCGACTTAAAATCTGCGCCTTCTTGACTATCAATAAAGCTCAGCGGAGCGACTCCGGTGATGCGCGACAGATGATTCTTCATCTTGTCTTCTCCGGTCCGCGCCATCCTGATCAAGTCTCCGGTCCGCGCACTGGAAGAAGCCAGCACCTGGGTCGTGCTCTCGAAGGAGCCGGGGTTCTTCGGATCAAACGGAAGATCCGCAAAGCCTCCCACCACCAGATGACTGTTCGATCCCGGAATCAGCACCACGAAGCTCGGCTTCGCATCAAGCAGCGTCTTGGTCGTAACGCTCAGCAGGTTTGCATCGTTGTCTTTGTACGAAAAGAATCGATCCGTCTTGTTGTTGATCGGATCACGGCGCTGCCACTCAGGAGTGAACTTGCGACGAATGTTTTCACCATAGGAATCGGTGACAGACAGAAGTCCAAGCTGCGCGGTGCTCTTTCCGCCAGACAGCGTCACCAGCTCACGAACCAGCTGAAGGCCTTGCTCTCTTTCGACGGGAGCCAAGCGATAAAACAGACCCTGACTTGCTGCATCAGCAATTCCGCTGTCCATGATCGCAGGCGAGATCGTGGGAACGCCAGCCGCTTTGATTCGACCGATCATGTTGGTCGCAGCGGACGCCGTGTTCGGTCCGATGATCGCCACGACATTGCGCTGTTCGATCAGGATCTTGGTCGCATTGTCAGCATCGATCGCAGATACGCCCACGTTGCAGACATCAATCGCCAGCGGACGCGATCCATCCAGCTGCACCAGATCGTTAATCTGCTTGACACCCAGCTTCAGCGCAAGCAGTCGATGCGCTTCGGTCAGTCGTCCGTTTTTGTCACGCAGATCCAGCAGCGCACCCAGATGAACCGCATTGGGAGACGGTGCATCAGGAATCGTGATCGTACACAGACTCTCAAGCGGAGTGTTCGGCAGACAGAGCTGATCCGACGAGCAATAGCCCGGCGTTCCATCCGCCGCCGTACAGTCGCTGTCTTGGCTACACTGCTGATAGTTCATGGTCAGCGTACAGCCCGTGCTGGCCAGCAGCCCCACCGATAGGAATGCAGACAGAAGCGAAGTCTTAAGCATTAGAAATTCCCTCCCAAGGACAGACCCACGCCGCCAGGCAGCGGCAGAAGCGATCCGGTCAGGGTGCTTTTCGTTGTGCGCGAGGGTTCCGTCCGTTTCTCTTCCGCGTTTTGACGGACTCCCTTTTTAAGGGCAACAATCGCAAACGCACCTGCGCCGGCCAGTAGGGCACCACCGATGGCATAGGAGGTCACCGATCCGATAGACAGACCGACTCCTTTGTCGCGGAGTTCCCGCTTCTTCTGTTCATCTGCTTCATTGAGGAACTGCTGGAAGTTGTCCCCGGATTGAACCGCAAGGGCCACTCCGGTCAGCACACCCGCAAGTCCCGGAATCGCCAGCGCCAAGCTCGGCCACAGATACTTCTGACCAGGCGGCGCAGGCGTAAGAAGGGCAATCCGTTCAAATGATCGACGACGAAGACGAGGGTCCGCAGTCTCTACCGCAACGAAGCGACGATAGTATTCCAGGGCTTCCTTGCGCTTCTTGACCTGATCGTATCCGTTCGCGATGTGATACATCAGGATCGGATCGCCACGGACCAGCAGCACTTGCTTGAGCTGATCCATGATCTCATTGGCCACCGCTTGATTGCCCGCTCGGTAGTCCCGAACAAACTGCGCAATCAGCTCTTCCGCATCGGCGATTTCCTCTGCGGCCAGCATCGGCGCAGGCTCTGCGGCTTCACTTTTGGACTTGGGACGACTCCCACCACGCTCTTGCGATGCGTAGTACTGATCGATGTACGTCGTCAGATCCGCGTAGATGGTTGGATCCACCTTCTGTTCATCGTGCAGATAGCGCTGATAGTACTCTGTCGCTTCCGCAGCCAGACCCAGCTTCCGATAGGACTGACCGATGTTAAACAGATACTGCGGCTTCGGATCGAGTCGATACGCTTGGGTAAACTGCTTGATCGCACCCTCATAGCTCTTGCTCAGGAACAGCCGTGCGCCCTCCTCTTCATAGGTTGCGGCACTCTCTTCCTGACATAGAGCTGGCGCTGAACACAGCAGCAGTACCGATACACAGAGTATCAGCCAGCCAAGCACGCGGTTAAGCACAGTTCCCCCATCACAACCTGTCACACGGACAGGTGCATTGAATGATTCATCCTATCACTTTGCAGCACATCGAAACATCCACGACAAATTCCTAGTTCTTTCGAACGGTTACACTGCTCGCCGTTGCAGTAGCGGCTTCTGCTTTCGGCTCCATAGAGCTGTTCACAGAGCGCGCCGGTGTGTTTACGTCCGGGCTGTCTTTGTGTTGCAGAATCTCTTCCAAGCGATTCCCAACCGAGGTCGAGCGCCGATCCCAGATCACATGCGCAACCAGCAGATAGAACACCGCAACGCCGACCAGCGAGAGTAGCCACGGACGAAGCTGTGGCAGCCAGCTTGGTGTCTGTCCATCGAGCGTGTGCGCGTACGCTTGCGGAAACAGCGGAGCGCTTTCTGGTAGCGCCGGACTGCGCTGAAACAGCGTGACGTAGGCTTGGTTTCGATAGTGCGCAATCTGCGCCGCACTGTTTACGCTGCGATGCTTGCCACGGAATCCCAGTGACACTGCGAGCAGATACACCGCAAGCACATCCGCGCGCGTTGCGTCTCTGTTCTGAAGCAGAGAGTCCAGGTTGTCGAAAAAGCGCGTACCCGCATCGTGCGTACCATACAGCCGCTCTTCCAATAGATGCGTGCTCCAGTACTCTTTTCCGATCCACTCGATGCTCAGCATGACTTCATCAGCCATCGCGGACATCACGTACTGAATGTCTCGAAATCGCTTCTGTTCGCGCGGATCTCCCCGTCGCTGAATTGCTTGCTGCTGGGACTCCATCAGCTCAATCAGGAGCGCCTGCACAATGTCGGGCGCAATCTGTGACTGCTCCGCACCCGGTATCTTTTCTTCGGCCAAGATGTCGGCTTCGCGAATCTCAATGCTGTCCTCTTCGGCGGGTGGAAGCTGCGAGCGTTCGATCTGCATGCGGTGATGCAGGACCGCCGCGTAGAACTCGCGGAAGTAGTCCACCAAGAACAGCTGATCAGAGGACTCACTCGCCATGTTGCGCCCTCGTTACGTTGACGCTCCATCCGTCGAGACTGCGGACGCCCAGCATGTTCCTACTCTTTGTTTGCAACATATAAGTAGGCCTCTGCCGGACGAATGCCCGGTGGTTTTTCCACAGAGTTTCCGATCACCAGCGGCTCGCTCGGCACAATAAACTCTGGGTTGAGCTGAAGCTGAAACAGCAGCATTCCGCGCGTGGCCACCAGACCTTCGACTCGATCAATGGGAGTTCGTGTGGCCCCCAGCAGTCGTCGCTCACGCAGCACTTTGAAGCGACTTGCGGTTCCGATCAGACTGCTCGTCACCCACTCTGTGATCTGCTGATCCGTGGCCCCTGGAGCCCCCTTGAAGCCCATCACCACCGTGCGACGCGTCCACTCCCTTTCAAACTGAAGTGCGAACAGGTTGTTTTCATTGCGGAACGGAAGCGCCGTAAACGCTTCAGAAATTCCGTCGCTGAGCGACTGATTCACAAACTGAACAACCTCCGCAAACGATCGCCGCAGGTTCAAGTGATCGTACGCAGGAAAGACCGGAGGCATCAGCTGATTGCCGACTCCTGCCACGCTTCCGGCCACCGCAGTCAGCGCAACATACAGCGAATAGGGGTGACTGGTTCCCGTCGCCAGCAGCGCTTCAAACGGCGGAAGATTCAGCACCAGCTGTGAAAGCAGCCTGCGATTTTCTTCAATCGCTTGTGGCTTGGTCGTAATCGCCGGAGACCGAATCACTTCCAGCAGATACGTCGCTTTGGCCCGAATCAGACTGCTCACCTGCGCACACAGCTCACCCAGCGGAGAGTCCACTTCCACGCGAATCAGCGGCGGAATGTAGTCCGCAGGAACAAACGCGCCGTTTTTGTAGACCACCGCAAGCAGCGGCAGCGCCACAAAGCGAGGAGGAGGAGACTCTGTCCCCGCAATCAGCCGCAGCCGAGGCTTCAGTCGCGGAATCCGCAGCGGACGCCCACCACTGACCTCGTCATCGACCTCATCACCGGGAATCGACAGAAACCGACCCAGATCCCCTTCCCCTTTGCTGCCTCCGGTCCGCTCAATCGGCACCACCAAGTAGACAGGAATCGGGGAATGCTTCGCGCTCTCTGCATGCGCTTTCAGATCCACTTGCAGCTCTGCCGCGGGGCCGGTCTTAAACGACACCACCAAGCCATCGGGAAGCACCGCTTCCAGCTCTGTAACACGCAGCGTTCCCGTAAAAAGCTGCGTCGATTCATAGCGCAGCCGCGTCACGCCAAACTGATACGGAAGCCCCAGACTCACATGGTAGTGAAGAAGCTTTTCCGTCCGCTGCACCATCTGCTGAAAGTGCTGCGGAGCCAGCAGCATTCCTTCGTGCCACTGAATCTGCGGAGGAAGATCATGCGCGCTCGGCATTCCGATTCCTACTTCCCATTACTGGCTCAAGTTCACACTCTGCTGAGCAAAGCTGATCTTGAGCGCCTGGTTTGTGTCGAAGGTATAGCGATGCGATCCCGGAGTCTGGTAGTTCACAAACAGAATCCCTTGGCTCACACTGCTCGAAACTTTGCGATTGATCTCGGGAACTTGCTGTCCCGGAATGAACTCAAAGTACGTCTCTTCCAGCTCTCGCCGATGATCGCGCAGCAGCTGTTCCCGCTGCGTAAACCACTGCTTCGCCGTCATATCCAGCAGCTTTTTAAACAGCGGTTGGCTCTTGGGAAGCACCACGGAAATCAGCACCGGAGAGTTGTTGTTTGCGTCGGTGGCGATCGTCATCTGCATCTTCCACGGATGACTTGCACAGCCTCCGCACAGACAGGACAAAAGGACGACCAGCAGAAGCAGTCCCTTGGTCGCTCTCTGTCCGCCCTGGCTGAGCCACACAACAAGCACTTCGAGTTGCTCCCCCAAGGTCACATTATAGCGCCATGTACCGAGTGTATGGAAGCGGGAAGCGGACGCTATGCGCGCAAGATTGTTTGCGTTCGCGATGCAGTTGAGAACTGTACTCACAATCCGCCTGCGCGACGGTGCGCCCGATTCCTACAGGGTGTCACCGCAGCCTTCATGGCCGTCCATTGAAGGAAGATCTCTCCCCCGCATGCAGCGAATGATAAGCCCCCAAAACGACGCACAACTGGACGCACAACTGGGCTCATCACTGGGCGCCTGCGCACTTCTGACGCGGACTCCCAAGCAGACTCCCAAACGGGCCACAGCCTGCCGCAAAAAGAGTCCTTTTCCATGACTCTTTTGTCCACGCGCCCACGCGCCCGCATCTGAGCAACAGAGCGACGCTGCTAGCGACTCAGAAACTCCAGCGAATAGCCTTCTTGCGGCAGAAGACCTGGCACTTTGAACTTGCCATCTCCATCGCTGGCAACCGTCACAGTCAGCCCGCCATCGAACAGAAGCCGCGCACTGGCTCCCGCGATCGGCTTGCCCTCTTCATCGACAAACTGACCCTCGGCAGAAAACCCGGGATTGACGCCCACCACCTCGACGGAAAAGCCTTCGCCCGGCAGGCGACCGGGCACCGTGAAGGTTCCATCTTTGCCAGTTTCCACTGATACGAGTGATCCGCCATCCAGCAGCAGCAACAGCGACGCACCCGCTACGGCTTTTCCGTCCTCGTCTTGCAGCTTCCCTTCGATCGCGACACCACCCGCCGTGATGAAGACATCGAACTCTTCTTCTTCGACAAAGCCTTTGACCTTGAACGTACCGCCACCGTCGGTGGTTGCAATCACCGCATCGCCATACACGGGCTCGACGGTGATCTTCGCGTCCTTGATGCCTTTTCCATCGGCATCTTCCAGCTTTCCGCTCACCTCGACAGTGCCAACCAGCGTGACGGCATACGGATCATGTCGCCAAAAGTCATCCAGCTTGTGATGACCGTTTCCGTCGGGCTTCAGCTCCTTTTTGGGCTTTCCATCGGGCCCCTCGAACATCGAGACAAAGCCCTTGACCGCCGGTCCGTCTGAAAACACCAGCTCCCACTCGATCGGAACCTTGGCCGTATCGTTGCTGCTGTCGGCGGGCTTGCTGCTCTCTGGCTGCGATTCCTCTCCCTCGTCTTCCTTTGCCCCACCCTTGTAGTAGAAGACCGGGAACAGCGGCGCAGGCTGCGGAGGAACCAACGTCAGCCGTCCAGCGACGATCAGAGCCGCCGCCACGCGAATGATCTCCTCATCACGCAGAAGCAGCGTCTGCACCGCCGCATCGACGGTACGCACCGCCTCACGCAGCGTCTGCATCGCCGCCCGGTTGGTCGAAAACCGACGCAGCAGCAGCTCGACATCTGCCGCGTTCCCGAAGCTCGGTGCAGGCTCTAGCGACAGACCCTCGGCAGAGGCTTTCAGCAGCCAGCGCATCTAGCCCTCCCTCGCTCCGTCCGATATGAACCACTCGTGCCACATCTGCGGCGATGTTCCTCGACGATGAAGCCTTACGGTTTCCACACTGGACGCTTGCTGAGCGGATCGGTCTTCTTGGCCGCATCCTTGGCGCTGCCACCGGCTGCCGACGACTTGCCGCCCGCCGCTGTGCCTCCCGCTGGAGCCGCCCCACCCGCCTTGCCCGCATTCGACAGAATTCCACCGTTATCCCGACCCGCAGGCGCATTTCCCGGTGCTGACGGAACAGGCTGAGCCGCGCTCTTCGCATCACCCGCTGGAGCACCTCCTGGCTGTCCGCCAGCCGGAGCAGGCTGACTGCGTCCCGGCAGTTTCCCGCCCTCTGCTCCCTTTCCTTCAGGAAGTTTCCCGCCCTCTGCTCCCT
>ERZ650309.1008-NODE-1008-length-13402-cov-4.699483_pt1 | contig 13402 bp, 12 predicted proteins | sample MGYA00376245_ERZ650309 | MGnify/ENA primary metagenome ERZ650309 (study PRJEB26733, sample SAMN07839294) | wastewater metagenome | biome: urban; feature: wastewater treatment plant; material: waste water | place: USA: North Carolina | collected 2016-04-26 ...
CCCCTCGCGTTCGAGCACGGACGGCAACAGGACGCCGTGGGTCCTCGACGCCTCACGGGCGAGTCGTACGGAATCCATGAGTTCCCTCCCAGTTGGTGATGGAAGGGGAAGTTCGGTCACACCCTACGAAGGACCGGTGACAGTCCCGTGGAGCCGACGACGAGGCAACCGCGTGCAGTTCGCGCCCTCATTGGGCGCGAACTGCACGCGGTTGTCTCCCGACGAGACGAGATCGGAGCACTCGAATCACCCACTCGGGTTGATCAGTGATCTGCAGATGAGTGAACCGGACGACGTTCAGGTCGTGCATCAACGCGATCTGATCCCGTTTGCGGTCGCGTTCGAATGCTGCGACCCGGGCATGGAATCGCCGACCGTCGAGCTCGACGATCAGCCGCCGCTCCGGATACCAGAAGTCGACCCGACCTCGACCGGCCTGGATCCAGTCGAACGACACCTGCCGTCGGGGAAGATCGACCCCGTGCCGCTCGAGGAGGCGGATGAACTGCGCTTCGAGCTCGGACTCGGTCGGTGGTTCCGGATCCAGACGACCGAGCACCGAGCGTGTTCGGGCGATCCCCGGCCGGCCGCGCCCTGCGAGCTCGCCGAACACCGATTCGACGCGGGCCATCGTCGTGCGGCGATCAACGATCTGGTCCACGGCGTCCACCTCTTGTCGGGGCACTTCGGCAAGCCGGGCGACGCGCCGACCAGCCTGACCGGGCAGCCGTCGGCGTGCGGCACGGTGCGGGAGGTGGGCACGCTCTCGCACGCGCTGCCGGGCGGCCTGGTGGTGGCGAACCCCGAGCATCGCCGCCATGCGGAGGAGATCTGGAACCTGCCCGAGGGGCGCATCAACGCCACTCCCGGAGCGCACACCGTGGAGATGTGGCGCCGCTTCTCCACCGCGGCCAGCGAGGGCGGTGACATCGACACCATCTGGGTGCAGGTCACCAACCCGGCGCAGTCGCTGCCCAACACCAAGGCGCTGTTCGAGCCCAGCCGCAGCATCCCCGGCAAGTTCCTGATCGTCTCGGACGTGTACCCCACGGCCACCGCGCGGGCGGCGGACCTGATTCTCCCCTCCGCCATGTGGGTCGAGAAGAACGGCATGGTGGGCAACTCGGAGCGGCGCACCCAGCAGTGGTTCAAGATGGTGAACCCGCCGGGAGAGGCGCGCGATGACGCGTGGCAGGTCATCGCCGTGGCGCGGAAGCTGTTCGACCGGGGTCACCTCGGGATGCGCGACAAGGACGGGCGCTTCCTGTTTCACATGACCGACGCGACCGGCGCTGAGGTGCCCGTGTGGGACTTTCGGCGCTACTACGACGTGAACGTCGACCAGCAGCTCTTCGACGAGTACCGGCGCTTCTCGCGCTTCAAGCACAAGGACCTGGCGCCCTACGCCGAGTACACGCGCGCCCGTGGGCTGCGCTGGCCAGTGGTCGAGCGCGACGGAGTCTGGGAGGAGACGCGCTACCGCTTCGTCGAGGGCGAAGACCCCTACGTGGAGGCCGGCAAGGGTATCCAGTTCTACCACTCGACTTCGGGCGACGACCGCGCGCAGGTCTGGATCCAGCCGTACGTCGCGCCTCCCGAGGAGCCCGACGCGGAGTACCCGTTCTGGCTCTGCACCGGCCGCGTGATCGAGCATTGGCACACGGGATCCATGACCATGCGCGTGCCGCAGCTGCGGCGCGCCATGCCGGAAGCCTATGTGGAGCTGAACGCCACCGATGCGCGCCGGCTCGGCGTCGAGAATGGAGACGTGGTGCGGCTCGAGACGCGGCGCGGCGCCATCGAGATCGCGGCCTGGATCGACGGTCGCGGCCGCCCTCCCGCGGGCTCGCTGTTCGTGCCGTTCTTCGACGACACCAGTTGGGACGGCCCGGCCTGGTCGATCAGCGCCGAGTGGCTCGCGTACCTGATGTTCGGGCTGCTCGTGCTCGTGCTGTTCCGGGTGGCCCGGGCCACCCGGGCCCGTGGGCTGCTGTGGCTGGCCTTCATCGCCACCCTGCCCCCGCTGGTCTTCCTGGCCGCCACCGGAGCGTTCTACACGCCGTGGAGCTGGTTGCCGCGGATCGTCATGCAGTTCACCGCCGGCGCCCTGGCCTGTGCGGCAGTGCGCAAACTGCGGCTGACCCGGCGCGGGGAGCTCGCCGCCGGTTACCTGGCGGTGGCATTGGTGGCACTCATGGTCGGCATGCTGTATTGGTTTGACGCACATCCCATTCCGTCGATCCGCGACGACTTCGGACTGGTCGACGTGCTGTTCTTGCCGTTGGTGGTGGCGCTGTCCGTGGGCGCGGGCAGTCTGCCGGCGCTGTTGTCCACTCGGGTGCTGGTCTACGGCGGCCAGATCTCCTTCAGTCTCTACATGGTTCACGAGCTTGTGCATCAGGCGTGGAACTGGGCAGGCGCCCAGTATCAGGTCGACATGCAGCCGAGTTGGAGCACCAAGCTGGTCGTGTTGGCGTTGTTGGCGGGGTGTTTCGTCGGTGCGGCACTGTTGTTCCACTTCGTCGAGGAGCCGGCCAGGCACTGGATGCGCCGGATGGTGTCGCCGAAGAGCAGCGGCGCCAAAACCGATGTGACACATCGCACCTTGAAGCCGATTCCCGAGAACGACGACACTCGGTCCTCACGCGCCGGTTGATACAGGAAGCGCCTCTAAGCTGCATCCGGTGTCGACGACTGGGGTAGGTGTGAAACGTCTTGTGAGTGTGCGCGTTGCGCTGACGGTGTTTGTCGTGGTGATGGCCGCGTGGTGGCAGATTCCAGCACGTTCGTACCAAATTGTGCCGGTCGGATCGATCCTCCACCGGGTCGCGGTGGTCAGCGATTCCTACACCACCGGCACGAACATGGGCGGACTCGGGCGGCGCGGCTGGACGTCACTTGCCTGGGGCCAACTGTCGGCGCAGGGCTCACGGATCAATGCCGACGTGGCCGCCGAGGGGCGCGCGGGATATTGGCAACGCGGCGACCACGGCAGCGTGTTCGGCGACCTGACCGCCCGCGCCGTCCGGCCCGACGACCAACTCGTGGTGTTCTTCGGTTCGCGCAATGACCAGGGCGCCGATCCCATGCTGCTGGGCGGTCTGGCCCATGATGCATTCGATCAGGCCCGTCGCATCGCACCGGGTGCTCGACTGCTGGTGATCGGCCCGCCGTGGCCCACTGCCGATGTGCCGCCGGCCGTCCTGCAGATTCGTGACGTACTGAGGATGCAGGCCGGTTTTGTCGGCGCCGACTTCATCGACCCGATTGCCGAACGCTGGTTCGTCGACGACCCCGCGCTGATCGGTTCGGACGGCGTCCACCCCACCGACGCCGGACACGCGTACCTCGCCGGCCGGATTGCACCGTTGATCAGGTCACAGCTGTCCTGAGGGCTCCGCTGCGCGTCAGCTTGCCGCGGGCCACCAGTTCGCCGACCACTGCGACGCCGCAGGTTTGCGACGGCAGCAACGAGATCAACACGAGCACCTGCACGGCGCCGGCCTGCGACGCCGAACCGGTGCTCAGCAGGACACCGACGAAAGCGCCGGGCAGGGTCACCAGGCCGGCGGTACGGGTCTGATCGAGGTTGGGCAGCAGTGCGTCGGTGAGTTCTCTGGTGATCACCTCGCGCCGTGAATCTCGTTCGCTGAGGCCGAGACTGAGTGCGGCTTCGACTTCACCGGCACGCAGGGCGAGCGCGTCCAGCGTCCGTTTGGCTGCCACGGACACCGCAGTCATGGTGCCGCCCAATACTATTCCGACGACGGGGACCACGGCGACACCGGTCGGGGGCACCAGCCCGGTGAGCAGCAGCAGCGGGATGACCGCCCCCAGCCCTGATGCCAGCGCCAGCACCACCCACGCAGACCCGTGTCCGGCACCGGTACGGCGGGCGGCGGTCAATGCTGCGACACCGAACATCACCACCAGAACGGCGATGGACGACCACAGCCTGCTGATCGCGATGGCCAGTACGGCAGACACCGCGGCCAACTGAACCGTCGCGCGGAGTGCAGCTCGCGGAACCGCCCACGCCGATCCGAAATCGGACAATCGGTACACCAGTGCGGCGGCGCCGGTCATCACCAGGCAGACGATCAGGAGCGTCGGTCCGATGACCGTGGCAGTCATGATGACCAGTGTGCACAGAAGCGCGTTGCCCCCGCGTTCTGGGCGCACGTCACTCGAACGGCTACGACCTCGGTTCGGCGTCGCCCGGAGCGTCCTCTTCGTCGAGGGGGAAGTCGCTTCGGATGTCGTAGCGCACGTCGTTGCCGCCGCGCTCGCGGACCTGCGTCATCGCGGCATTGGCGGTTTCGAGGAGCTTGTCGAGCACCACATCCGGCGGATGAACGGTCAGCGGCGCCAACGGTGTACAGATGACGCCGATGCTGGCCGTCACGCGGGACGGCGTCGAGCGCATCGCCCCCTGGATGCGGTTGATCAGTGGCGACGGGTCGGGCGTGGTGAACGTATCGGCGATGATGAAGTCGCTGTTGGAGATGTGCGCCGCAATTGCATTCCGGCGCACGGTTTCCCGTAGAGCCTGGCTGACTTCTATGCGGGCTTCGTTGGCGCCCCGGCGGCCGCTGAGCGATGTCAGCAGCTGGTAGCTGTCGATGCTGACCACCACCAGGACCAGATGGCGGTCATCCTGGCGGTTGCGGGCTGCCAGCAGATTGGCCGTGCGTGAATAGAGTCCGTCCGAATTGATCAGCCCGGTCAAGGGTTCGATCTCGCTGTGGTGGATGTCGGTGGCGCTCAAACCGATCGCCTGGCGACAGGTGAAGTACACGAAGGTGTTCACCAGGACGGGCATCACCGCCAGGGCAAGCGCCAGCACCGGATCGGTGGCTGCCAGCCTGACGGCCAGCACGATCACCGTGACTGCGCCGATGCCCCAGGTCGCCAGTAGCAAACGAGGATGATGGAAGACCGCGATGTGGATGGTGGCGAAGACGAAGGACACCGTCCCGAACAACCCGACCGCCGGGCTGGTCATGATGGCGCAACCCGCGCTGACGGCGATCGCGCTGCACGTCACCGATATCGCGGAAAGTTGACGGGACGGCCACGCATGGCTGAGCCAGATGGTGGCGACGCCGACGGCGAAGACGGCGATTGCCACGGCGAGCGCTCGGCCGACCTGACCGTGCGGGCCCGCGGGGCTCGCGGTCAGCAGGAGGGGTGTGACGCCGAGGCCGGCGTTCATCGCGGCGATCGCTCGTGAGGTCTTCGCACGTTGGCCGCGTGCCGCCAACTGTGAGGTCAGCCAGTAGTAGTGGTCTTCGACCGCCGTGTTCACAGCTGATCAACTCCTGCTGTCCGCGGCCGTCGAGGCCGCGGACGTCCGTAGTCGGGCACGGTGCAGCGTTGCATAGCGAGCAGATTAACAACAGTCATGACCGTTTCGAAGACATGCTGAAATGTTGACTGAGGTGAATCAGCGACACGCTTAAACGCACTGTGCAACACTGTATTTCACATCCAGGCTGCCGGTTTTCGGCTAGTCTTCGGCAGACGCGTCTTCGACAAACTCTTGACTCGTTCCAGAAAGGCGCGTAGTACTTGACGGGTGGCCATGGACTTCACGGAGCAGCTGCGAACCGCAGAACTCCGGGTGACGCGTCCCCGCCTCGCGGTACTGGAGGCGGTGGTCGGACATCCACACGCAGACACCGAGACCATCTTCGACGCCGTGCGTGACGCATTGCCGGAAGTGTCTCGGCAGGCCGTCTATGACGTGCTCGCCGCGTTGTCGACCGCCGGGCTGATTCGCCGAATCCAGCCCTCGGGTTCGGTTGCCCGCTACGAGTCCAGGGTCGGCGACAACCATCACCACGTGGTGTGCCGTTCCTGCGGAGCCATCGCCGACATCGACTGTGCGACGGGGGAGGCGCCGTGTCTGACGCCGTCGGATACCCACGGCGTGCTTGACGGTTTCGTCGTCGACGAAGCCGAGGTCATCTACTGGGGCCTGTGCCCCGATTGCGCAGGAGCAACTTCACGATCGCATCCGTGATCGCAGCCCAATTCACCACTCCCGGAAGGAAATGCAGTGCCTGAGGAAACGAACGCCGGCGGTTGCCCCGTAGCCGGAGTGATCAAGCCCCCCGTCGAAGGCGGTAGCAACCGCGACTGGTGGCCCAATGCCGTCAACCTGAAAATACTGCAGAAGAACCCGCCGGCCATCGACCCTCAGGACGAGGGCTTCAGCTACGCCGAGGCCGTTCAGACCCTCGACTTCGAGGCCTTCGAGCGTGACTTCGATGCCCTGCTGACCGATTCGCAGGACTGGTGGCCGGCCGACTTCGGTCACTACGGCCCGCTGTTCGTCCGCATGTCGTGGCACGCCGCCGGCACCTACCGGGTCGAGGACGGTCGCGGCGGTGGCGGTCGCGGCATGCAGCGCTTCGCGCCGCTCAACAGCTGGCCCGACAACGTCAGCCTGGACAAGGCCCGTCGTCTGCTCTGGCCGCTGAAGAAGAAGTACGGCAAGAAGATCTCCTGGTCCGACCTGCTCGTGTACGCAGGCAACCGCGCGATGGAGCACATGGGCTTCAAGACCGCGGGCTTCGCCTTCGGTCGCGAGGACTTCTGGGAGCCCGAGGAGGACATCTACTGGGGCTCCGAGCACGAGTGGCTGGGTTCGCAGGACCGCTACGCGGGCACCGACCGCACCAAGCTGGAGAACCCGCTGGCCGCCAGCCACATGGGCCTGATCTACGTCAATCCCGAAGGCCCAGAAGGTAATCCGGACTACCTGGCCGCCGCCATCGACATCCGCGAGACCTTCGGCCGGATGGCGATGAACGACGTCGAGACCGCCGCCCTGATCGTCGGTGGTCACACCTTCGGCAAGACCCACGGCGCCACCGACATCGAGAACGGGCCGGAGCCCGAGGCCGCCGCACTGGAGCAGATGGGTCTGGGCTGGGCCAACCCCGGCCTCGGCAACGAGACCGTCAGCAGCGGCATCGAGGTCACCTGGACCCACACCCCGACCAAGTGGGACAACTCGTTCCTGGAGATCCTCTACGGCAACGAGTGGGAGCTGACCAAGAGCCCCGCGGGCGCCAACCAGTGGAAGCCCAAGGACGGCGGCTGGGCCAACTCGGTACCGATGGCCCAGGGCACCGGTAAGACGCACCCGTCGATGCTGACCACCGACCTGTCGATGCGGTTCGATCCGATCTACGGCGAGATCACCCGCCGCTGGCTGGATCACCCGGAGGAGCTGGCCGAGGCCTACGCCAACGCCTGGTTCAAGCTGATCCACCGCGACATGGGCCCGGTCGCCCGCTACCTCGGCCCGCTGGTGCCGAAGCAGACGTGGCTGTGGCAGGACATCGTGCCGGCCGGCAAGACGCTCTCCGCCGATGACGTCGCGGGCCTGAAGTCCGCCATCGCCGAGTCCGGCCTATCGGTGCAGCAACTGGTCAACACCGCGTGGAAGGCGGCGGCCTCGTTCCGCTCCAGCGACATGCGTGGTGGCGCCAACGGTGGCCGTATCCGGCTGCAGCCGCAGCTCGGCTGGGAGGTCAACGAGCCCGACGAGCTGGCTCAGGTGATCCGCAAGCTCGAGGAGATCCAGCAGGCGTCGTCGACCGGTGTGTCGTTCGCCGACCTGGTGGTCCTCGGTGGCGTCGTCGGTCTCGAAAAGGCCATCAAGGACGCCGGTTTCGACGTCGCGGTGCCGTTCACCTCGGGTCGCGGCGATGCCGGCCAGGACCAGACCGACGTCGAGTCGTTCGCCTACCTGGAGCCCAAGGGCGACGGTTTCCGGAACTTCGTCGGCAAGGGTGACACGCTGCCTTCCGAGTACCGGTTGATCGACCGCGCCAACCTGCTGGGCCTGTCGGCTCCGCAGCTGGCCGTGCTGATCGGTGGTCTGCGCGTGCTCGGTGCCAACCACGGTGGTTCGGATGTGGGCGTGCTGACGGAGAACGTGGGTCACCTGACCAACGACTACTTCGTCAACCTGACCGACATGTCCACCAAGTGGGCCCCGTCGTCGGCCGATGACGGCACCTACGTCGGCACCGACCGCACCAGCGGCGCACCGAAGTGGACCGCCAGCCGGGTCGACCTGCTCTTCGGTTCGAACTCGCAGCTGCGGGCGCTGGCCGAGGTGTACGCCGAGGACGACGCCAAGGAGAAGTTCGTCAAGGACTTCGTCGCGGCGTGGACCAAGGTCATGGACGCCGACCGGTTCGACATCTAGCGGAGGGTCTGATCGCCGGCTCCGCCGGCGGCACGCTGACTCAGTACCCCGTGGGCCTTCGGGCTCACGGGGTACTGTGCGTTTGTGCTGCTGGATGACCTTCGCTGGTTCGTGGTACTGGCGCAGACCGAGCACGTCACCGAAGCGGCCGCCGAACTCGGGCTGGCTCAACCGACGCTGTCCAGAGCGGTTGCGCGCCTCGAAAATCAGCTTGGCACAACGCTTTTCGACCGGGTCGGGCGTCGGCTGCGGTTGAACTCCAGTGGGCTCATCATGCTCGAGCATGCCCGTCGCGCGATTGCCGAAGTCGATTCGGCGCACAGTCGCATAGCGGCTCTGCTCGATCCGGACAGCGGATTGGTGAGACTGGCCTTCCTGCATTCGGCGGCGAGCTGGTTTGTCCCAGATGCGTTGCGGCGCTTTCGATCTGAAGCGGCCTCCATCAGGTTCGAGCTGTTCCAAGGGGCCGCACACGACATCGCCGACCGGTTGTATGCAGGTCAGGCCGATGTTGCCATCACCTCGCCGCGGCCGACCAGGATCGCGTGCTCCTGGCGCGTGCTCTATGTCGAGCGACTGTGTCTGGCCGTGCCCGCGGACCATCGACTGGTGGGACGCAGTCGGGTGCGCCTGACCGAGGTGGCCGACGAGACGTTCATCGCGCTCGGCGCCGACTTCGGGCTGCGTCAACTGACCGACCAGGTGTGGGCCGAAAGTGGCATCACCCCCGATATCGCCTTCGAGGCCATGGAGATTCCGGCGATGGAAGGATTGGTCGCCGCGGGGTTCGGGGTGGCCGTGGTGCCGGCGCCGAGGCCGGGGCGCGGTGACCCTTCGGTGGTCTATCTCCCGATTTCCAACACCAAGGTCAAACGTGAGATCGGGGTGGCCTGGGTAGCCGGTCGTTCCTTGCCGCCGGCCGTCGAGCGCTTCGTGGACTTCGTCACACGCAAGGCCGCCCTATAGCGTGCTGGCGGCGATTATGCGTGTTTTGTATCGAATTCAGTCATTTCATGCATTGGACACATAAAACCCGGATTCTCTAGCGTCCATCAGGTGTCTGTCGACCACGATATCTGGGCCGGTCATCGACGTGGTTCCGATGAGTACCGGCGTCTGTTGGCCGCATTGTTCTGCGCAGGTGTCGCCACATTCGCCCAGCTGTACTCGCCGCAGGCGATGCTGCCGCTGATCGCCCGCGATCTGCACACGGGCGCAGCGAATGCCGCACTGCTGGTGTCGACGTCGACGATCGGGCTGGCCATCGGCGTGCTGCCGTGGTCGATGCTCGCCGACCGGATCGGCAGGCTTGCCGCCATGTCCGTGTCGGTCGCGGTGGCCACCGGTATCGGTCTGCTGGTGCCGTTCGCGCCGTCCTTCGAATTGTTGTTGGCCGGAAGGTTTTTGGAAGGTCTGGCCATCGGTGGGGTGCCCGCGGTCGCCGTAGCGTATCTGACCGAGGAGATCGAGGCGGGCCACTCGGCGCGCGCGGCCGGAACCTATGTCGCGGGCACCACGATCGGCGGATTGCTGGGCCGCCTGGTGGCCGCGCCGGTCTCGGACCTTGCCGGCTGGCGGATAGGCATGCTGGCGGTAGTCCTGCTGTGCGCGGTCGCTGCCGTCGCCTTCGTGCGGTTGGCCCCGCCACCGCGTGGCTTTCGGCCAGGGGCATCGGCTACCCAGGATTCGCTGCCTTCCCGGCTGCTGGCCAACCTGAAATCCGTTCGGCTCCAGGTGCTTTACCTGCAGGGGTTCCTGCTCATGGGTGGGTTCGTCGCGCTTTACAACTTTCTGGGTTTCCGGTTGAGCGCGGCGCCGTTCAATCTGTCGCACACGGTGGTCAGCCTGGTGTTCCTGGCCTATCTGGCCGGCACGTGGGCATCGGCGCGTGCCGGTGCGGAAGCCACTCGTTACGGCCGCCGTCGGGTGTTGCTCGGTTCGATCGCCGTGATGATCGTGGGTGTGGTGATTACGTTGAGCGACAACGTGATTACGGTTCTCGGCGGGTTGCTGCTGGCGACTGCCGGGTTCTTCGGTGCCCATGCGATCGCCTCGGGTTGGACCGGCCAACTGGCCCGCGTCGGTAAGGCTCAGGCTTCGTCGTTGTACAACCTGGCGTACTACGCCGGATCGAGTGTCATCGGGTGGCTGAGCGGGGTGGCATTCGATGCTGCCGGGTGGGGTGCGGTCGCGGCCGTGATCCTGGTGTTGGAAGTGGTCGCCGCGGGTGCTGCCGCGGTGGTCCTCAAGGACTGAAATCGCCTGTGTCGGATCACTATTGGATTACAGTTCCGTCAATAATCTCGCGCTGACCTGCACTTCTGTGGGATATCGCGCGCGGTTGTGCCAGAGTGGCTGCAGTGACTGGTGTGAAGTTTGGCCACCGGTTTTGAGGTTGGCTCAGGAGAGGTGCTTACGATGATTCGACGTATTGGTGCAGTAGCGGTGAGTGTCGCCATGGCGATGGCGACACCAGCGATCGCCATGCCGTCCGTGGCATCGGCAGACACCAGCACCTGGACCGGCGGCACCCACCGGCAGGCAATCGATTTCGTCATCCAGCGCGCGCTGTCGCAGCGCGGCGTGCCGTTCGCCTACGGCGGTGGCGGCGTGAACGGTCCCAGCCTGCCCCCGGCCAGCGTCGGCCCGGCGCAGCAGCTGCCACAGGTCGGCACCGCACCGGTGCAGACCTTGGGCGCTCCGCAGGCTGCCACCCCGAGCAACGGGATACTCCCGGCGCTCGCCGGTCTGTTCGGGCCGACCGCGGCGACCCCCGGCGCGGCCCCGGCTGCGCCGACAACCGCCGGTTTCGACGCCTCAGGACTCGTCCAGTACGCGTTCGCCGGGGTCGGCATCAAACTGCCGAGGTCGTCGGGGGAGCAGTACAAGGTCGGCCGCAAGATCACCGCCGACCAGGCGCTGCCCGGCGATCTCCTGTTCTACGGCCCGGCCGGCTCCCAGAGCGTCGCGCTGTTCGTCGGCAACGGGCAGATGGTCGAGGGGACCGAACCTGCAGTCACGGTGTCGCCGGTGCGCACGGGCGGCATGGACCCGTACCTGAGTCGCATCATCGAATGGCAGTGAAGCGCGCTGCGAGCCACTACCTCGCGTAACGCACACGGGCCGGAAATAGACTGACCTGTCGTGGGTATTCTTGCCAGCTTCGCGCCGTGGATCGTCTACTGGATCCTCGTCGGTGATATTCCGTTCGAGGTCTCGTCCATCGTTGCACTGGTAGTGGCAGTGGCGGCCTGGGTGCTGCAGCGGAGAACCTCCCGAGATACGGGTAATTACGGCGGTGTGTTCGAAATGGGCACGGTCGCATGGTTTGTGCTGTCGACCGTGATCGCGATGGTGGCCACCCCGGCGGTAGCCCAGCACTGGTTGCTAGCACTGAGCTTCACCGGCATCTTCGTGGTCACGTCGGTGAGCACATATCTCGGTGAATCCTTTGTACGCGAACATATCTCGGCCGGATTGCCCGCCGATGTGCTCAAGACCGACCTGTTTGCGCGGGTGGTCACGCTGTTGTCCTGGATGTGGGTCGCGGTTTTCGCGGCGATGGCCGTGTCCGCCTCGATCCCGTCGGTGATCGACCCCGATTCCACCCTGTACGACGTCAAGTCGCCCCTGGTGTACGCCTGCTACTGGGTGGTGCCCACGACACTGTTCGCCGCGGCCGCACTGGCATCGAAGGCGATTCCCGCCCAGATGATGGCCGGTATCGACGACGTCGCGCGGAACACCACGTTCGTGGCGTTCGCCGAAGCCGAGATCGACCAGTTGCTGTATCTGGCCCAGGAACACGCCAATCGCGAGGCAGGTCCGGGTAAAGAGGCCTACAACGTGCGCATCGGTTCCAGGGGCACACCGCTCGTCGGTGACGACACCCGGCAGTCGTGGCCGTCGACGTATAAGGTCCGCGACAAGAGGCGCTGAGCGCCGAATCGGACCCCGCGCGCAGCGAGGTCCGGCGGTTCTTGACAGACTGGGCCTATGGCACAGATAACCCTGCGTGGAAACCCCATCAACACCGTCGGTGAGCTCCCTGCTGTCGGGTCCCCGGCTCCGGCCTTCAGCCTGGTCGGCGTCGACCTCGCACCGGTCACCAACGACCAGTTCGCCGGTAAACCCGTTGTGCTCAACATCTTTCCGTCCATCGACACCCCGGTGTGTGCGACCAGCGTCCGCACCTTCAACGAGCGGGCCGCCGCAGGCGGCGCCACGGTGCTGTGCGTGTCGAACGATCTGCCGTTCGCCCAGAAGCGCTTCTGCGGTACCGAGGGCATCGAAAACGTCTCCACCGCTTCGTCGTTCCGGGACAGCTTCGGTGCCGACTACGGCATCGCGCTGGCCGACGGCCCGATGGCCGGACTGCTCGCCCGCGGCATCGTCGTGATCGGCGCCGACGGCAACGTCGTGTACACCGAGCTGGTGCCCGAGATCGCTCAGGAACCGGACTACGACGCGGCCCTGGCCGCCGCCAAGTAACACCAGCTCTTCGTCGGACGGGGTGCGTGCCAGGGGCACGTGCCCCGTCCGACTTTTTGCATCGGGCATGATGACCTGGTGCAGCTGCGATCTCCGATACCGGCTTTGTCGTTGCGAGCCATCGTCGTTGTCGCCGCGTTGTCGGTGGTCGCGACGGTGGTGATCATCGGTACCTGGGTGTGGATCGGCGTCACCAACGATCAGTACAGCCAGCTCGACCGGCGGTTGGACTCTCTGAGCAGCCTGCCCGACGTCAACACCCTGCTGAGCATCGCCAGGCAGAGCCCGACCGGCACGCCCCAATCCGAAGGTTCCCTGGTGCGCACCGTGCGCATCGGTGCGGCGACGGTGTCGATGCCGCCGGAGATCGTGCTGCCGCAGTTCCGACCGCTCGACTGAGCGACGTCCGGAAGACGCGTCAGAGCGAGGTCGGCATGAGCTTCATCGCGATCAGCGTCACGAGGAAGCAGGGCAGCGAGACGATCATCATGTAGCCCGCGATCTCGCCGAATCGCATCCGCAGGATCGAGAGAACCGGGATCGCGAGGAAGGGCTGGACCAGGTTCGTCGTCGAGTCGCCGTAGGCGTAGGCGAGCAGGACCGAGGTCGTGGACACGCCCGCCAGCGGAACGCCAAGCCCGACGGCAAGACCACGCGCGGCCGCAAGGCCTACCCTCACGCCGG
>ERZ650309.1009-NODE-1009-length-13400-cov-5.077932_pt1 | contig 13400 bp, 8 predicted proteins | sample MGYA00376245_ERZ650309 | MGnify/ENA primary metagenome ERZ650309 (study PRJEB26733, sample SAMN07839294) | wastewater metagenome | biome: urban; feature: wastewater treatment plant; material: waste water | place: USA: North Carolina | collected 2016-04-26 ...
GCAAAATCGTCGCTGCAATGAATGAAGCGTTGGCGCGCGGATTGGCTGCCGTACAGTTTGAAGGCCAGTTGATCGAACCGCTGCATGCTCGCGCTGCTCAGCGGATTTTGGATGCCGCGGAAAAATTCGGGAAATAAATTCGATGTCCGATTCCGGCGAGAACGAACGAAGCAAACCCGCTACGATCTCGACCTATGAACACATCAAACAATTTTCAAGTTCGTCCCTTGTCGCCGGAAATGGCTGATGCCGCCCGGAAAACTCGCCTGGATCGTTTCGGCAACGCGCTTGCGGTGGTGCGAGACGGCAATCCGCATCAATGCCGCGTTTGCCTGACAATGTCGCAACCTGACGAAGGCGTGATTCTGTTGGCGCATCGCCCATTTGAATCGAACCAGCCGTATGCCGAAACGGGCCCGATCTTCGTGCATGAACAACCGTGCCAACCCTACAGCGACAATTGGGTTTACCCGCCGACATTTCCCCGTTCGGCAGTCGTGTTGCGCGCGTATTCCAGCGACGATCGCATTCTGGATGCTCAAGCTGTAGGGGAACGTGAAGTCGAAACGGTCATCGCCGAGCTGTTTGCGAACTCCGCCATTGCATATTTGCACGCCCGCAATCTGGGCTACGGCTGTTTTATGTTTCGGATTGACCGAGCTTCCTGACGACAAATCTAAACCAGGAAGCTGGCTCGTAACATCAAACGCTTTTCCATCACACGTACTGTGGAGGCGTTATGTCCCAACACAAATCCTTGCAGGAAATTCTGACGCTTGACCCTGTCCGCGATCACCAGCGGGTTATGTTTCTGATGGCGGCGCATGAATTTCCGTTCGATCTGGTTCGTTCGCTGGAATTTGCTCTCTTTCGCACCTTTGCTGTGCCGAGCATCGGTTCGCTGCTGGACCGAACCGGCGAATTCAATCAGCGCGCACAGAAGCGTTACGACGACACCGATCTGATCATGAGCCAGATTTATGAGTTCGGGTACGACAGCGAACATGGCCGCAGAGCCATCGAACGAATGAACAGCCTGCACGGGCGATTCAAAATTGCCAACGACGATTTTCGCTACGTGCTTTCGACGTTCATCTTTGAACCGATTCGCTGGATTGACCGATTCGGGTGGCGGTCAATGGTGGAACAGGAACGACTGGGCTTGTTTTATTTCTGGCGCGAAGTCGGCAAGCGCATGAACATTCAGGACATTCCGGAAAGTTTTGCCGAATACGAACAGTTCAACGTCGAATACGAACAATCACGCTTTCGGTATTCCGACGCCAGTCGCCGCACCGCCGAAGCCACGCGCAATCTGTTTCTGTCCTGGCTGTTGCCTAAACCGTTGTGGAAATTGGGAGAGCCTTTCGTGTATGCCTTGATGGATGACAAGCTTTGCGCTGCATTTGGATTTCCGCCGCCGCCGCCGTTTACTCGTAGTTTTGTCGAAAACGCGCTCCGATTGCGTGCTCGCATTGTTCGCCAATTGCCAGAACGCCGCCTTCCTTTTTTCCGCAGCGAGATGACACATCGCAGTTACCCCAACGGCTATCGCACTGAAGAGTTGGGGCCGCCACTTTCCGAAAAAGCAAACCCCCAAACTTGATTCCGTTACCCAGAAGCGCGCGCGCCAACCAGGTCGCCGAAAAGCGGAAAAAGAGGTGAAAGAATTGGCTGCGCCAAAGAAAAAATGAAGAGGCGGCTAACCTGTTCTTAACTTGACCAGTCTGAATTAGTGATTTACCCTTTCCGCCTACTTTACCGAATAGGAAGCATCCGTAATTTACTCAGTAGTTTTTTGGTCAGGCGCTGTCCCGCAATGGCGTCCAAGACCGGCACTGACAAACGTCCGATAGAAGACGTCGCTTCCACACTAAGCTTTCCAGCCTGCTGGCTATCAGGGATGAAATCATTTTGCACTCAAGCATTGAGCCGAATTGGCAGCTATTAGCCATTCGCTCATTCACACATAACCCTATTTTCGTCTTAGAGAGGGAGAAAGTATGTTAAGAACCTCATTCCGTTCAATGTTCGCCTTATCGCTTATGGTGGCTTTGATTGCTGCAATGAGCGCAATCGCTTTCGCGCAATCAGCGGTGTCCGGCGCGATCAGCGGCACTGTGACCGATCCGCAGAGCGCCGTCGTTCCGGGAGCTACGGTCACTATCCGCAGTTTGGGAACAAACAAGGAAGAGACCGCAACCACAGGCAGCGAAGGTTCGTTTAAGTTCAGCAACCTTCAACCCGGCACTTATACCGTCAGCGTCAAAGCCAATGGGTTTTCAGACTTCAAAGTGGAGCAATTGATTGTTGAAGTCGGACGCGCATCCTTTGTGGAGGCAACTCTGAAAATTGCCGGCGCTGGCGAAACCGTGCAGGTTGTTGCCGAAGCCGGATTGGTCAATACCGAATCCAAAGAATTTGCTTCGAATATCAACCAAACTTCGATCAACGAATTGCCGATCAACGGACGCCGTTGGTCGAACTTCGCGATTTTGACACCCGGTTCCGTGCCGGATGGAAGTTTCGGGTTGATCAGCTTCCGTGGTATTTCGGGCTTGCTCAACAACAACACGATTGACGGCGGCGACAACAACCAGGCGTTCTTTTCTGAAGAGCGCGGACGCACCCGCATCAGTTATTCGGTCAGCCAGTCGGCCATTCGTGAGTTTCAGGTCAACACGTCGAACTATTCCGCTGAATACGGGCGTTCAGCTGGCGGCGTGACCAACGCGATCACCAAGAGCGGCACCAACGAATTCCACGGCGATGCCTTTTATTTCCAGCGCAACAACGAATGGGGCGCGCGCAATCCGCTGGCATTCCAATCCGTGCTGGTTAACGGCACTGCGACGACTCAGGGCATCAAACCCGAAGATGTTCGCCATCAGTTTGGCGGCACGTTGGGCGGGCCGATCAAGAAAGACAAAGCGTTTTTCTTCTTCAGCTACGATCAACAGCGTCGTAACTTCCCCGGCTTGGGCATTTTCACCAGCCCGACTTATCTGAACACCGTCAATCGTACTGCGTTGACCGGCGCTCCGCGTGGGCTGACCACGGGACAGATTGACGACACGCTAGCGTTTTTGAACTCGCTGACCGGCACTGTGCCGCGTCGCGGAGACCAGATTTTGCTGTTGCCGAAACTCGACTGGAACATCAACAGCAAAAATACCTTCACGATTAACTACAACCGTCTGCGCTGGGATTCTCCGGCGGGCATTCAGACCCAGGCGACCAACACGCGTGGTCGTGCCAGCTTTGGTGATGATTTTGTGGACATTGACTGGGTGACTGGTCGTCTTGTTTCCACGATCTCGCCGAGAATCGTGAACGAGTTCCGCTTCCAGGTGGCTCGCGATTTGGAATATGAGTTCAGCCAGAAACCGTTGCCGGGCGAACCGACAACCGGTCTGAACGGCAGCGCGCCAGACGTTTTTCTGACCAACGGTTTGGAATTTGGCAAACCGACCTTTCTGGAACGCCCCCAATATCCTGACGAAAAACGCTATCAGTTTACCGATAACGTTACCGTGTCAAACGGCGTCAACACGTTGAAATTTGGCGTGGACATCAACCGCGTCAAAGACGTTTTGGCCAACCTGCGCAATGAAAGCGGCGCGTATTCCTATAACAACATCAATGACTTCATCATTGATTACGTCAACTGGAAAACGCCGTTGGCTGCGACCGTGACCTGCGTCAACAGCACGCGTACTCGCGGCAAGTGTTACACCAGCAACTACGCACAGGGATTTGGCGTGCAGGGTGCTGAACTGAAGACCACCGATTACAACTTCTTCGCGCAGTATGATTGGAAATTCCTGCCGCACGTGACCTTCAACTTGGGAGTGCGCTACGAATACCAGAAATTGGCGGACGCGCAGATTCCGAATGCTGCCACCGATACCATTCCGAACACTGGCCGCACGATTGCTGAAGCAACTTCCTTCATCCCCAGCGACAAAAACAACTTCGGTCCGCGCGTTGGGTTTGCCGTGGACGTTTTTGGCGATGGCAAAACTTCGATTCGTGGCGGATATGGCCTGTATTACGGACGTATCATCAACTCGACGCTTTACAACGCGTTGATCAACACCGGCAATCCTGCCGGGCAAAACCAGGTCAGCCTGGCGCCGACGCTGGCGACTGCGCCGATCTTCCCGAACGTCCTGGCTTCTGCGCCAGCCGGAACAGGAGCGATCCAGTTCTTTGCCAAAGATTTTGGCAACCCGATGATTCATCAGTTTGACGTGATTTTAGAGCGTCAGTTGGGGCGCAACACGTCGGTGTCGGCTTCATACTTGAGCAGCATCGGTCGTCAATTGCCGACGTTTTACGATCGCAACCTGACAGCGCCAACCACTTCGCAAGCCTTTGCGATTACGGGTGGACCGTTGGATGGAAAAACGCTGACGCTTCCTGTTTTTGCGACAGCGCGTCCGCTGACCACTTACGCGCAGTTGACTGAAATCGTCAGCGCTGTGAAATCGGAATACAACGCATTTGTGTTGCAAGCCAATCGCCGATTCTCGAAAGGCCTGCAATTCCAGGCCAGCTACACGCTGTCGAAGGCGATTGATACCTTGCAGCAATCAGTCACCTTTACGACGAACAATGCGCCGTACAACGTGTTCGATCCGGAATCGGATCGTGGCCGGTCGAACTATGATCGTCGCCACAAATTCGTGGTCAGCGCTGTGATGGCTCCTCGCGTGAAATCGGGCAACAAGGCGTTGAACGCTTTGGCCGATGGATGGTCAATCGCTCCGATCCTGCAGGTTTACACAGGGCTTCCGTATGACGGTGGCGTTTCCGGCAGCAACGGCGGCGCGGGCAGTCTGAATCGTTCGGGTGGCCAAAACCGCCTGGTTGGATTGCTGGAACGCAACGCGTTCACTGGGCCGACGGTGAAAAACTTCGACCTTCGCATTTCGCGTCGTTTCTACCTGAAAGACAAAATGAATGTGGAGTTCCTGGGTGAAGTCTTCAACCTGCCCAACACCACTCACATCACCGGACTCAACAGCACGATGTACAACCTGAGCAACGGCGCTTTGGCTTACAACACTGCGTTTGGAACCATTACCGAAGCGGGCGGCACGCTGTACCGCGAACGCCAGGTTCAACTCGGACTCCGGTTTCAGTTTTAAGTAAACCGACAATCTGAAAAAACAAAAGCGGAGGTCAGAAATGGCCTCCGCTTTTTTTGAGTGCGTCCGGTAGGGCGATTTACTTGGAAGTGAAAGCTCTCGACGAACCTGGCAAGTGGAATCGTTGGCCGGATGGTAAGGGGCTTCATCGCGTGGTGGAATCTTAGGAAGCTGCAGGCAAAACGCTGGACCGATCAACAGGAAATCGCATACGAGACGACAATGCTGGGTGAGATGGCACCTGTCTCATGCCTGCACGGGATGTCTTGGCGTATATGGGGCGGTCATTAGCGTTAAGGTGGATGCGAATATCAGGGGAGATCTGTCGGTTTGCCGCAGAGCTGCCGGTGTCGAGAGAGGACTGTTGCGTGGAGATACCGAAACCAATCGGCGGAGTTTATCAATTGGGCATTCCGGTCTGCCTGATTCAGTAAAAACATTGATTTCTCACGATGACGACGGTGCGGCCTCAGTTCCAGTTCTCAACATCTAGTGCCTCTGCCAGTGCTGCAAACCGTGAGTCTCCCCGAATCGGATCAAGGCCAGGGTCAAGTTTCAGCCAGCCCAACCAATGGTCATTCTCTATTTGAGCGCGGCTAAGCCATTGAAACGCCGTTTCTTTTTCGCCAAGTGCTACATACGCCAGCGCGACGTAGTAGGGCGATTGTGGTTGCGTCCCTTCCGTAGTGGTGATTTTTTTAAGTAGACGGCGCGCCTCGTCCGTCTTTCCCGCCTTTGCAAGCACGCGCGCCAAATGTGCATGCAGGTCGCCCGGGCCTTGCAATGCAAGTGTACGCTCAAACTCAGCTACAGCCTTTGTGTAATCTCTTAAGCCTTCGTAAGCAACGCCCAGGCGCATATGTCCAAACCAGTTGTTGGGGTCTGAGGCTGACTCACGCTCAGCGATAGCCCGCGCCGTTTCGTAATCTCGCTCGTAATAAAACGGCATTGACTGATCAGCAAGTGTTAACGGATCAGTCTCATGCACATGGCGTTGAATGTCTTTAGCCTCCTTAAAATGCCCTGTTGCAACTAAAAACCAGGCGTATTGTTGATAAGCCAAAGTGGAATTTGGATTGAGCGCCATTGTGCGGATAAAGGATTTGCGCGCGGCAGGGGCATTATGAAAACCCCAGAACTCAATCGCCGCCATTGCCGCATGCACTTCAGGGAGTGCCGGATCAAGCGAGAGTGCCTTCTGAAAAGCCTCCAGAGTTTTGGCTTTCGCTTCGTTTTGGTCTTTGACGGTTGAAATTATTCCGAATTGATAAGCGTTTCCCAGATTGGCATAGGCCAAAGCAAATGAAGAATCGCGAGCGATAGCCTGATTAAAAAGGCTGACAGCCTGGTTATGATCCTCAACTGTAAACCTGCTCAGGTGATAAATGCCGCGCAGATAAAGCCGATAAGCTTCAATATCTTCGGTCGGACGTTTGGCCAGTCGTTGCCGCTCATCTTCGTTTAGTTGCAGGCTCAAAGCAGAGGCAATTCGCGCAGAGATCGCTTCCTGCACCTGGAAAACGTTGTTAAATTCCGTGTCGTAACTCTCGGCCCAAATGGGCATGCCGTCAGACACGCGCAACAATCTGACTGTGACATGCACACGTTCGCCTGACCGCTGCACCGAACCGTCCAGCACAGTGGCGACTTTCAGCTTACGACCAATCGCCGCGATATCTTCCTCTGATTGTCCATACTTAAACACGGCGCTGGTCGGGCGCACCAAGATTTGCCGCAAGCTGCTCAGCTTTGTAATCAACGCATCAGCCAGCCCAAGGCCGATGTTTTCATCACCACCTGCTGAAGCCAGTTGCTTGAAAGGCAACACAGCGATCGATTGGGGGACGTGACCCGATGGTGGTTTCTGGCTTTCGGCAGAACGACGTTGATACAAGAGTGTTGCCGAGATTGCCAGCACTAAGATACCAGCGGCCCCGAACCAGAGAATTCGTGAAACATTCCTTTTACGAGTTGAAATTTCAGGCGGCTCAACCCTGAACGCGCCTTGTTCTTGCTTCTCCGGGGGAATTTTCGCTTGCGGGAATTCCTGTTGCATTTGAGCTCTCTCAAATGCTGGCTGGGGGGAGGCTTCAAAGTCATCGCTGGTGAATTGAATCGTTTTTGACTCAAAATTGGCAGAACTGGCCGACTCGGCTTCTTGCCACTGCTCAACTTTGGCAATGAAACGATAACCACGCGTTGGCACGGTTTCGATAATGTGAGCGGCTTTCGGATTGTCTTCTAATTCGCGCCGAAGTTGGGCGATGACTCGGGTCAATGCGTTCGGCGTGACGAACGAATCTTGCCACACACCATTGAGCAATTCATCCTTTTCGACCAGCCGTCCGGGCCTATCGAGCAGAAAAATTAACGTCTCAATCGCCTTTGGCTCCAACGGCAGCGCCCGTCCGCCTCGCATTACCCGGAACGGAGCCACTTCCACACGCACGTCAAGGAATTGATAAATCAATGACTTAGCTACCATCATAGTTTCATCACAATAACACGCCGAAGCATCACGCCTTCATCATTACAAAAAATCCGAGTGTGCCTATTTTCCACTCCGTCGTCGAACTTTGAAAAAGCGGCTCAATCGGAATTCGCAAAACTTTCTGCATTTTCGGAAGACAGCCGCTTCGAGTTAACAAACATGGCTAAAAGGAGACACGTCATGAGAAGACAAATAAATTCAGAAAGGCCGGATATAAATGAAAGCTCTGTGCATCGCCAAATTGCCGGGAACGCATTGGCCGAATCATCTACCTTTGGGGTGGGCAGGGCAAGCCTGCTTAAGCTATTACTTGCAGCAGCCTGCCTGGCGGCCTTCGTGATGCCAGCTTGGGCGCAGATTCGCGTTGAAGGTGCAGGACTTGAAGCGACTCCCGTCAGCTATGTCGGTGCCTGTCCTGGAGTGATCAAATTCAACGGAAAGATTCAGGCGAACGGCAGAGGCTTGGTCAAGTACAGATACGAGCGCAGCGATGGCGCGACTGGTCCAGTTGAATACCTGGAGTTTGAAGCGGCTGGAGTAAAACATATCAGCACAAGCTGGACGCTCGGCGATGCGAGTTCACTGCCGCATTTTGAAGGCTGGGAAATTATCAAGATTCTCTCGCCAAATACCCTGGAATCCAACCGGGCTAATTTCAAACTTGTTTGTAAAGGAGCCGCCAAGAACCAATCAAGCATCGGGGCATCCCTGCGCAAAAGCGGTCAGTTTTATGTACTGGCCGATCTGCTGGAAGATTCGGGTCTGGCCCAGCAACTCGATCAGGCAAAAGCCTTCACATTGTTTGCGCCCAATGATGCCGCATTCGCGAATTTGCCGGCTGGAAAACTAGACGCTTATCGTCGTGACCCTCAGCAGTTGCGACAATTGCTACGGCAACATGTGATGCTCGGCCAGATGTCTTTGGCGGGCGTAGCAAAGTCCAAGCCTGCATTTTCAACGACTCACGGTGGCAATGATCAGTTTTCGCCGCAATGGGGTGGCTTCACGCCATTGCCGGAGATGAGCAATCTCAACCATCAGCAAATCACCCGTCTGGAAATCAAATGCGACAAGGGGGGATGCGTTTTGGGAAACGATTCTGAGGCACGTGTGGTCAGGTCAGACATTGAAAGCGGCAACGGCTTTGTCAATGAAATTGACCGGGTCATGTTTCGGCCCATCTTCAATCCGCCGCTGTAAGTCGCGCCGATCCGACAAAGGCAACAAGAGGCGCTGCGGGAGATTTCCGTGCAAGTCACGTGGGTTCGAGCGCCTCAAATTTTCAAAACAGCTAACTGCAAAAGGAGATTCTTTATGTTCGCCAAAATATTTTCGTTCTTGATCTTCGGCTTATTCTGTTTGGTTGGCTCGTCCGCCGCCCTTGCGCAAAGCTATGTGGCCTCGACGGGGGACGACGGCAACCCTTGTAATTCGTCTATGCCTTGCCGGACAGTTGATCGCGCACTGGCCACAGCATCTGCTGGCGGCAGTGTGATCTTGATGGACGCAGGCCCCTACAATCCGTTCACCATTTATCAGTCTGTAAACGTGATTGCTGCTCCCGGAACCGCGCCACACATCATTGCCCCAACCAATAGCATTCCAGCAATCAGGATCGCTCTGCCGCGTGGTGCGTTCGCTTATTTGGAAGGTTTGACCGTCAGTGCAGACAAACCCGGCGGCGTAGGCATTCAGTGGCAAATGCCGAGCAAACTCCTTTGGATGAAAAACTGTGCGGTGCTGGACTTCGAGACAGGATTGCGGGTAACGGCAGGCGGCAACATCGTGGTTGACACCTGCACTTTTCGTAATGGTTTTGTGGGCATCAACATGGCGACCAGGAGTGAAACAGAACCCATCTACGCCGCCATTCAATATAGCGAAGTCAGATTTATGAGAAGCATTGGTATTTATTGCGGCAGTAACACTGATGTCGGTATTCGCAACAGCCTAGTTTCTCAATGCGGTACCGGGATCATGGGAGAAGCTCTCAATCTTAGAGATGGCGGATCAGATAGTTCAAAAGCCTACGTTACGGTTACAAACAGTTCAATTTTCAAAAACCAACTTGGCGTCTTTCAAGAGGCGACGTTTTCATCATCCACGCGGACGCTGGTTAGGCTTGGCTACAACACGATCTATTACAATTTGGGGATTGGGATTTTGGGTGGATGCAACTTAGGCGGCAATTCGGTTTTCGGTAACGGCTGGCCTTCGATAGACGAATGGTGGATGAGCGGACACGCGCCAGCTTGTCCTTTCTAAAAACTGCGGTGCATCACAGGATAAAGTCATTGATGACAACCGATTTTTCAAGATTTAGCCTTCGATCTTACAACTTTCGCAAGAGGTCTAATGTCCGAGCGCCGCCGATAAAATGCTTTGCTGGTTGGCTTCATCGCGGTTGAATGTTGCGGCGATTTTGCCCGCGTGCATGACGGCGACGCGGTCGCTCATTCCCAGAATTTCGGGAAGCTCCGAAGAGATCATCAAAATCGCCAAGCCTTGTTCCGCCAGATCGCACATCAGCGAATGAATTTCCGACTTCGCGCCAACATCAATTCCTTGCGTTGGTTCGTCCAGAATCAACACCGAAGGTTTGGTCGCCAGCCAACGGCTCAACGCGACTTTTTGCTGATTGCCGCCGGACAGAGTTCCTGCTGCAGCAAACAGCGCAGGTGTTTTCACTCCCAACCGAGCGGCGTAATCCGCAGCCAGTTCGCGTTCTGCATCGAAATCCAGGAAGCCGAATCGCGCCAATTGCCGTAACGAAGCAAGTGTTGTATTGGCAGCAATCGGCATTTCCAAAATGACTCCGTGCCGTCGCCGGTCTTCGGGAACGTACGCGATGCCAAGCTCGGCAGCTTGCGCCGGAGAATGGATTCGCACTTGTTGGCCCCGCAATTGAATTTCGCCTCCATCTGCTGGAGTTAAGCCAAACAACGTCCGCGCCAGTTCTGTCCGCCCGGCTCCAACCAGTCCGGCAAAGCCCAGGATTTCTCCGGCGCGAACGGAAAAGCTGATGTCACGGACACCGGCTTCACGACAAGTCAGGTTGCTGACTTCCAGAACGGTTTCGCCGAGCGCAACCTCACGTTTGGGAAACACCGCTGACAATTCACGGCCAACCATCAATCGAATCAATTCCTGCCGATCCACTTCCGACATTTGCCGGGTTTGAATCGTGACTCCATCGCGCAGCACCGTCACGCGGTCAGCGATAACCGGCAATTCATCCAGCCGATGAGAGATGTAAATGATCCCGACGCCGCGACCGCGCAGTTCACGAATGACTCGAAACAGGTTTTGCGTGTCTTCTTCCGAAAGCGAAGCCGTCGGTTCATCCATAATTAGCACGCGTGCATTGGCTCCGAGCGCGCGGGCGATTTCGACCAGTTGCTGTTGCGGCATGGTCAGTTCGCCAGCCAAAGCGTCTGTCGAAATTTTCGCGCCGACTTGTCGCAACAATTCCGCCGCGCGATTGTGTCTGGCTTCCCAGTTAATGGGTTTCCAAGCCGAAGCTTGCTCCACGCCGAGCGCGATGTTTTCAGCGACGGTCAGTTCCGGGAATAACGCCGGCTGCTGGTAAATTGCTGCAATGCCAAGAGTTTTTGCCGTCTGTGGAGAGTTATTCGTAATTGGCTGGCCATCGAGCGTGATTTCACCGTCATCAGCCTGGACTGCTCCGGTGATGATTTTGATCAGCGTGGATTTGCCTGCGCCGTTTTCGCCGATCAGGGCGTGAACTTCTCCAACGCGCAGTTCAAATGAAGCGTTTTTCAACGCCTGAACTCCGGCGTACGACTTGGTGACATTGTTGGCTTCGAGCAAGGCCATTTTGTGTTTCCTCAGAAATTGGAAGTGGATAAAGCGCGGCGAATTATACTCGCACAGAATATGTTGTGTCTGGCCTAGGCTGAATTCAGCCGGTATAATTCGCCGCTTGATTTAACTCATCGCAAGGAGAAACACAGTGAAAGCAGGTTGGGAAGCCGTTATTGGCTTGGAAGTTCACGCGCAACTCAATACCAAATCCAAAATCTTTTGTTCCTGTTCGACCGAATTCGGGCAGGAACCAAATGACAACACTTGTCCGGTGTGTTTGGGGTTGCCGGGCGCGCTGCCGGTATTGAACCGCGAAGTGATCGTCAATGCTGGCAAAGCAGCGTTGGCGCTGAACCTGCGCGTCAATACGGAATCTATCTTCGCCCGCAAAAATTACTTTTATCCTGACTTGCCGAAGGGCTATCAGATTTCTCAATACGACAAACCGTTTTCCGAACTTGGCGTGGTGGAAATTCTGACCAGTGAACGCGACGACGCGGGGCGGCCTGTCGAATGGAAGCCGAAACGATTTGGCATCACGCGCGCCCACATCGAAGAAGACGCGGGCAAATCCGTTCACGACATTGGCGATCCCGACAAAACGCACGTCAACTTGAATCGCGCTGGAACTCCGTTGCTGGAAATTGTCAGCGAGCCGGATTTTCGCAACGCCTGGGAAGCGTATGATTACGTCGGCTTTTTGCGCCGCACGCTGCAATTCATTGGCGTGTGCGACGGCAATATGGAAGAAGGCAATTTGCGCTGCGACGCCAACGTATCCGTTCGCCCTGTGGGGCAGGAAAAACTAGGCACGCGCGCTGAAATCAAAAACGTCAACTCGCTGCGGTTTTTGCAGAAAGCAATTGATTACGAGATTGATCGGCAGATCGCCTTGCTGGAAGCTGGTGGCACGATGGTTCAGGAAACCCGCCTGTGGAATGAAAAGGAAGGCAAAACCTACACGATGCGCACGAAAGAAGACGCGCACGATTACCGCTATTTCCCCGATCCGGATTTGCCGCCGTTGGAAGTCAGCAGCGAATGGATTGAAGCGCTGAAGGCTGAGCTTCCAGAATTGCCCGAAGATCGCCGCCAACGCTTTATGCGCGAATATGAAGTGAACGCCGACGAATCGTTTACGCTGACCGGCGAACGCGCGTTGGCGGATTATTTCGAAGCGACGATCAAAGCCTCCAGCAACATCCGCGCAGCAGCCAACTGGATATTGTCGGAGCTCTTACGCGAGCTGAAAAATTCGGACACAGACATCAATAACTGCAAGATCAAGGCTGAAGACCTGGGTGCGATGATCCGGCTGATTGACGATAAAACCATCTCCGGCAAAATTGCCAAAGATGTGTTTGCCGACATGTTTGCGACCGGAAAAGCTCCAGCGGACATCGTCAAAGAGAAAGGCTTGGTGCAAATCACCGACACGACGGCGATTGAAAAGGTCGTTGACGAAGTGATCGCCGCCAATGCTAAGAACGTAGAAGAGTACCGTGCAGGTAAAGACAAGGCCTTTAACGCGTTGGTAGGTCAGATCATGAAAGCCAGCAAAGGCAAGGCCAATCCGGCGCAGGTCAACGAACTGCTGAAGGCACGCCTGACCACAACTGGTTAAGCTTGACCAGTTCAGCATCAAACCGGGCATTGACCCGGTTTTTTTCCGCCTCTTGTTCTTTGATGTAGTTTTGCTGCAAAGCCATATTCGCGTCGTTGGATTCGAACTGCCGTTTCAAGGACAGGGGCGCTTTGCTAGGGTCGTTCTTGTAAAACTCCATTTCCAGATCCAGCTGCTTGCGCTGCTTGAGCACCTGGGCCACCTCGGTCTGTGCAGACTTGATCAACTCGTTAATTTGCACGAGAGCATCAGCTCTGACCCGGTCATGCGCCTCACGGTGCGAGATCGGAAGAGCTCGTGTAGGGAA
>ERZ650309.1010-NODE-1010-length-13398-cov-4.087012_pt1 | contig 13398 bp, 10 predicted proteins | sample MGYA00376245_ERZ650309 | MGnify/ENA primary metagenome ERZ650309 (study PRJEB26733, sample SAMN07839294) | wastewater metagenome | biome: urban; feature: wastewater treatment plant; material: waste water | place: USA: North Carolina | collected 2016-04-26 ...
CTTGAGGTGCTCGCCGCCTTGGCCCGCTGGAGCCAGGTGCTGATGTGCGTCCATAACCCCTGCGAGCATTATTGGTCCGACATCGTCGCCGACAAGGAGCTGCTGCGTGCCACCCGCAGCCGCCAGCAGCGCCGTGCCGGCACGCCGGCCGAGATCGACGAGGACAGCCTGCACCTCCACGCCCACCCCCTGCTGGCGGCCTGGGGCAAACAGGGCCGCGACTTCATCGGCCTGGTCGACGAGCACGACAGTGACACCGCCCGCGCCGGCTACCTCCAGCACTTTGTGGACATCCGCCAGCGCATCGACCTTTTCGCCCCCCACGGCGGGGGCTGCCTGCTCAACCAGTTGCAGGACGACATCCGCGACCTGCGCCCCCTGGGCCAGACCCGCGACACCTGGCCGCCGGTGGCCCCTGGCGATGACTCGATCCGCTTTCACATCGCCCACAGCCCCCAGCGGGAAGTGGAGGTGCTCCACGATCAGCTCCTCGCCGCCTTCAACGCCGACCCGAGCCTGCGCCCCCGGGACGTGATCGTCATGGTGCCGGACATCGATGTGTACGCGCCCCACATCCAGGCCGTGTTCGGGCTGATCGACAGCCACGACCCGCGCTACATCCCCTTCAGCATTGCCGACCAGGGCCAGGGCCGCCACGACCCGCTGGTGGGGGCCATCGGCAAGCTGCTGGAGCTGCCCACCTCGCGCCTCGCCGTGAGTGACGTGCTCGACCTCCTGGACGTGCCCGCCCTGCGCCAGCGCTTCGGCATCGGCGAAGACCAGCTGCCCCTGGTGCGGCGCTGGGTGCACGGCGCCCGGGTGCGCTGGGGGCTGCACCGGGGGCGCCGGGGGCACCGGCTGCGGCCTGCACCTGCACCACCCGGCGGCCTTGCTGCTCTTCGATGCGCAGTGACAGGCCATCTAGCCCGGTCGAGGTCTGCGCAGCCTCGGGCCCCAGGATGGGGTGGGCCACCAGGGGCCGCTGCTGCCGGCCGCCCGACAGCGGTCCGGCGGCCAGCGCGTGGCCCGACAGCGGTCCGAGCAGCCGGCGCGCGCTCGCCACCACCTGGCTCGGGAAGATCGGCTTGACCATCACCTCGACCCCGTCGGGCAGGTCCGAGTAGTCGCCGGCCACCGGGGCCAGCGCCAGCACCGCCCGCGGCACCAGGGCCACCGGCGCCTCGTCGTTCTGGGCGCACAGGCGGCCGAGCAGCCAGCGCCCCTCCGAGCCCGGGCGGACCAGGTCGACGACGACCACATCGGGCCGGAAGCTCGCCGCGAGCATCAGCGCTTCGTTGCCGCGGGCGCTGCCGCGGGCGTCGATGCCGGCCTCCGAGAAGGCGGCCACGACCTGGTTGCAAAAGGTCTGGTTCTCATCGACGACGAGGACTCGCTGCGCCGGCATAGCGGCGACGCTACCACGCGCCTTTAACCCCTGACAACCGGAAAGCCTGCGGCGGGCCGGCTAGCCGGAAAGCGGCAGCTCGGCCCCAAGGCGGGCGCCGAGCTCCTGGCCCTGGCGCAGCACGTCGGGCACGCTCACCCCGCGGAAGGCCGCTCCGGTCGCCGACAGGCCGGGCAGCTCGCCAAGGCGCGCCTCCAGCGCGGCCACTCGTCCCGCGTGGCCTACCAGGTACTGCTCGATGGCGCGCGGCCAGCGCTGGATGTGGATGAACCGCGGCTCGGTCAGGATGCCCAGGGTCACCTTGAGATCGCGGCGGACCTGCTCGAGCAGCGCGCCGTCGTCGAGGTTTACCACCTCGGCGTGGTGGGCGCCGCCGTACAGGGCGCGCAGCACGACCTGGCCCTTGGGGGCCTGATCGTAGTCGGGCAGGATGCTGGTCATAAACAGCGTCCCGAGCAAAAGGAGCCCCTCGTGGCGCGGGATGAGGAAGCCGAACCCGTCGAGCGGATGCGGCACCTGCTCGCGCGGCCAGGCGAGCGAGATCGCCACCACCGAGGCCATCGGGATCTCCCCATAGGCCGCGCCGAGCGCCGGGTCGAGGGTCGCCGCGAGCACGGCGGCGTCGGGCGGCGGCAGCGCCAGCACCACCCGCTCGGCCGGCAGGCGCTCGCCCCCGCCGTCGCCGGCCAGGATGACCTCGTAGCCGGCGCCGCCCTCGGCGCGCTTTATCGCCTGCGCCGAGGTGCTAAGGCGAATGATGCCGCCCGCCTCGGTGATGCTGCGGCCCAGGGCCGCCGTCAGCTGGCCGATGCCCTGCCGGAAGCCGAACAGCCGCGGCAGCGCGGTCGGGGCGCCGCCGGCCTTGACCCGGCTCGCCGCCTCGGCCTGCTTGCGCCGCAGCGCCTTGAACAAGCTGTGGTGCTCGGCCTCCATCTGCCACAGCCGCGGCAGGGCGCTGCGCATCGACAGCTTCTCGATGTCGCCGGCGAAGATGCCGCTCATGAACGGATCGATGAGCTCGCTGGTCACCCGGCTGCCCAGCCGGCGGCGACCAAATGCCGCCACGCTCTCGTCGGTCTCCGCCGCCTCCGGCTTGGCCGGCGCGACGAGCGGCTCCCAGATAAGGCGCAGCCGCGCCGGGATCGACAGCGCGTCCGAGAACAGCACCTCGCTCGGCTTGCTCGGCAGGCGCCGCAGCGCGCCGGAGCGGAAGATGTAGCGCCGGCTCGCCTGGTCGGAAGAAAAGACCTGCTCATCGCGCAGCCCGATGCGCTGCAGGAGCTCGCCGAGGCCAGGCGAGCCCTCCTGCAGGGTCGCCGGGCCGGTCTCGATGCTGAAGCCGCCGTGCCGCTCGCTGCCGATGCGCCCGCCGAGCTGCTCGCGCGCCTCAAGGACGGTGAGCACAAGGCCGCCCGGACCGACTTTGCCCCCGCGGGCCTTGTAAGTGTCAAGGAGGCTCAGCGCGCACGAAAGCCCCGCGCCCCCGCCGCCGATGACCACCACGCGGGTGCCCTGGTCCTTCATGCGGAGTCCCCGGCGGAACGAGCCGCGGCGCCCAGCCGGTGGACCATCTCGACCAGCGCCTGGACGTGGGGCACCGGGGTCTCGGGCAGGATGCCGTGGCCGAGGTTGAAGATGTGGCCGCGCGGCGGCGCCTCGGCGAGGATCTTGCGCACCCGCCGCTCGAGCTCGGGGACCGGGCCGAACAGCACCATCGGGTCCAGGTTGCCCTGCACCGCCCGGCGATCGTCGGGTCCGCCGATGCCGAGCCGCGTCCGCGCCGTCCCGAGCGGCAGCCGCCAGTCGAGCGCGAACACGTCCGCCGGCAGCTTGCCGACCTCCTCCAGCAGCGCGGCGCCGCCGTTGGCGAAATAGATGAGCGGCACCCCGAGCGGCCGCAGCGCGGTGAGCACCCGCTGCAGGTAGGGCGCGGCGAAGGTCGTAAAGTCCTCGACGCCCAGCACGCCCACCCACGAGTCGAACAGCTGCAGCGCCTGCGCCCCGGCCGCGACCTGGCCGCGCAGGTAGGCGATGACCGTCTCGGTGAGCTTGTCGAGCAGGGCATGCGCCTGCTCGGGCGCGGCGAACAGCAGCTTCTTGGTCGCCACGAACTGCTTGCCGGTCTGCCCCTCGACCGCGTAGGTGAGCATGGTGAACGGCGCGCCGGCGAAGCCGATGAGCGGCACCCGCCCCGCGAGCTCGCGCCGGCACAGCCGCACCGCCTCCATGACGAACCCGCACTCGGCCGCCGCCGGCACCCGCAGCGCCGCGATCTCGTCGCCCGAGCGCACCGGACGGACCTTGGGCCCCTCCTCGGTGAACGCCAGCGGCAACCCCATCGCCTCCAGCGGAATGAGGATGTCCGAGAAGAGGATCGCGGCGTCCACCCCCAGCCGCTCGATCGGCTGCACGGTGACCTCGCAGGCAAGCTCCGGCGTCTTGCACAGCGTCAGGAAATCCCCGGCGCGCGCTCGCGTCCGCTGGTAGTCGGGCAGGTAGCGGCCCGCCTGACGCATGATCCAGATCGGGGTGGTGTCCACCGGGGCGCCGGCGCACGCCAACAGGAATCGATTAGCCTGGTTCTTAAGGGGCTCGGTCATCTCGCAGGCCATTATCTAGCATTTTGGCCAGATTGCTCTGGTCAGTTTGTCACGCCGGACTCGTCGCGCCAGATTCTTTACGCTAACTGGGCAACGCCGGATTGCCCGGTCCGCTCCGGTTGCCGGCGCCGCTGAGCGACTTTGCACTACCTTGGGCTACTTCGCCGTCCGCGAGTTTTGTGAATAGAAATGCCCATGTTCGGCGGAGCTTGGTTATATCCCCGTAATTTCACCAGTTTGCCACTTTGTCGCGATAAGCGACGGCGTGGGCGCCAATCCGCCAGGTGCCTGAACAGGTGCCTGAACAAGTACCTGAACAAGTGCCCGAACGACCGCCCGAACAAAGGCTGAACAACTGCCCGAACAGCTGCCTGAAGGGGCGACCCAAGAGGCGATTGACAGCGCCAGCGCCGACGCCAAATACTATTCAGCGTGAGCGCGGAAAACTCTGGCGTCCGACTCGAGCCGGCGCAAGGTGGGCTGGCGATCCGGTTCCAGCTTCAGTACGGCGATGTGGACGCCTTCATCCGCGGCTACGCGGTCAACCTGTCGCCGGCGGGCATGTTCATCGCCTGCCGGGAGCCGCCGGCGGTCGGCACGACGCTGCAGTTCGAGGTCGTGCTGGCCGATGGGCGGCCCGTCGTGCGTGGCGAAGGCCAGGTGGTGTGGGCGACCGACGCACCGGCGGCGGCGCATGATGGCGCGGCGGCGACCGACGCGGTCCCGCTGTGCGGCTTCGGCCTGCGCTTTGACCGGCTCACCGCGGCAAGCCGCGCGGTAGTGGCGCAGGTGCTGGCCCACAAGGCCGCCCACCCGGAGCAGTTCTTCGCCCCGCTCGCCGACCCCTACGCGGGCAGCGGCTCTCCCGCGGCGCTGCCGCCCGCCTGGGTGCCACCCGTCCCCCTGGCGCACGCTGCTGCGGCGCCCGCCCTCCCGGCCCCTGCCCCCCGGGCGCCCGCCGCGGTGCCGGCCGCTCCTGCCGATGCGCCGCGCGCCGTCCCGCTGCCCCCGCCCGGCCCGCTTGCCGGAGCTCCCGCTGACGAGGAAGCCGCGCTGCAGGCGCTGCTCCGGTCCGCGCCCCGGACGCCGCTGCCCGCCCCGGCGGACGCCGCCCGCCTCCTCGATGCGCTGCTCGATCGCGACCGCCGACTCGGCTAGCCGGCGGCAGGGTCGCCAAGCTCGCGATTTCCCCAGGAAAAATTGCGCATCGGCTCCTCTAAGGCATCTCTGCAGCCGCGCATTGCCGCTACACTAAAGGCCGGTGCCAGTGGCGCGCGGGCGCAAAGCCAGGTAAACCCCTTCGCCAGGGCGCCCCAAGCAGAGGGCCTTTTACAACCATCGAGCAAGCCGCCAGTAACCCCGCCTGAGCACGCCCGCCCCGGGCGCGCCGGCCCGCCACCGGGCCGTCGGCGGACGACTTGGACAGGGACAGGGACCGAGAATCTAGATGCTGGAAAAACTCTACGCTGTGTTCAAAGCCGGCGGGTTCACCCTCATAGCGATGCTCGCGTGCTCGATCATCGCGGTGGCGGTCGCGATCGAGCGCGCCATCCACCTGTGGAGCTTCCAGGACCGCGCCCGCGACCTGTCGGACACGGTCAAGCGCTGCCTCTACCGCGGGGCCCTGGCCGAGGCGCGCACAGCCTGTGAGCGCAGCCGCTCACCCCTGGCTGAGGTGCTGCTGGTGGGGTTTGAGCGCCTGCGCCGCAGCTCCAAAGAGGCGCTGGGGGCGGCCGTGGATCGCGAGCGCCAGCGGGTCAGCCTGGCCCTGCGCGGGCCGCTGTGGATGCTCGGCACCATCGGGGCGACGACGCCGTTTCTGGGCCTGTTCGGCACCGTCGTCGGCATCATGGGCGCCTTCCGCCGCATCGGCGAGAACAAGCAGGCCGGCATCGAGGTCGTCGGCCCCTATATCTCCGAGGCGCTCATCGCCACCGCGGTCGGCATCGCGGTCGCGGTGGTCGCGCTGATGCTGTTCAACTTCTTCCAGGCCCGCCTGTCCCGCCTCAACGTCGAGCTGCGGCTGCTCATCGAGGAGTTCGTCGAGCTGCTCACCGAGCCGGCGCTGCGCGAGGCCCCGGCGGGCGACGAAGGGACGGACGCAACGGCGAGCGGCACCGCCGGTGCCAAGGAGAAGGACTGATGGCGCTCGGCAAGGTGCCCGGCGGCGGCAACGATCTGGACGAAGAGGGGATCTTCGCCGAGATCAACATCACGCCGCTTACCGACATCTTCCTCGTGCTGCTCATCATCTTCATGGTCACCTCGTCGGTGATGGCCGACGCGGGGGCGCGCAGCGGCATGCGCGTGAACCTGCCCAAGGGGGCGATGCGCGAGGTCAACACCCAGGCGCAGGACATCACCATCCTCATCACCGCCGACGGCAAGCTGGTGATCAAGGGCAAGGCCGTCGACGCCACCGAGCTGGCGCAGCTGTTTAGCGAGGCCAAGCAGCGCTCCCCCGACACCCAGATCATCGTCCAGGCCGACGAGTCCACCCACCACGGGCGCGTCGTCTCGGTGATGGAGCTGGCCAAGAGCTCCGGCCTGCACCGCCTGGCCATCGCCACCCGCCGCAGCAAGTAGCCCGGCGGCGCTCGCGGGTAAGGCTTCAAGATCGGCGGCTAGCCGATGGTCTGACGATGGTTAGAAAGGTGGGCGGCTGCGCGGACCCGGGGGAGCTGGCTGGGGAGGGACGGCCGGGCCGGGGTGGGGGCTGCACTCGTGGCGTCCGACGACGAACAGGCGCAGGGAGCGGACCACCCGCGGCCGCCCCTGGCCGCGCGTGCCCAGATCGTAGTCGAGCGCCAGCATGCAGCCGCCCTGCCCATCGGCAAGGTGGGCGATCGATGGGCGCCCACCCGGGCCGACGATGGTCTCACCGCCCGCCTGGGCGAGCTGCTCGGCGTGCACGCTGGCCTGCTGCACCGCCGCGCGCAGGGTCTGGCGCTGCCGCGACAGCACCCGGTGCGCCGCGCCGCCGCTCCCCGGCACGCTGATGCACACGTCCAGCACCTGCTTGTCGTCAAATCCGTCGGGAAAGTCCGACAGCGTGACCAGCAACGGCGGGCTCTGCGAGCCGATGTTGTTGGCGCTGCCGGGCAGCTTCTGTTGAGGCACTCTACGAAACAAGGCGGCATCCTCGCTGTCTCAAGGGGTGGCGCGGTCCTCGAGACCACAGCACGGGTTGTGCCAACCGGGGCCGCGCTGCCGCCCGCGCCGCGCAGAGAAGCCCGGCCGCGGAACTGGCACTTGCCGCGAGGTTGCGCCGATTAAAAGTCCGACCTGTCATAGCTAATCCAGTTTCCCCGCCGCGTTAAAAAGACGGATTGCGGATCCGGGTCAACAGACCTCGGACAGATCTTCCCAGTCCCCCCGCTCCCCCCAGCCAAGGTGAGGACCGCAGTCCTCATCTAGAATAAGATGCCGCCGCCCCGCCTGAGACTGTAAATTCAACTTTTCAGCCTCTGTTTTAATGACGCGGGCACGCGCTTTTTGCGGACGAAAACTGGGGCAGGGCGGAAGGGCTTCTGGCGACAGCGGTTTTTCAGGTGGGCGGCGGGCGGGGGCGGCTACTCGCTCGTGAGCACGTTCTTGGCGATGACCATGCGCTGGATCTGCGAGGTACCCTCGTAGATCTGCAGCAGCTTGGCGTCGCGCATCAGCTTCTCGACCGGGTATTCCTTGGTGTAGCCGTAGCCGCCGAAGATCTGCACCGCGTCGGTCGCGCACTTCATCGCCATGTCCGAGCTATAGAGCTTGGCGATGCTCGACTCCGGCGAGTCGAGCCGGCCCTGATCGACCATCCACGCCGCCTTGTGGCACAACAGCCGCGTCGCCTCGCTCGCCACCGCCATGTCCGCGAGCAGGAACTGGATGGCCTGGTGCTGCGCGATCGGCACGCCGAAGGTCTTGCGCTCCAGGGCGTAGGCGCGGCTCTCGTGCAGCGCGCGCGCGATCAGGCCCGAGGCGCCGGCCGCGATCCACGGCCGCGAGCGATCGAAGGTCTTCATCGCGATCTTGAAGCCCTCGCCCTCCTGGCCGAGCAGGGCCTCCCTGGGCAGCCGCACCTCGTCGAAGATCACGTCGGTGGTGTTGCTGGCGCGGTGGCCCATCTTGTTCTCTTTCTTGCCGACCTTGACGCCCGCGAGCTCGCGATCGACGACGAAGCAGGCGATCTTGCGGTTGCGCGCCTTGAGGTCGCGCTCGGGCTTGGGATCGCTGGTCGCGAGGACCGTGTAGAAGCTGGCGTAGCCGCCGTTGGTGATCCAGCGCTTCTGCCCGGTCAGCACATAGCTGTCCCCGTCCTTGACGTAGTGCGTGCGCAGGCCGGCGACGTCCGAGCCCGCGTCGGGCTCCGAGCAGCAGTAGCTGGCGAAGATCGGCTCGCGGGTCAGGCGGCCCAGGTAGCGCTGCTTCTGCTCCTCCGAGCCGGCGATCATCAGCGGCAGCGCGGCCAGCGAGTTCGCCGCCATCGAGGTGTTGACCCCGGCGCACGCCCAGGCGATCTCCTCCTGCACCAGCACGTGCGACAGGCACGACAGAGCCAGGCCGCCGTAGGCCTCGGGGACCTCGCAGTTCATGAGGCCGAGCTCCCAGGCCTGCTTGAACAGATCGACCGGGAACTCGCCCGTCTCGTCGAGGTGGCCGGCGACGGGCGCGATCTTGGCGCGCGCGAAGTCACGGGCGGTCTTGGCCAGCTGCTGCTGCTCTTCGGTCAGAGAAAGGTCAAACATCACACGCTCCTGTCTCAGGGCGCCCGGGCCCGCCCGCAAGTGCCGCCAGGAACCCCCGAACGTCGACGGGAAGACACTTTATTGGCAGCGTCCCGAGCATAAACCAACTACCTTAAAGACGGCGCCATCCTGCCAGAGAACTCCCGCGGGCAACAGGTTGACCCGTCGGCTCGCAGGATCATACGATTCCAATGACCTCTGCCCGTGGCTGTCCCCTTCGGTAAATACCTGCTAGAGCGCAAGCTGGCGGAAGGCGGGATGGCCGAGATCTACCTGGCCCGCCCCGGCCCCGGCTTCGTCGGCACTCCGCGCAGCCAGCTTGTCGTCAAGCGGCTGTTCTCGCACCACAGCGGCGAGGCGGAGTTCGTGCGCATGTTCTTCAACGAGTCGCGCCTGGCGGCTCGCCTGAAGCACCCCAACATCGTCGACATCTTCGATCAGGGCGAGGTCGAGGGCGCCTACTACCTCGCAATGGAGTACATCCACGGCGAGGACCTGCGCTCGATCGCGCAGCAGGCCGACACCGTGAACAAGCGGCCGCCGCTCGGCGTGGTCTGCCGCATCGTCATGGACATGCTCGCCGGGCTGCACTATGCGCACACGCTCGCCGACGAGAACGGCGCGCCGCTCGGGCTGGTGCACCGCGACATCTCGCCGCAGAACGTGCTCGTCACCTACGACGGCGTGGTCAAGGTCATCGACTTCGGCATCGCCAAGGCGACGCAGGCCCGCGACGGCGAGCAGACGCAGGCGGGCCTGATCAAGGGCAAGTACGCGTACATGTCGCCGGAGCAGACGCGCAGCGGCCAGCTCGACGCCCGCTCCGACGTCTTCTCGGCCGGCATCCTTTTGTGGGAGCTCGTGACCTGGCGCCGCCTGTTCAAGCGCGGCACCGACCTGGCCACGCTGGTCGCCGTCACCGAGGAGCCGGCGCCGTCGCTGGCGCTGATCAACCCCGACGTGCCCAAGGAGCTCGACGAGGTCGCGCTGAAGTCGCTGGCGCCCGAGTCCGCGGCCCGCTACGCCTCGGCCCAGGACTTCCTCGAGGCGCTCGACGCCTGCTGCAAGCAGCTCGGCCTGGACAACAGCCGCGACGCGCTGGCGCGCTACATGCGCGAGATCTTCGCGACCAAGCTCGCGCAGCAGCAGGCCGAGGCCCGCGCCATCGCCCGCGCCGCCGGCGGCATGACCACGCGGCAGCCCGGCTCGCAGGCGCCGAGGCAGCGCGCCATGACCATGCCGCTGCAGGTGATCACCCCCGCGGTGGCCCAGGCCGCGCGCGCCCGGGGCATCCCGGCCGCTCCCGAGAGACCGCCAGGCGACCGGCCGCCAGGCGACCGGCCGTCTGCCGAGCGCGGGCCCGGCGAAGACGCGCCCTCGCGCTCCTCGCTGCGCACGCCGGCCGTGCCCGCGCCCGCGTCCTCGCGCAGCCTGCCGATGCCGATCCAAGGCGCGGCGTCCTCGCGCAGCCTGCCGCTGCTCGGCACCGGCCAGAGCCTGCCGCCGCAGCCCGCGCCCGCGCTCTCCGAGGCCACGGTGCCGGTGCCGGTGGCCGCCGTCGAGTCCGGGGCACACAGCGGCCCGGTGGCGCTGGAGCCCGCGGCGGCCGGTCACGTCGCGCCCGCCGATCAGCGCCGCCGCGTCGTGGTCGCCGTGGTGATCGGCGTGCTGATCGGGATCATCGCGGTGCTGGCGCTGCAGCTCCTGCTGCGCGGCGGCAGCTGAGGCAACCTCGAGGCCGCCCGTGCACCCGCGCCCTGGAGTCACGGCCTCGGAGGCGATGACCGCCGAGGAGATCATCGCGTGCCTGGGCCTGCGCCCGCTGCCGATCGAGGGCGGCTACTACGCCGAGACCTACCGCGCGCCCGAGACCCTCGCCGCCGCCGCGCTGCCGCCGCGCTACCGCGGTCCGCGCGCGCTGTCGACGAGCATCTACTATCTGCTGACGCCGACCACCTGCTCGATCCTGCACCGCCTGCGCGGCGACGAGGTCTACCACTTCTACCTGGGCGACCCGGTCGAGCTCGTGCTGCTGTTCGGCGACGGCGGCGAAATGAGCTCAGGGCGCGGCGAGCGCCGCCTCCTCGGTCCGGACCTGCGCCGAGGCGAGCGCCCGCAGGCGGTGGTGCCGGCCGGCACCTGGCAGGGCAGCCGCCTCGTCGCCGGGGGCCGCGTAGCGCTGCTCGGCACGACCATGGCCCCGGGCTTCGACCTCGACGACTTCGAGGCCGGTGAGCGCGCCGCGCTGCTGCGCAGCCACCCCGGCTTCCGCCGCGAGATCGAGGCGCTGACCCGAGCGACCTGAGCCGATCGGCCGGCGCGCGCGCGGCGCGGCCTGCGTGCGGTCCGCGATGGGCAAATTTTGTCGTTCGCGGCCCGCAAGTCGGCCCTTGCGCCGCTTTCGTTGCAGGAAACGGCATCGGACCCGGCTCAAGTCGATCTTCAGGAGCCATCGGCTGCAGAAATCTGTACGAGAAGGTAATTAAATCGTAGTTAATTATACAATTCGATCTATTCAACATAAAGAGCACCTATGGTCTGGGTATATCCGACGGAGAGTTGGCCATTTTTGTAAATTTCTTTGCAGAAAATCGTTCTTTGTTAGCGTGGCGCCAATTGGAGGATTTGGGCCATGCGAAGGCGGAAGGTCGCCGCTTCGAATATCGACATAAATTCGCCGCAGCGCGCGTCGTCGGACGCTCGACGGGCCGCCGTCGGGCTGCTGCTGCACGAGCGGCGGGCGCAGGCCGGCCTGTCGCGGGCGGTGCTGGCGGCGCGCGCCGGCGTCTCACAGGCGACGCTGCTCGCGCTCGAGAGCGGCCAGCGCCTGCCCGGGCGCGCCACGCTCGAGCGCATCCTGCGCGTGCGCGAGCTCGGGCTCGACCGCGGCCTGATCGCGCTCCTGCTGCGCCTCGCCGGCGGCTGGTCCGCGCCCTCGTCCGCGCCCTCGTCGGCGCTGTCCGACGACGGCGGCCGCGCGCTCAACTGGCTGGTGACGCCAGGCTACAACGGCGTGCAGCTCGTCGCGGACCACGCCCGCTTCGTGCGCGGCGGCGGCGGCCACGTCGAGCAGAGCGGCGCGTACCTGGACCACCACAGCGCCCACGCCTTTCTGCGCACGCTGCACGCGCCGACCGAGGCCGCGCGCCACCGCGACGGCTTCCCGCTCGCGGCGGTGGCCGAGGGGCTGCTCGCGGTCGCGGCGCCGCCGCTGCACCTCGTCGCGCTCGGGCCGGGGGACGGCGCGCTCGAGGTGGCGCTGGTGCAGGCGCTGCTGCGCGCCGGGACGCCGCCCGACGTCGAGCTGTGCCTGCTCGAGCTCAGCCAGCCGCTGCTCTCGGTCGCCTACCAGCGCGCGGCCGGCGTCTTCGGCACGGGCGGTGAGGGTGGCGCCTACGCCTTCGCGGTGCAGGGCAGCTTCCACGCGCTGCCGGCGTACCCGCTCTATCACCGGCTCGTCGGCGAGCGGCGGCGGCGCGTCTTTTTGCTGCTCGGGCTGACGCTGGGCAGCCTGGACGACGAGCGGCGCCTGCTCGGCGACGGGCTGGCCGCGGTGAGCGAGCGCGGCGACTGCCTGCTCGTCGACTGCGTCCTCGCGCCCGCCGGTGCTCCCGTCGCGGCGGCGCTGCGGCCCGGCGACCCGCTGCTCACCGATGGCCTGCACCCGCTGCAGCGCGAGTGGCTGGCCGGTCCGCTGCGCCGCGCCGAGGAAGACGCAGAGGTCGAGCTGGCGCTGCGCCTGGAGCCCGCCAGGCAGCCAGGCGGCTACGCGCTCGACGCGGTGGCGACGGTGCGAGCACCGGGGCGCGCCGAGCGCCGCTTCGTCGTGTTTCGCTTCCGTCGCCACGCCGCGGGCGCGCTGGCGACGACCATGGCACAGTCTGGATGGCGCCTCGTGGCCTCGTGGGAGCGGGCGCTGCAGGGCGCGCTGCGCAGCGCGATCTTCCTGTTCCAGCGACGCTGAGCGCGGGCGCCACGGTGGCGGCTGGCGTACTTTTCGCGTGCCGCGGCGCGCGAGTTGTGCAAAGAGGCGCGCTAGCAGCATCCAACGTCTGCGATTTCCCGTCGACAACACACCAGTCCGGCAGGGACTGGCCTGACAGACAGCAGGTGCACCTTGTCTCGCATGCTCCCCATCTCTCTGCGCGGTGCGCAGACCCATAACCTAAAGGCCGTCGACCTCGACCTCGCGCCCGGACAGCTCGTGGCGCTCACCGGGCCGAGCGGCGCCGGCAAGTCCTCCCTCGCTCTCGACACGCTGTACGCCGAAGGCCAGCGCCGCTTCGTCGAGAGCTTCAGCCCCTACGCCCGCCAGTTCCTCGAGCGCCTGCAGCGCCCCGACGTCGAGCGGCTGGATCCGGTCGCGGCCACGGTCGCGGTCGATCGCAGCTCGCCGATCAAGTCGTCGCGCTCAACGCTGGCGACGCTGGCGGACCTCGAGCCCTACCTGAGCGCGCTGTTCGGTGCCGAGGCGGTGCCGCTGTGCCCGAGCTGCGGCGTTCCGGCCGAGGCGGTGCCGCCGTCGGCGCTGGCCGAGCGCCTGCTCGAGCAGCACGAGGACGAGCGCGCGGTCGTGGCCTTCCCGCTCGATCCGCACGCCGACCTCTCTGCCGAGCGCGCGGCGCTGCTCAAGGCCGGCTTCCGCCGCGTCGTCATC
>ERZ650309.1011-NODE-1011-length-13391-cov-4.012522_pt1 | contig 13391 bp, 8 predicted proteins | sample MGYA00376245_ERZ650309 | MGnify/ENA primary metagenome ERZ650309 (study PRJEB26733, sample SAMN07839294) | wastewater metagenome | biome: urban; feature: wastewater treatment plant; material: waste water | place: USA: North Carolina | collected 2016-04-26 ...
GTGCCGGGTATCCGCGTCGGGCACTACACCCATCCGGACGTGCACCGCGGCACCACCGCGGTGCTCTGCGAACGCGGCGCGCTCGATGAGGCTGAAGTGCTGGCTACCAAGATGTGCGCCGCTGGTCGAGCGCAGCGGCTCCCCCCAGACGAAGGGCGAGGGCTGTGGGCGCTCGCCGAGATCCGGCTCCGGCGCGGCGATTGTGTGGGCGCAGAGGAGGCCGTGCGGGCCGCGCTCCCGCTGCTCAAGCTCATGCGTCCGGAGCAGCTGGCGGCGGAGGTGACGCTGACCGAGGTGCTGCTGCGACAAGGCCGAGCCGGCGAAGCGCTCGAGATCGCTCAGCAGGACAGAGCGCGCGACCGGGTAGCTGGCACCGACCAGCTGCTACGCGCGCGGATGCTGCTAATCGAGGCTGAGGCGCTCCGTGCCTGCGGGTCAGGAGCAGAGTCGCAGCGCTCACTTCTTGCAGCGCGTTCCTGGCTGCTGGATGTCGCATCCAATACGCAAGAAGAAGGAGCGCGGAATCGCTACGTGTCCTGCTCCCCGGGAGCTGCAAAGGTCATGTCGATGTGCGAGCTTGCTGTGCAGTCGTGAGACTGGCCAAAAAAGCAGCCCTGACCCGAAGGTTATCGATGCTCGATCTCAGATTCAGCCAGGCTTGGTTCGATAGGTGTCAGCATCCAACCCGTACTGGTCGAGCCAGCGCTGCACCTGGCGACGGGAGCAGCCCAGCTCTTTGGCGACGTTGACGAGGGTGCCAAGGTGCTTCGTCAGGAGCGTCACCAGCTGTTCACGGGGCGGCGAAGGCAGACGATAGGGACGCGCGGGCGGCGAGACCACTGAAGCGGGCTGAGGCAGAGGGGTCGAAGTGGCACGAGGCGGCACCACAGGTAGCGGAGCCAGTCCATCGGCAATCTCGACGCCAGATCCCGGGCGGGGCCACAGGGAGCTGCGCAGGGTTTCGGTGTCCCCGTCGATGCGCAGGCGGTCGGCAGTGGCTCGCAGTGCACGGACGTTGTCTCGCCACTCACAAAGCAGCAGCGCGTGTACAAGATCCGTGCTGAGCAGCTGCCCGATCTCGGGATAGAAGTGCGCGAGCAGGAGGAGGACGTCCTCGCGCCGCGACCGCAGCGGTGGCAGCTGGACAATCAGGTGGGCCAGGCGGGCGTGCAGATCTTGGCGAAAACGGCCCGCGTCGACCTCGGCTTGCAGGTCGCGGTTCGTCGCCGTAACCAGCCGGACCTGACAAGCGACGGGTCTGTCTGCACCAATGGGTGTCACCTTGTTCTCTTCGATGACGCGAAGGAGGCGCGCCTGCTGCGAGGGCGGCAGCTCCCCAATCTCATCCAAGAACAGAGTCCCTTGATCGGCGCTGCGAAAGGCCCCAAGGCGAGGCTTGGCGCCGGTAAATGAGTCGGGGGTGTGTCCAAAAAGCTCGCTCTCGATCAGGGTCTCGGGAAGGGCCGCACAGTTGCGCGCGACCAGCTCTCCAGGCTTCTTGCTGAGGGTGTGGAGTGCCCGTGCAGCCAGCTCCTTCCCGGTCCCGGTCTCGCCGATCAAGAGGACGGGAGCGGTCTCGCGCGCAAGGCGCTGCAAGCGAGCGCGCAGCTCGCGCATCAGCAGCGAGATGCCAACCAGCGTCGATATCTCTGCATCGGCGCTCTTGCTCGACTCGTAGCGCAGGAGCAGGAACGTGCCGCCGAGCCGGACGACCTCGCCGTCGCGCACGACCCGGGACTCACCGGGAAGCACCCGCTTGGCCCCGACCCAGGTTCCGTTCTTGCTCCCCAGCTCGCGCAGCGTGACCTGATAGTCGCCCTCGGTCACCTCGATGTGTGCGTGCTCCGTCGAGAGGCTCGGGTCACCGGCCAGGACGATGCCCTCGTGGTCAGGTGACAGGCGCCGCCCGATGTACGTGTCGCCAACGGGCAGACTGTGGACGCAGCCGCGCACGATCCCCGACAGCAGCGTGTATAGGACATAAAGCCGCGGGCGCTTCTTGGCCAGCAGTGCGGGCTGAGACGCGTTGGGCAGCGTTACGGTGTCGCTCATGTCCTCAGTCTATTCCGGATCAGGAAACCGTGAACGGAAGCAGGATAACCCACCTCCTTCGGCCTCGGGAACCATCCTGGTCGTCGGGCGGCGGCGAGGACGGCGGCGCACTGGGTTTCTCACCCTTTTTGGCGGGTGGGGGTGGGGTATCTTCGCCGCGGTCCGGACCCTTTGGCGCCTCCTGCTCCGTGCAGAACAGTTGATCGGTCGGAGCCTCGCTGCCGATCAGGCAGAGGCGATCCAGCGGATCTGCCCTCTCTACGGAGAACCAGTCGCCAGCCTTTGGCAGTCGCACCGAGCCTGGCGCTGTCGCACCGGCTGGATCGCCGGGATGCGGATAGAGAAGCGCGCGGCGCTTGTCGGCGTGCTCGAGGACCACATAAAGATGCATCGCCGTCCCATTGTCCAGCCGGATGGCAAATTCCTGCTGCACATGCAGCGTCTCGGTCGCTGCAAGCGTCCGCGCGCTACTCTGCTCTTGAACGTCCAGACCTTGAATCCGCATGAGCGACGGCGAAGGCGCGGTGGAATCTGGAATCCGTGACGGCTGCGACTGACAGCTCACCGTGGCGGCGAGTACACCAAAGGTCGCGATTCGCAAGAACGACAAACGTACAGGAAGAACGGCGCCCATCGGTCTCTCCATTACTGGTTAGGAGGGGGATTCTCCGGATTTGCTGCGCAGCGGAAGCCGATGCCCGTTGCGACGAAATCTGCACGCCAGCGCGAACGTCCAGCCGAGCGAGTCGCTGTCGGCTCTTGCTGAAAGCTCCCACCGCGAACGACGTGAAGAATGGTCCTGCTGGCTTGAGTCGTCCCCACGCTTGGGTTCAGACAGGCGCCGCAGTCTGGGTAGGGAATGCGGAATTCGTCTTCGACCCACTCGCGGACATTGCCGGCCAGATCGTTGATGCCCTGCGGACTGCGGTCCTGCTCTGCCGTGCCGACATTCTGCGACCCCAGATCTTTTACGGGCTCCGGTCCTGCTAGCTGGATGAAACAGCTCTGGCCTGGCGCCCGTGCCATCCATACGCTGCTGCAGCGTGCTGTCGCATCTCCCCAAGGCCAAGCGGATGGTGCCCAGCCCGTCCATGAATAGGGAGCTGATCGCTTGCCGCTGCGCGCAGCCAGCTCCCACTCGGCCTCGCGTGGCAGCCGCTTGCCTTGGACTGCGCAGAACTCCTGCGCGCCGTTCCAGGTCACTTGGACCACGGGTTTCCTCTCTGCGCCCCGACGGGCAGAGAATCGTCCGTTCTGGTACTGGATTCCGCTGGCCCGGGGATGCAGATCGACGAGGAGCAGACGGTCCGCATACACCAGACGCTCTTGCTCCACATACGTAGGCCGCAGCGGCTGGTTCAAAAACGTCGCATATTCATCATTCGTTACTTCGTTCTGATCCAGATAGAAGTCAGAGACCGTAACTACATGCTGCGGCCGCTCTCGCTCATACTCGTCGCGGCGGCAGTCCGCGCGATGGCGCTGGCAGTCTGCCAAGGCGGCATCGATCTCGGACTCGATGCTTCCCATGACGAAGCGTCCGCCCGGAATGACGCTTGTGCCACGCGGCGCCCGCGCCTGCATGGCCGAGAGCGCCGCCGCTCGCTCCGAGAGCCCCGGGTTCTTGGCTCTGAGCTGCGACTGCACCGCTGCCAAGAACCCGCTGCGCACAGCCAGACCCGAAATTCCCAGAGCGCCTGATGCAGCCGCCGCCCAGATGATCGCTGTCGAGCTCCGCATGGGACTCTTGCGCCGCGGCCCCTTCCCGGTCTCTGTGTCTTTCAGGAGCGCCCCGAGCTGGTCTTCCACCTCGGACATGCTGGGCCGCTGGGCTGCCAGCTTGTCGAGCATCTTGTCGAGAAGCGGTACCAGCAGCTCGCTTGCCGCAGGGTTGACCTGCCGCAGCGTACGCGGTCGCTTCTGGATGTGTGCAAACAGCCAGCCCGTCAGCTCCTTGGACTCCGGATAGGGAGACTCTCCAGTCAAGAGCTCGAACAGGATCAGCCCCAGCGAATATACGTCGCTGCGATCGTCCAGATCGGAAGTCCCTTCGCACTGCTCGGGAGGAATGATCCTCCCGAGGCTGAGCTAAATCGGATTAGTCCCCAGGCGCTGCAACTGCTTGCCAATCAACGGCTTCTGATGGGACTGATGAGGAACGCTCGGCACATGGGCCCTCAGGCCACCCCTTGCAATGAGCACCGCCGAGGCTGGGAACCACGATGGCAGAGGTCCGGGCGGTGGCGTCTTGTATCTGTAGCCAGTGCTATAGAGACGTGAGGTTCCCGGCGCAGCGACAGACCGTCATCCCCAGGTCCCGGGCCAACAGCCGAGGCCGTAATTGAGCGAGGTCGTCGCTGCGCAGGGCTTGCTTGGAGCCCGAACAGTTGTCTGAGTCCACCTCGAATCCGTTGCAAGGAGGGGCCGGGAGCAAGCGGGGGAACTCGACCCGACAGGGGAAGCCATGAGCACCGAGCTGTACATAGGAATCGACGTAGCCAAGGCGACGCTGCAGGTGGCCCTGAGGCCGCGGCCTGCAGCCTGTGAGGTGCCCCGCACCGTGGACAACACCGACGAAGCGGTGTGCGCGCTGGCGAGGCAGCTGGCCGCCTTGCACCCGACCCTGGTGATCCTGGAAGCCACCGGGGGCCTTGAGCGCCTCGCCGTCACCACGTTGCAAGCGGCGGGTCTGGCCGTGGCGGTCCTCAACCCGCGCCAGGTGCGGGATTTTGCCAAGGCGCTGGGCCGCTTGGCCAAGACCGACCGCATCGACGCCGAGCTGCTGGCATTGTATGGCGAGCGGCTCCGGCCGCCGGTGCGCCCGCTGCCCGACGAGCAGCAGCAGTACCTGGAGGCGCTGCTGAGCCGGAGGCGACAGCTTGTGACGATGCGGACGATGGAGCTGAATCGGCTGAGCCTGGCCCGCCATCCCGACATCCGCCAGAGCCTGCAGGCGGCGATTGATCACCTGAATCAGCAGCTGGAGCAGATCGAGCAAGGGCTGGATGAGCAGATTCGCCAAAACCCCGCCTGGCAGCAAAAGAGCGAGCTGGTGCAAAGCGTGCCTGGCGTCGGCGTAGGAACCAGCCGAGTCCTGGTGGCCGAGCTGCCCGAACTGGGCCGACTCAGCGGCAAGCAGATCGCGGCCCTGTGCGGAGTGGCGCCCCTTGCCTGCGACAGCGGGACGCTTGTGGGCAAGCGGTTCTGCTGGGGCGGCCGGGCCGGAGTCCGCACGGCGCTGTACATGGCGACGGTGGTCGCGACGCGATGGAACCCGACGCTCAAGGCGATGTACACCCGGCTGCTGAGTCGCGGCAAGGCGAAGAAAGTGGCTCTGGTGGCCTGCATGCGAAAGCTACTGATCTGCCTGAACGCTATGGTCCGCGACGGCAAGCCGTGGCACCAAGTGGCCCCAGCGCAGGCTTGAGACGCGGCATCCGCTGCCACTTCTCTTGACACCCAAAACAGTTGCTCGCTCCCAGGACAATAAGGGCTCGCAGGTTTGCCCGACGAAGCGCGTTTCCATGTTGCCAGCCTGCGGCGGATGTGCGATGCGGTGGGACAGGCTGTTGGGTCTGCATGAAGGGATCCTCATCGGTATCACGCCGATCGCGGATGGCCGTGGCAGGACACGAGCCGCAGGCGTTGCCAATGCCGTGCTTATCTGCATCGCCTTGCACGGGTCCGCCTTTATGGCGGCAGACGTCGCAGGAGTCTCCGATTCCATCACGACGCAGTCTTGCTGATCCGGGTTGATACAGTGGGGCAGTTGTCTCCGAGTCTGTCCGCGTCTCGGTGGACGGCCAGCAGGTCGCTGCAAGCTGCTTGCTGCATGGGTCCAGGCACCAGATAGTCTCCACTTGGGCGGAAGCGGGGCAACTCCATTTTGGGTTGCAGGTGTTGCCATTGGCTCGCACATTTCCTTCAACCGGCCTCGGGCTCCGTTGCAGTTCACGTCCTTTGTCTGTGCGGACGCCGGACGTTCCGCCTGCCCCAAGAGCGCGGCCAGAACGAGCCCAGCGTGATGGCGCTCGGCTTGCTCAGGTCGCTGCAGGCTCGTAGTGTCGCCTGCGGCGCCTCGGATTTCGCAGTAGCAGCGCCATTCCCAGCGAGACCCCTGCTGCAGCCAGGAGCGAAGCGGCCGAGCCGGCTGCGCTGTCGCCTGTGATGGAGGCGGGGCGGCAGCCCCCTCGCCCCACGGGCCTGCACTCATCACCGACACCATTGCTGTCTACATCGATCTGCGCGGGGTTCCACCCGAGCGGGCAGTTGTCGCAGGCGTCTCCCAGCCCGTCCGGGCAGGGCCTACCTCCCGACGCACCATCCGGACACTGGGAGGAGTCCGAGTCCTCCTGCAGGGGGTTGGCAACGGCGGGACAGTTGTCGCAGGCGTCCGTGATGCCATCTTGATCGGTATCGGTCGACAGGCTCTCGAGTGAGATCGTGAGCGGTCGATTCGGATAGAAGTCCGAGACACCTCTGCCTGGCCCGTCGAGCGGGGTCAGGAGACTGCCGGTCAGCCAGCTTGCCGGCGGCAAGCCCTGCGCCCGGCCTGCCTGTCCGCTGGCCGTGACGACGCCGCTCAGCGCTATACTGCCGTTGGCTGCCAGATCCACCGTGACCTGGAAAGAGAACGACGGAGGCGTGTCCATAGGTGCGATCGCACCGCCAGCGCGCGCGTTCGCGTCTGCGCCGATGCGCACCTTGAGGGTGCGGCTCACCGGGTCGTACTCCGCTGTGTCATCGCCGTCTGCGTCTGTCTTAGGTCCAGCATCCGCGCCATTGAGGAGCCAGATGGAGCCAGGCACATAGCTGATCCCCGACGGCAGCGCAATCTTGACAAAGGCACCGATCGCGGTGTCCGTTCCGGTGTTCGGTGCGGTGACCGTAAGGGTGAGCTTGCGGAGGGGGCTAGCCTCGTTGCACACCGCCTTGTAGGCGATGCGGCTGTCCGAGAAGTCCGGGGTCTGTGAGGAGACGGATCCAGCCAGGACGCCGACGAAAAACGAGTCATTGGTGGTGCTGAGGGCGACGTCGATCGTCTTGTCGCCGGCCTTTACCACGGTGGTGATGTCGACGACGTCCATATCGAAACCGCTCAGGCTACCGGGCTGCCCGCTGGTCTGCGGCAGGTCACCGGCCTGGCTGACGGCGCTGCCGAGCGAGCTGCGCGTGCCGTTGAAGAAGTTGGTCGTAGGGTTGACCCCGTTGGTCAGGTTCATTGCGTTCACCGCGATGCGATCGCCAAACGAGCCAGCGTTCCCTTCGTAGGCGATGACGCCGAGCCGGGCATCGTATGCGGTCATCGGAAGCAAGAATCCGTTCAAGCTGGCGCTGACGGTCGTGCCGCCGGCGACTTGCTCAAATCCCTCGAGCAGAGAGAGCGCGCGAAGCGGCTGCGACTGCAGCCGATAGAAGACCACGACGCTCCAGGCCGCGTAGAGGAGCTGGTCGGCCTGGTTCACCGGGCTGACCATCGCGACGTTGCCGACCCGGAGCGCACCGGGGCCGTAGGTCTGCAAGAGGTCCGTGATGTCCGCGGTCTGCTGGTAGTGGGTTCCGCTGGCGATGACATCCAGTGTTGCGGTCGAGTCTGCGGTGACCCCGCGGTTGAACACACCAGGCCGCTCGACCGTGACCTGCGCCGTCGGCGAGATGGCGCCCTTGGGACCCTCGGCCGACCAGTAGAGGCGGGCGTAGGTCACGACCGCGCCCGCAGGCAAGGAGAGGACCGCGGTACTGCGCGCTGTCAGCGGCATGACGGATGTGCCGGCGGTCGCAGCGCCCGTAGTCGGCTCGTCCGCGCGCCACAGCACGTCGATGTCGTTGTCATCCGTGTTCATGCCGCAGTTCGCATCCACGGTCCCGACGACCGGCCTCGGCGTGCTCGCACGGCAGTCAAAACCAAGCGTATTGCCGAAGATCACCATGTCCCCGCGCTGGCTCACCGAGTAGCGCAGCACGGGCGCACCGCGGGCTACCGGGATCGACGCGCCCAGCAGGATCAGCAGCGCCAGCGCTCGTGCTGCCTGGACGACCGCGACAGACAAACCGTGTGCATCGGCCTTCATCTTCAGGTACCTCCCGTACTCCGCAGCGGGCCCCGCGGACAGGCGACCCTGACCTCTGCTCGACCGCTCAGGACCCGCATGCAGACCGCTCGCTCCGCCTTCGTAGGAGCACCGGCGCGAGCAGGAACAGTACGACCGCCAGCAGCGAAGGCGAGAGCGTGATTCCCGCCCCGGGAGCCGTGAGGGAGGCCGGACGGCAGCCGCCGCGTGCGGCGAAGGAGCAGCTCGCACGCTCACTCTCTGTGACCGTGAAGGTAAGCGGAGCCCCCTGGGCTGCGTCAGTCCCTGAAGCGAAGGTCAGCGTACCGTCCTCGCGCCTGGAAGAGGGAGTCGCGGTTGCCGTGTTCTGGACCGAGAACTCGGCCGTCGCAGGGTCGTCGATCCAGGCCCTGAACTTGAACCGGACGGGCACATCACTGGGCGACAAGCTACCGCCCTTCGCCGCATCCGCTCCTTGGCCGATGCGTAGCTGCAGAGCCCTACGGGCTGGATCGTAGTCCACCTGATCATCGCCGGGGGCGTCGGACTGCGCCGTCTCACGGCCGGAGTCGTCCAGGAAGCGCACAGACCCGGCGACATAGGTCAGCCCGGCGGGGATCGGCTGCTCGATCGTGATGTCGGTTCCGGTGTCGTTTCCGATGTTGATCGTCGTCGAGGTGAGCTCGATGGTGTCGCTGCGCAGCCCCCCGACGCACGGAGGCGAGTAAGCGAGCGTCGTCTGCAGCTCGGGCAGGCTGCTGGTCAGCGAGGTGACCAGAGTCGTCAAGACCACTATGTCACTGCCGGCCGGAATGCTGAGCGTGGCGCTGGTATCTCCGGAGAGGATGCTCGACGTGATGTCCACGACGTCGAGATCGACGCCGCTCATGCTGCCAGGGAGCCCTAGCAGCTGCGGCAGATCGCCGACATTGGAGACCGGCATGCCGAGGTTTGAGCGCGAGCTGTTGAAGAAGCGATCGGACGGGTTGAGCGGATCCGCAAGGAGCTTGCCGTTCAGCAGGAGGGAGCTTGTCTTGTCGAAGTCGCCGTCATAGGCCAGGATGCCCAGCTTGCCGAGCGGCGCGCCGCGCTGGGGCACCAGGAGCCCGCCGAGGGGGATGTTGAGGGCGGTCATCCCGCCGGCAAGCTCCAGTCCATCGTAGAGCACCAGGTTACGCACGGGCTCTGCGGACCGCTTGTAGAACACAACGATCGCCCAGCCCCCATAGAAGATGTCCTGGGTTCGGTTTACAGCCGGGGCCTTCGCGATCTTGCTGACTCGGTACACCCCTCCGCCGTGCTGCTGCAGCAGCAGGGTCACATCCGCGGAGGTGCTATATGCGTAACCGCCGCCTAGAACTCCAAGCAGGGCGTCAGTGCGGGCTGGAGCGATTGTCTCTGTAAATCCCCCAACCCCGGGGCGGTCCACAGTGATCGCATTGCTCTCGCTACCCAGACCTCCTTCCGGAAGGAACGAGCCCCAGTACAGCCGCGCATAGGTCACTTCGGCGCCGGGAGGCAGCTTCAGCACAGCGCTCGACCGCGCCGCGTCATAGGCAACCGTCGACGAGGCGCTCGCCGTCCCGTCATCCTCTGCGCGCCACCACACGTCCGGGCTGCTGTCGTCGATGGTGTCCATCGAGCCGCAGTCACCCACTGCACCGACCGTCGGCTTGAGGACGCCGGCGCGGCAGTCATGGCCGAGCGTATTCCCGAACATCAGCATGTCGCCACGCTGGGTCGCCTGGGCACGCAGCTTGATCGCGGCGTGGACGGAGCCCGATATCAGCATACCCAGAATACACACGGCTGCCATCAAGCAGGGAGACGACCAGACCTGCGGAAGCAGGGCGGTTCGATGCATCACAGAGCACTCCTTTGCGGATCGCAATTCCTGATATCTCAATTCCTGATTCCTAACGCCGAGAGACCTGGATCAGGGCCTGCACCGCCGTCCAGTGCACCCCGGCCGGTGCCCGCACGACCTTGAGGCCCCCTCCCTTGGTGTGGAGCGCGGCGCGGATCGCATCATCGAGGGAATCTGGCAGAGAGAGCCGGGTCAGATCGAGCCCGGGCTGATCCGTGGCCAGGACCAGCAGCCGCTCGATGCCGAAGCGGCGGTCTTCCGGCGTCAGGAGCTCGAACGGACAGCCGACGGCGCCACCGTTCCAGAAGATCTGCGTGGCGCCGCCGGGCAGGGGCACATCGCTCTCCAGGACCGCGACCTGCCCTTCCATGCTGAGGAACAGCAGGGATACATAGAGAGTCCGCGTCAGGAGGTTGTGCGTCAAGAAGGCGACCGCATCGCCGCTGCGAATGTGATAGAGCCCGTTCTCGCTGCGGGCGACCTCACGCCGGGCCCTGGCGTCGTAGCCCATCGTGGCGCGGGCAGAAGGAGCGCTGGCATCGAGCACGCGTACCGCGAGCGCGGGCTGCGGCAGGCTGAATCCGCCGCTTCGGTACAGCCGCAGCGGGACCACATACTGGGAGTAGTGCGCCAGGCCGGCGCGCAGACCGCGGCACAGCGCCGCGCGATCCTCTGCCAGGCCGGCTGGCACCACACCCAGCGGCCCTGCCGGAACACCGTCCAGGATCGAGTCAGGCCCGTTCAGATCATCGGCCAGGAACAGGTCGCCGCCCGGCGTCTGCCCTACGGCGATCTCTGCGCCGGGATCCTCTGGCGGCACCAGCAGGAAGCGCTCTGGCGACAGGAGCTGCGTGAGCTCCCGACGGATCAGCGGATCCACGCTCGGCAGGAGCTCCACGTGCAGCGGTTCCTGCGCGCCGGGCCGGATCAGGCGCGCGCGAGCGCCCGGACCCAGCGGGCCAGGAGGCACACCGGTGAGGAGCTGCGCACGCGACGAGATTGGAGAGGCGCTCTCGATCTGGAGGACACAGAGCCGTGCCGCAAGATCGTCCGCGGAGTCGAGCGGAGGGAAACAGAGCGGCTGGGGTCCGTATACCGCGAGCTGCGCGCCCTTGCAGATCCCGGCCAGGGTCCCGGCCGGGAGGGTGTAGCCGCCATCCGCGGCCTGCTGCACCGGCAGCCCGACGTCCTGCGGCACGAACGGGCCTCCGAAGATGGGGCGCTCCCGGGGGCCGAGGATCTGCGGCCGCTGCGCGGACAGGCGCGCGATGAACCCCTTGAGCTCATGAAAGACGTCGCAGAACCGGACGGCTCGCAGCTGCTCGGAGCCGATGCGATCCAGGAGGTGAAACAGGCTGTAAGTCAGCAGCCCGTGGGCACGCGCTTCAGCGGCAGCGACCTCACACTCCGCAGCCGTCTCATCCGCCTGGCAGGCCGCAAGCACTGTATACGGGCTGCCGGCAGGCACGGGCACCTCTCCCTTGAGAGGGCTGCCGAGGGGCGAGGGGCGCTGGGCCGACAGCCGCTCTCGTGGCAGCGGCAGGAAGCGTGTATTAAACCCGCCGCCTTGCGCCCGCCGTGCCCGGACCGCGCCAGCGGAGTGGCAGCAGTCCAGGATCACGGTGAGATCGCCGCTCGCCTTCGCGATCCCGGACAGGAGCCGGTTCAGCTCATGGTCAAAGAGCAGCCCTGCGCTCTGATAATCGAGGGGAACCAGCGCCTCCAGGTGGCCCTCGGCTTCGCGGCTCCACTGCGTGGTGCCGTGCCCCGCGTAGTAGACGAGGACCCGATCACCACGCTGTACGCGCTCGCCGGCTAGCTCTGTCAGCGCCTGCACCAGGTTCTGACGGGTCGGCCGATCCGTCTCCGCCAGAGGCGGCCGCTGGCCGGCCGCGCGGGGTGCGATCAGGCGGCGGATGGCGGATGGCGGCGTCTCCAGGCGCTCGATCAGGAAGCGCTGCACCAGCTCCGTGTCGTTCACGCACCCATTCAGGGGGCGCGTGTCGTAGTCATCCACACCTATGAGGAGCGCGTGGAGTCGCTCGGTTCCGCGATCAGCCATAAGTCAGCCCTGCCGGCTCTATCCGCCCTTCACTTTAGCGCAGGAAGTCTCCGGCAAAGCGATGTGTCTGCGCAGCCTCCTTATCCTGGCTGATTCACTGGCCCTGTGCGTGATACCATCAAAACATGCCCCGATCTGCCCCTCCCCCCGATACAGGGGACCTGCCTCCAGGCTCGATACGGCAAGTGGATGAAACAGGCAACCGCGGAATCAAGACGGGGGCAAAGACGACGGAGGTGGGCCTGCGGCGGATCCTGCGTCGGCGCGCCTTGCTCATCGGCGTCGCGGAGTACGAGAGCAGCGAGGCCTTCGATCCGCTGAAGTATCCCGTCCGCGACGTCCGAGCACTGGGCTCGTTGCTCCTCGAGTATGGATACACTTCGGTCCAGTGCATGGACGACGACGTGGCGGATCCCAGGATGCGGCCGCTCCGCGCCAACGTCCTCCGCGAGATCGCAGAGCTCTGCGCACAAGCAAAGGAAGACGACCTCGTCTGGGTCCACTTCTCAGGCCACGGCCTGCGCCTGCCGGACGGATCGGGCAGAGAAGTGCGCCTGCTTGTGACAAAAGACACACGCGGAGCCGAGCCGCAGACGACCGGGCTCCAGGTTGATCGGGATATCATTGAGCCGCTACGCGCTTGTAGAGCGCGCCAGAAGATCCTGAGCCTGGATGCCTGCCACGTCGGCCTTGTGCGGAGCAGCGAAGCGCAGCCGATGGACGATCTAGCCTACGACCTCGGCGAGGGGCTGGCCGTCCTTGCCGCGAGCACCAGCCGGCAGTACGCGCAGGAGGCGAGCTCCGAGCAGCACGGGATCTTTACGGCCTTCCTGATGAAGGTCATGCAGCGTGAGGTGGCGCAGAACAAGTTTGCGGAGCTCACCCGGGTCTCGGCCGGCGTGCTCGCGGAGGTGATGGAGTGGTACAAGCGCCACAATCGGCTGCCGCAGCAGCCGAACCATCACTTTGAGGGAATGGGACACCTCCTGCTCGCCGATTGCAGGGTCAGTGCATCCGCCGGAGGAGCAGAGATTCCTTCCCACCTGGATCCAGCCTGCCTGCGGATGCCAGATTACCTGATTCATACCAGCTTGGGCGGCAGCGCCATCTACGGCGTCTACCAGGCGAGCACCGGCAAGGGCGGTAGCGGCGCTCAGTCCGAGGTCATCCTCACCGTCCTTAGCAAGGACTTCACGGATCGCCCGCAGAACAGCCAGGTCAAGCAGCTGTTCGGCCGCAGCCAGGCAGCGCTCGATCAGCTCAACAAGCCTGGCAGCCCAGACGTAGGGATCCCAAAGCAGCGAGGAAAGGACCTCACCGCATCAGGCCTCCTATTTCTTATTACTGACTTCGTGGTCGG